>WSSedL1CaDRAFT_10002025_pt1 | contig 10820 bp, 12 predicted proteins | sample WetSurSL1Cattail_FD_9464 | JGI IMG/M metagenome (IMG submission 9464)
GGGAGTGAAGTGAAGAAGCCAAGAAGCTAACTTCTTGGCTGTGTGTGTTAGAGTCTCGACTCGTAACGGCGAAGCATATAAAGTCTTTTCAACTGTTTTTTGCGCGCACTAATTTTATCTTTTTTGCGTTTTTCTGTTGCTGTTTCATAGAAACGTCTTGCACGCACTTCAGTTACAACTAGGTTACGATCAACTTGTTTTTTAAACTTTCTATACGCTTCGTCAAACGAATCGTTAGGATGTACTTTAATTCCTGGCATACTCTATCCACCACCTTTCTGATGAATTTAAGGTTGCATTCTAGCCAACTATTTTTACATGTAAGCTTAAAATGACTTATTACTTTAACACTAATATGAGTTTATTATAAANATTGACGTAGAAATTCAATTTTATATTGACTTTCTACGTCAATNTCTGTATACTTTCGCTTATACTAATGATAAAAAGGTGACATTTTTATGAATATTGTCCTTTTAAAAAACAGAAGTGATGACACTTCAATGGTCGTTCAGCAAAAGCAGATTTTAAAATATGCGCATCATCATGATCTCAAAATCGATATTACAGAGATTGAGAACTCCGATCCTACGCTTGAACTAGAAGAACGTAAAGAGTTCAAAGGATTCTTACGATCTCTGTCTAAGGATGATCATATCATCATCTTTGATCTTTTTACATTTTCAACAAATATTGAAGAATTAGTCAAAGTATTTGAATGTTTACTCACACGTTCCATTTCGATACATATTGCCGATGTAAATGTCTGCATTCATGTCGACTCAAAACCTTTAGTACTCCTTGACCTTCTGGTTAAACAACGAGAACTTAATAAAAAGTTGGATAAAGAAAAAGCACAAGGAAGGCCAAAAGGGCGTATGTCCAAATCCAAATTTGATATGTATCGTCCGCAAGTGATTGAACTACTTGAAAGTCGTACGTCCATTAGCGAGATTGCAAAAATCTTACATGTAAGCCGCACTTCTTTAAAAGATTATGTCAATTCACGAGGCTTGAAAGAGCTTGTTAAAGCAAAAGTGACACTCCTTCAATCTTCTCGTAAACAACCCCTTACACATACAAAATCTCAAACTACAAAAGAGTGTTCACTCATTGCACATATTATAGACCAAACTGAAGGATTACACCATGAATTGTAATAGCGATTGTTCGACACAGCCAATCTATTATAGGCTAAAACGCTATATTGTTTTTGGCATCATTACGCTTATTGCGCTGGTTTTGCCATTTATTACCCTAGAGGGAAAACACTTTTTTTTACTAAGTTTTGACAAAAAACAGTTAAATCTTCTTTTTACTGCATTTGATATGCAAGAACTTTACTTAATGCCTTTTGTTATTATGCTCTTTTTCTTGGGTATCTTTTTTATCACAACACTTGGTGGTAGAGTTTGGTGTGGATGGTCATGCCCTCAAACTATTTTTAGAGTCATTTTTCGTGATCTTATCCAAACACAACTTCTAGGAATCCGAAAAAATATTCATAATAAACAAAAAGAGCCCGAAAAACAGATTTTTAAACGCTTTTTAGCTGTGATTATTTGGACCTGTTTAGCACTCTTAGCCGCATCAAACTTTTTGTGGTACTTTATCCCACCTGAAGATTTTTTTGTATACCTTCAAAATCCTCTTGACAATACTATTATGTATGGCTTTTTGTTAGGAATCACTGCTTTTTTAGTTTATGATGTTGTAGCACTTAAAGAGAATTTTTGTGTTTATATTTGTCCTTATGCACGTATCCAATCTGCTCTCTTTGATGAAAATACCATTCAAACTATTTATGATGAAAAACGTGGTGGTCAAATTTTCGATGCAAAAGGAATGAAACTCAGTAGTAAACCTCCTTTAGCCACAGACGATTGTACGGGATGCGAAGCCTGTGTAAGAGTCTGTCCAACACACATTGACATCCGTAAAGGCATGCAATTGGAGTGTATTAACTGTTTAGAATGTGCCGATGCATGTACTCCTGTTATGGAAAAATTAGGTAAAACTTCTTTGATTACATGGACGAGCTATAACGCTGCGGAAAAAGGTGTTAAAACACAATATTTCCGTTTTAGAACTATTGCCTACATGGTTGCACTAAGTATCGCATTAATTGGGCTCTTTGCTATGGGAACTCAAAAGGAATACATGCTCTTAAATATCAACCGTACCAGCCAACTCTATAAGATGGCAGATGATGGTAAAACTGTTGAAAATGTCTATACTTTCTTATTTCAAAATACGGATGCTAAAGATCACTCATACTATTTTGATGTTTCCAATAATGATATAAAAATTGAGAAACCAAGTGAACCGTTTTTGCTCAAAGCTGGAGAGAAGATGAAAAAAGTTGTTATTCTCGTGGCTGCTCCAAAAGAGCTCAAAGAAGAAGGTGAAGATTTGCCAATAACTGTTAAAGCGTATGCTATTGATGCGAAAGAAAAAATTGTTGTGGATCGTCATACAATTTTCATTTATCCTAAACGAAGTGACGTTCAGCCTTAATAGTGTTTTTATCTACAAGCCAAGAGTAATCNTACTTGCGGCTTGTACTTAAATTTTATACTTTATAAGATGTGAATGTTGGATATTTATACGAAGTAGCACGATGATGGCCGTTAAACCACCATCGTATATGTGTAGTATTAAAGCGCTGCTTTTGCTTGTTTTACAACAGTTGCAAAGGCTTCAGGGTCATTCATCGCCATATCTGCAAGAATTTTTCTGTCTAAATCAATATTTGCTTTGTTTAGAGCATTGATGAAACGTGAGTAGCTGATATCGTTAAGTCTGCATGCTGCGTTGATACGTGTGATCCAAAGTCTTCTAAAATCTCTTTTCTTCTGTCTTCTATCACGGAATGCATAAACTAAACTTCTCTCAATTTGCTCTTTCGCTTTTCTAAAGTGTTTTCTTCTTCCACTAAAGAAGCCTCTTGCCATCTTTAAAATTTTCTTGTGACGTCTTCTTCTGACGATACCTGTTTTTACTCTTGCCATGGTGTCTCCTTGACCAAATAAATCAATGTCGGTGTCCCGGTCTGGGAACTTACCCTCATAACGAGGGGAACATTACATGTAGGGTGAATGACTCTTGTCAAAAACTTCTTTTTAAATTATGCTTTGCAAAGCATTAATTTAACGGACTTCTCATCGCGTGCATCAACAGATTTAGCAACTTTCAACCCACGCATTCTTTTCGTTGGTTTTTTAGTAAGAATATGACTTCTAAAGGCTGCGCCTCTTTTAATCCTATTTTTACCAGCTCTAAAACGCTTGGCTGCGCCGCGTACCGTTTTCATTTTCGGCATGCTTACTCCTTTTATTTATTCTAAAATCTAATGGGAAATATCCCCTCATTAGCGTTAGAAAACGGCTATAATAGCTTAATTTTCCTTAGAGGGGATTAAAATGGCGAAGTTTTGATAGGTTTGGGTTACTTTTTAGGAGTAACCAGCATATTAATATAACGTCCTTCAAGCTTTGGAGTTTTCTCACGCTCAGCAATGTCTTCAATCAATGGCCAAAGACTCTCTAAAACCTGCTCGCCAATCTCTGGATTAGACATCTCGCGACCTTTTAGGAAAACCCTAAAACGAACATGTTTGCCCTCTTCTAGAAACTCTCTTGCATGTTTGACTTTATAGTTAACATCATTGGCAGCAATTTTTACAGAAAGTTTGATCTCTTTGATCTCAATAATTTTCTGATTTTTACGTGCCTCTTTTAACTTCTTTTCTTGCTGATACTTAAACTTGCCATAGTTCATAATTTTACAAACTGGTGGTTTCGCATCAGGCGCAATTAAAACAAGATCTAATCCTAGCTCATCTGCTTTTGCTAGAGCCTCGTTTCTGGAAATAATGCCATATTGCGTGCCATCATCGCCAACACATCTTACTTCAGCTGCCCTGATTTCGTCGTTTAATATAACGTCTTTGTCTTTACTCAAAAGTGTACCTCACTCAGTTTCTCCTTCATTTTTGATATTAATGCTTCTTTTGTCAAATTATACTGTGTTCTTTCGCGTCTNTCTCTTACGGCAACGCTTTGTCCTTCAACTTCGGCATCACCAATCACTAAAATCATCGGCACGCGCATGGTTTCTGCATTACGAATACGTTTATTGAGACTCTCATTTTTAGAAGATATCTCGACATCAATGCTCAGAGACATCAACTCATTGGCTAATGTTTTCGCGTACGCTAAATGTGCATCCGAAATTGGCACGATGACTGCTTGAATTGGTGCGATAAANAATGGAAACTCACCCGAAGTGTGTTCAATCAGAATACCAATAAAACGCTCAAATGAACCCAAAATAGCACGATGGAGCATTACTGGACGTGCGTGCTCGTTATTGGCGTCAACATACGAGATATCAAAACGCTCAGGCAAATTAAAGTCAACTTGAATGGTACCACATTGCCATTTTCGTTTAAGTGCGTCGGTAATTTTGATGTCAATTTTAGGGCCATAGAATGCTCCACCACCTTCATCAATACCGTAATGGATGCCATTTTCGTCCAGTGCGTTTTTAAGCCCTTCGGTTGCAGCTAACCAGTATTTTTCATCGCCGATTGATTTTTCAGGACGTGTTGAGATTTCCATCTCATACTTAAATCCAAATGTTTTCATAATAGAATCGACAAAACTTAAAATTTCTAAAACGTTCTCTTTAATTTGATCTGGTGTACAGAAAATATGCGCATCATCTTGCGTAAATTCACGTACACGAAATAATCCATGCAACACGCCGCTTTTTTCATGACGATGGACGACACCGTATTCAAAAAATTTAAGTGGTAAGTCACGGTAACTTCTCACTTCACTTTGGAATACTTTAATATGCCCTAAACAGTTCATCGGCTTAATGCCATATTCTGTTTCATCAATCACAGTAAAATACATGTTTTCGCCGTAATTTTGGTAGTGCCCACTAATCTTCCACGCATCTGATTTTAAAATCTCAGGGCCACGTACAGGCAGATAACCCCGTTGGCGATGTGCTTTAAAGAGAAGTTGTTCTAGCTTACTTCTTAATTTTCCACCATTAGGCAACCAAATAGGAAGACCAGCACCTACTTCATCATCAAAGGTAAAGAGCTTAAGTTCATTACCAATTTTACGGTGATCACGTTTTTTCGCCTCTTCAATCATGGTAACATAATCTTTGAGACTCTCTTTATCTGCAAAAGCTATACCGTAGATGCGTGTCAGCATTTCGCGTTTTTCATCACCGCCAAGGTAAGCACCCGCAACTTTGATGAGTTTAAAAAATCTAAGATATTTAGTATTTGGAACGTGAGGGCCACGACATAAATCTTCAAAATCCCCTTGCTTATAGATGGAAACTTCGCCATCAGGAATTCTAAGCAAGACTTCTTGCTTAAGATCATCGTGTTCAAAATGTTTAATAACAGCCGCTTTAGTCGTATAAATCTTCTCAATTGGCAACTTGGCATTGGCGAGTTCTGCCATCTTCTTTTCAATCTCTTTAAGATCAGCATCGCCGATCTTTTCATTGACACGAAAATCGTAGTAAAAACCGTCTTCAATAACAGGTCCAACAAAAAATTGTGTATCTTTGTACAACGCTTTAATCGCTTGAGCCATTAAGTGTGCGCAGGAGTGACGAATCACTTCAAGCGACTCTTTAGAGTTGTCAAATAAGATTTTGTCTTCGTAAGTCTTTGAGGAGGCAACAGCAGTTTGGGTGTCGATGATAAGAGCGCCTTCTTTGTAGGCTATAACATCATTCATCATAGTAAGATCCTTTTACTTGTATGAACTCCCAAACAGACGGGAGAACAAAAAAATGGTGGTCGCGAGAGGATTCGAACCTCCGACCACTACCTTGTCGAGGTAGTGCTCTACCAACTGAGCTACGCGGCCACACCATTTAAGAGCTGAGATTATACCAAAAAAAATGAAAAATGCAACTCTTTTTACGAAAAAACCTTTACATGTAAACCTAAAACGCTTTTTTAGGCTCTCGCCATGAACGGTATAAAATCAGAATGACGCCCAAATCAATCATCACATCTGCAAAATTAAAAACAGCAAATTCAAAGCCATAATGCCAATAGAAGTAATCGACAACACCGCCATGAATGAAACGGTCGTAAATATTGCTCAGTGCTGCTCCTGTAATGATGCCAATAGGAAGGGAATAGAGACGAATGACCTCTTTATGGAAAAGAAGATACATACCAAGTGCTCCAATAAGAAGTAGTTGAATGTATTTGAGATACTCTTCTAAAAAAGCGAACATCGAGAAGGCAACGCCTTTATTATAGGTTAGGATCAAAGAAAAAAATTCCCCTTGCCAACGAAACCCCTCCAAAAAAAACATTTTTATCAGCTGATCCGCTGAAAAGATGAAGCACATGACACCTAGAATTACAATCCATGCTTTATTCATTCAACGCACTTTTGAAAAACTTAACGGTTTTTTCCATCTGCTCTTCGAGCGTTTTTTCATCTTGACCTTCGAGTAAAATACGCAGTAAATTTTCAGTTCCCGAGTAACGAATCAGTACTCTGATTTTTTTACTTTCTAATTCTGTGACGAGGGTGGCATAGCCTTTGAGTTCGCTCAAAGGGATTTTATTATCGACTTTAATATTTTGCTGGAGTTGAGGATAGAGTTCAAAAGGATTGAGCAGTTGACTCACTTTTTGTTTTTCTGTGAGCATACAGTGCATAACAGAAAGTGCCGCTACTAACGCATCGCCTGTCTTGGCAAAATCAGAGAGAATGATATGCCCACTCTGCTCACCACCAAAGTTGATTTTTTCCCTATACAAGGTCTCTAGAACATTTTTATCGCCGACATCACACCGATGGGTTTTGATGCCAAATGTCTGCAAGTAATCCTCTAACGCTTGGTTGCTCATAACCGTAACACACACGCCTTTGTTAGCCAATCTGTTTTGGTGTTGTAAAAAGGTCGCAATTTTACCTAAAAGCTTATCCCCATGAATTGGGTTGCCATTTTCATCGACAACAACGAGTCTATCAGCATCCCCATCAAAAGCAAATCCCACATCAGCTCTGAGCCGTCTGACCTCTTCACCTAACTCTTCAGGATGTAAAGCGCCACAGTTTAAATTGATATTGCTCCCATTGGGGTCATCGTTAATGATAATAACATCCGCACCAAGCTCATTAAAAATAGTAGGTGCTACTTTATACGCTGCACCATTGGCGGTATCAAGAACAATGCGCAATCCCTTAAGTGTTAAATTTTTGGGAAATGAGTTTTTGATCTGAACGATGTAACGCCCAATCACATCATCCACTCGTTTAGAGCGCCCAATATCAAACTCTATTTTTTGGTTGGCTTCGATTAACGCATCATCAAAATAGATTTTTTCAATAGCTGCCTCTTCAGTTTCGCCCAGTTTATTGCCAAACGAGTCAAAAAACTTGATGCCATTGTCAAAATAAGGATTGTGCGATGCACTGATCATAATACCTGCGTCACAACGCATATCTTCGGTTAAAAACGCAATCGCAGGTGTGGGCATAGGACCAATTTGCCTGACATCGTAACCAACAGCCGTTAAGCCTGAAACAATGGCATTTTCGATCATATAACCACTGCGTCTGGTATCTTTTCCCACTAAAATTTTATTGGTAATGGAGTTTTTACGAAAATAGATCCCTGCTGCCATCGCTAAACGCATTGCCATAAAAGCACTCAGTTTTTTGCCTGCTTTTCCTCTTACACCATCGGTTCCAAAAAGTTTCATTATTTTTCCTGTTTTCTCTTTACATGTAAAATGATATGCAAATTGTAACAAAACTTTTTTAATCTTTACATGTAAAGGGTATAATGGTACGTTAACAGATGCGTAATGACAGGAGAAATGGATGAATTTAGACAAAGTGATCTCTGGATTCTTTATTATTTTAGCGATGACACTCAACTTTGGATTTTTTTACGGCGATTTGGGCGATCTTGAATTACACAGTAAATACGAACTTTTTGCAGCATTGGTCGTAAATATCATCGCTACAACACTTAAAATTGGTGATAAAACGCAATTGGGCTCCGTTCTTTTAGCTACCAGCCTCGTAGCCGATATTCAACTCATTGCTTCGGCAACGATTTGGACGGTTGCGACCTATGCTTACAGCCTTGATCGTGAAGTAACATCTATGATTATCAGCCTAAGTGGTGGGGCATTGCTTGCCAATATTACCAGTGTATTGCTCTACATCGGTGACACACTTAAATCCAAACGTTAGAGATCGCCTGTGAAACACAGCTCACTCTGGCTCATTTTACAGAGAATGCGCACCCCATTTTTGGTGATTATTCTCACATACACACTCTCTATTGTTGGACTTTTACTGATTGACGGGGTTGATAATGAGGGAAATGTGTATCATCTGAGCATCTTTGATGCATTTTATTTTATCAGTTATACCGCCACCACCATCGGCTTTGGAGAGACTCCTTTTGCGTTTACATATCCTCAGCGTATTTGGGTCTCTATGTCCATTTTTTTTACAGTGACCGGATGGTTTTACAGTTTAGGCGCACTGATTGCACTTTTACAAAATAAACTTTTTTTGGACGAGTTTGAAAAAGCTAAATTTGCACGAAAAGTCGCGTATCTCAAAGAAAAATATATTATTATTTTAGGGTACAACTCCATTACCAGCGAGATTATTAAAAAAGCGAATGAATCGGGCTTGCGTTCTGTGGTTATTGAAAAAGAGGAAGAAAAACGCGATCATCTGCTTTTAGAGAACTTTACTCCTCCCGTTTTTTGCCTTAATGCTGATGCATACAACCCTGATGCATTAGAAATAGCGGGGATTAAATCACCTTACTGTAAAGCGATTGTGAGTCTTTTTGAAAATGATGCCCTGAACCTACGTATTGCATTGACTTCCAAGGTTTTAAATCCCAATATTCTTATGGCAATTAAATCTACCACGAAAAATCAGACAGAAAACCTGATCGATGTAGGGGTGCAAATCGTTGAAAACCCTTTTGACATTATTGCCGAACATATTCATATGGCAATTAACACACCGCATACATTACGACTTGTACGTTGGATTTATGGGCTTTGCAATCTTTATGACCCTTTGTTGGTTCTTCCTCGTGGCAAATACATTGTCTGTGGGTACGGGCGTATGGGCAAATCCATCTACGAAGTTCTCAAACAAAACAACTTTGAAGTAGCCTTTGCCGAAATCAACGCTCACAAAAAGCACGCAGATTTTTCAATCCATAATCAACCTACCGTTCTTATTGGCGATGGTGATGACAAAGAGATCCTCAAACAGCTTGGAATTGATACGTGTGTTGCTATTATTGCAGGTACGGATGACGACACCAATAATCTCTCCATTTTAGCAACCGCTAAAAAACTGAATCCTAACATCATTACTATTGCTCGTGAAAATGAACTTGAAGATTTTTCGATCTTTGAAAACTCCAATATTGATACGGTCTTTATTCCTGCCAAAGTCTTAATCAATAAAACAGTCAATGCCATTTTAAATCCTGCACTGGATATATTCATTAAAAATATTACGAGCTTGGGCGAGGAGAGGGTGATTACCCTTACCAAGCATCTCGTGGATATCAATTTATATCCACTCCTTTTTACGCTTAAAATTGATGATGCACAAGCACCCATGCTTACTCAAAACGTTCAAACGTTGGCATTAAAACTCTCTTTACTTAAAACATCACTCAAAAACAGATCTTATGATAATAATCTTATTCCCCTTATGCGTCTACGCAACAAAGGTATTGAGATGCTCCCTGCATGGGAAAGTTCTTTGGAAAAAAATGATCTTCTCTTATTTGCAGGAGATGCCAATGCACAAGATCATTTAGAGTATATTGCCAATAATTTTTATGAATTTCACTATGCGTATTACGGTAAAGAAAAAAGTTTTTTCAATAAATTCTGTGCAAAAAAGCTCATTTAAGCTTAATTCCTTTGAAATTAGACCGAAGAGTGCCCTTTTTATTTTAAAACGTCCTTAAAATAAGTTCTATTTAATATTTATTTTTATATAATCTACGCCTAAATTTAAAAACGAAAGGCTTATCTATGGCAAACCACACGTCAGCAGAAAAGCGTATTAGACAAACAAAAAAACGCACTGAAAGAAATAGATTTTATAAAACTAGAATCAAAAATCTAACACGTGCTGTCAGAGAAGCTGTTGAAGCAGGTGATCAAGCAGCCGCTGAAGTTGCGTTGAAAAATGTGAATAAAAACTTTCACTCTTATGCAGGCAAAGGTATTTTAACTAAAAATACAGCTGCGCGTCGTGTAAGCAGATTGTCACAACTCGTTAATACGCTAGGTAGTGTTGCTGCATAACTTGCGGCAACTCCCTCTTTATTTTAGTTCCCTCCTATGTTGAAAGATAAATTGCTCCCATTTCTTGAACGTTATAATGAACTCTCTACACTTTTAAGTGATCCTAATATCGCCACTGATATTAAGAAAATGACCGCACTTTCTAAAGAGCAGTCAGGATTAGAGAAAATCAAAGACAAAACACTGGAATATTTTTCAACACTAGAGCAAATTGAGGAGAACAAACTTCTTTTCGATGATGAAGAACTTGGTGAACTTGCAAAAGATGAGCTCAGGGTTCTGGAACCTCGCAAAGAAGAGATTGAAGAGGAAATTAAACTTCTTTTACTCCCAACAGACCCTAATGATGATCGCAATATCTTTTTAGAAATTCGAGCAGGAACAGGTGGCGATGAAGCTGCTATTTTTTCAGCGGATCTTTTTAAATCGTATCTTCGTTACGCTG
>WSSedL1CaDRAFT_10002026_pt1 | contig 10818 bp, 5 predicted proteins | sample WetSurSL1Cattail_FD_9464 | JGI IMG/M metagenome (IMG submission 9464)
CGAGCTGTAGGCCGCATTCAGCACGGCAGGCGGCCCCCGCCGCACCAGTTCAACCTGGTTGGCAGGCACACCCATTACCACGTCACCCAGGCGCAGCAACACCACCTGATTGACCGCGGTGGTCAAAGGCAGCACCAGCTTGAACCGACTGCCCTGCCCGGCCTCGGTGCTGAGCTCAACCCGACCACCCAGGGCATTCACCTCGTTGCGCACCACATCCAGCCCAATGCCGCGCCCAGCCATCTCGCTGAGCTCCAGCGCGGTGGACAGTCCCGAGCTGAAGACCAAATTAGCCACCTGATCTTCGGTGAGTGTTTGATCCGCCTTGATCAGCCCTTGAGCCAGCGCTTTGTCGCGGATGCGCTCCAGGTTCAGTCCCACACCGTCATCGGTAAAGGTCACCGCCACATCGTTGCTCTGTTGCTCCACCGTCAGGGTGATGGCACCCACGTCGGGTTTGCCAGCGGCTAGGCGCGCGGCGGCAGGCTCAATGCCATGGCCCACCGCGTTGCGCAAAATGTGTTCAAACGCGGGCACCGAGCGCTCCAGCACACCTCTATCCATTTCGAGGGAACCACCCGCGATGTCGAGCCGAGCCGGTTTGCCAAAGTCTTTGGCGGCCTGGCGCACCACACCATGCAGGCGCTCAGCGATGCTGTCGAACTCGACCATGCGGGTGCGCAGCAGATCACGCTGCAAATCACGCGTCTGGCGGCCCTGCGCCGCGAGATCGTCTTCAACACCGGCCACCGTTTGCTGCAGGGTACGCTGCAAGGTGGCCACGTCGTGCACCGACTCAGCCATCATGCGGGTGAGTTCCTGTACCCGGGTGAAGCGGTCAAATTCGAGCGGATCAAAACCCTGCTCGGTGTCCTTGGCCAATGCCATCCGCGACTGCATCTGTGACTCGGCCTGCAGTTCCAGGTCACGCAATTGCGAACGCAAGCGTGACAGGTTGCTGGTCAACTCGTCAAGCGAGCCATGCAACTGCCCCAGCCGCGATTCCAGCCGCGAGCGCGAGATCATCACCTCACCAGCCTGATCCACCATGTGGTCGATCAACTGGGCCTTGACCCGGATGGTCTGGCCGGAGGCGCGACGCAGCAGCGGCGCGGATGTCAACGGCGCCAAGTTGGTAAACGGTGCCGTCAAATCTCGAGCCGCGCTGGCGTCGGCCGAGTTGTCCAAGGGCTCGTTGGCGTCGATCAGCGCCGATGTCAACTCGCCCTGAGGAGTTGGCGCCAGTTCTGGCAGTACCAGTTCGGTCAGTGGTGTGGCACGCAGCGCCTCAAAACGGGTGGAGATGGCATCGAGCTGTGCCAGCAAGGGCGTGATCTGATTGGCTTGCGCCGACTCGGCATCAATCAGCTCGACCGCAGACTCCATGCGGTGCGCCATGTCGCCCAAACCCATCGCGCCAGCGAGCCTGGCACTGCCCTTAAGGGTATGCAAAATGCGCAAAACCTCTTGGCGGGCACCCAGGTTGTCGGGGTGCACACCCCACTGCCGCAACGCACCACTGAGTTGTGGCAACAGTTCAAGCGCTTCTTCTTCAAACACCGGAAACAGGTCCACATCCAGCGCGTCAGCCACACCGCTGACATCATCGGCAGCAGGCAAAACCAGCTCGGGCACCGGTGGTGTCGCCTCTGCTCGGCTGGTTTGCGGTGTCAACACATCAGCAAAGTCCAGATCCAGGTCCGGCAGCTCGTCCTCCGGCAAGGGCTGCTCCGCCAGCATCCGCGTCGAGGGTTCACTGTCCAGCACCGCCTTGAGCGCGGCCAACATGTCCGGATCAGGCTGTTTGAGAAACCCGGCTGCAAACTGATGCAGCAAGCGGCGGATGTCCTCGGCTGCGTCGACAAACAGCCGCGCTTGTTCGGGCAAACCGACCTCGCCCAGATGGGTGTGCTCCAGCGCGTGCTCCAGCGCTCTAGCCAATTCCGACAAGGCCAAAAAGCCGACGGTAGCGGAGCTTCCTGCCAGCGAATGCGCCAGACCAATGGCTGAATCGGGCACCGGCTGCGACAGTTCCATGGACCATTCGGTCAACTCGGTCACCAAACGGCGCGACCATTCATCGGCTTCGTTCAAATACACGTTGTAGAGCGGGATGCCAATTCGCAGGGAGCCAATGACCTTGACCTGTTCATCGGCGGGCGCGGGTTCCGCCACCGGCTCGTCGGGGGCTTCGAGCGACAAGGCGGCTGCAACGGCGTTGTCTGCTTCTGCTTCTGCCTCAGTTTCTGGCAACAACAATTCGATCGCAGCTTCGGTGTCCTGCGCCGTTTCGGCTGGCGCCAGCACATCGTCCAGAGGTACATCCAGCGAGGCCAGGGGGTCCTCCAGCGGTTCCTGCGCCGCATCTTCGGAGAAGTCTCCAAAGTTGCTCAGCAGTGTTTCGCTGAAGTCATTCATCTGTGTTTCGCTGAAATCATTGGCCGGGGTGGCATTGGACGGCGCCAACTGTTCGACCGGGGCCAGCACGTCCTCGTCAGCGCTTGGTGCAAGCGGTGTTGGCATCGTGGTTGGTTGCAACAGGTCGTCTACGTCATCGTGCACCGTGGGTGCAAGCACTGGTGCGAGCTCCTGATCCTCAGCAATGACGCCGTGCAGCAGCAACTCGGTGGCAACACCGTCGACCCGCAGGCTGTCAGCCGCACGACGAAACGGCGTGGCGCTCCACCTGTCATCGCTGTTGGAGGCAATGTCGTTGATCCACTGGCCAAAACCTTGCAAAGCCTGATGGGACAGGTGCACCAGCTCCGGGCTGGCTGGCAACTGCTGTGGCAGCCAAGCGTTGAGCAATTGCTCCATAGCCCAGGCCGCTTCACCAAACTCGGTCAGACCGACCATTCTGGCGCTGCCCTTGAGTGTGTGGAAAGAACGTCGCAAGCTGGTCTGCTGGTCCAGCTCGGCGCTGTTGTTGTGCAAGGCCACCACCGCGCCCAAACCGGTCTCGATCACCTCATGGGCCTCTTCCAGGAAGATGTTGCGTAACTCGGCATCATCGTCTTCGTCCTGCGTCTGGGCCACCATCGGCAAGCTGCGCGGCACATCCGGTCTGGCAGCAAGGTTATCTGGCGGCGTGACAACAGGCAGCGCAGGTGCAGGCACCTCGCTGACGGCGGGCGGCGCAGGCTCGGCCAAGGGAGTCGTCGGCGCAGGTGGCTCATCGTCTGCCTCTTTCTGCCGCCCCATGACTGAGCGGAATTCACCCGCCGCCTCGTCATACACAAATAATTTTTTGGCCAATTCACGCTGGTAACTCAGCATGTCGACCAGGAACCCGAGCGCACCCAAGCTGTTGCCCAGCTTGTCAAAATCTGCCGCGTGGTCTTGCGGGCTGTCCGCACTGATCAAAAATCGCTCCACACTGTCGCGCATACGCAAGGCCGCCAGTGCGGCCTGGTCCAGCCCCAGCACAGAGAACACACCCCGCATTTGTGCCAGTCGACCCGGCACCTGATGCAGCGGCAGCTTGTCGGTCGACTGGCGGAAAAACGTGTCCAACGCTGACTCAACCTCACCCAGCGTGGTGCGTAATTCATCCACCACGCTGCCCATGACCTGGCGGTCACTGACACGCCGGTACAGCTCCTCCATCCAGGTGTCCATCGGCTCAGGCTGGCCGCCTGCGGTCACATGGTCCAGGCGTTGGGCTAATCGGTTGCCGCGCTCCAGTGTTTGGGCATTGTCCGTGTCCAGGTCATCGTAAGCCGACTCCAGGTACAACACGGCTGTGGCCACCTCCATCGCCAGCGATGCCGCCGGGGCGCTGCCGGAGCGGGTGACGTTGTCGAGCGCGCGTAACAGGGCTGCGGCCAACTCGTCATTGTCAGGGTGCAGCTTCACCACCGAGTCGGCCACCAACCCAAATTGATCGGACGCGGCCTTGATCCGGCTAACGTCCCCTCCACTCAGAGATGACCAGGTTTCTGCGGCTGCAGCCACTCGCTTGCGTGCCTGCACCAACACAGCCGGGTCAAAACGACCGAACTGCGGNGTCTCGTAATCCACCCGGACCGGTGCGGCAAAACCGTAGGCCATATGCACCGCCAACAAGGCCGGGGTCTCGGCAGCGCTCAGTGGTGTTGCCTGGGCGCAAAAGAACAGCAGGTCACGGACCAATCTCTCAGAAATCTCGGGCTCACCACGCGCCAGAGTGCGGTACTGCAGCAGGACATGGGTGGCCGCGCGTTTTTCATACACATCACTGGCGCACAGTCGAAACACCACCACTTCAAAATATGCAGCACACACCATCCACCAGGTGCGGGGGTTGGGCTGCCTTTGATCCGCAGCAAAACCCAGGCTGATGTCGCGCATAGCTAGCGCCGACGGCACATGGGCGGCCTTGACCACATTCAAAATCAGACCGTCGATGCGCGAGCGCACTACCGTGTCGTAGGGCTGAGGCACGGTATGTGGGGGCACCGGCACATCGACCCAGCGCCAGTCATAGGCCCACAGATCGGCCGGGTGAATACGGTCATCATTGGTCAAAGTCAACACATCGCGGTACTGAGGGAACAGCGCCACCGAGGACACGGTTTTGCCCTTGAGCACCGCCTCCAGATAGTCAGTCAACGCAAAGCTGGCACGTTCCACACGCAACGCCGCGTCGTCACTGCAAAACTCGGGGCGCTGGACAAATTTTTGCACCAGTGCTTCCATCGCACGCAACATCCTGGCGGGCACTTCCAGCCCGACCATTTCCAATGCACCCACGGCCTGGTGCAGCTGCTGGCGCGCAATACGCAGGTGGCTGGCATCCAGCGCAGCCAGGTCCGAGCCCCGGGACAACTCGGCATCACGCACAAAACGACGCAACGCCTGGGTGGCACCGTCCAGGGATTTGCGCAACTCATCAAGCACCCAGGCCAGCGGCCCCAAATCGGGCTCAAGGTGGATCAGGTCGGTGGTAGTTGCAGCAGCTTGCATGGATCAGACAGTCAAATCAAATGGGTGTGATACCAATCAGGTGATGCGGAACCGCGCCACCGATTGCCGCAGCTCTTCAGCCACCTTGGACAGCTCACGCACTTGCTCCGCTGTGGCACGGGTACCTTCACCGGTCTGCTCAGTCACCGCGAAAATATGCTGGATGTTTCCGGCCACATCGTTGGCCATGTTCGCCTCGTGCTGGGTGGCACCCGAAATCTGCTCAATCAGATCAGCCAGTCGGCGCGACACCTGATCGATCTCGGACAAGGCCGTGCCCGCACTGTCGGACAGCTTGGCCCCCTCCACCACCCCCTGGGTCGAGCGCTCCATGGCGCCCACGGCATCCTGGGTGTCGGTCTGAATTGCCTTGACCAGGGCAGAAATCTGCCGTGTGGCATCGGCCGAACGTTCTGCCAGACGCTGCACTTCTTCGGCCACGACTGAGAATCCTCGCCCGGCTTCACCGGCAGAGGCGGCTTGAATGGCGGCATTGAGTGCCAGCACATTGGTCTGCTCGGTGATGTCGGAGATCAGTTCAGTGATTTCACCAATTTCCTGAGAGGACTCACCCAGACGCTTGATGCGTTTGGAGGTTTCCTGAATCTGGTCACGGATCGCATTCATGCCCCCAATCGTGTTTTGCACCGCCTGCAGACCCACTTCTGCTGCTTTCAGGGACTGGCGCGCCACGTCAGCTGACAGCTGAGCCTGGGCCGACACCTGGTTGATGCGTTGGGCCATGTCCACCACGGACTGGCCGGTTTCACGAATTTCATGCAATTGCTCTTTGGATGCGGCTAGCAGTTCGGTGGACGTCATGTCGACCTCGGCGGTGGTTTTCGCCACTTTGGTGGCCGTGTTTTGCACGTTGCCCACCAGCGAGCGCAACTCCTCCACGGTGTAGTTCACCGAGTCGGCAATGGCACCGGTGATGTCTTCGGTGACCGTGGCCTGTTGCGTCAGGTCCCCTTCCGCCACCGACTGCAACTCGTTCATGAGTCGCAGAATAGCCGCCTGATTGGCGTCGTTGACACGTTTAGCTTCCTGCTCCTGCCGCTGTGCTTCCTCGCGTAAGCGCTCAGCATCCATCTGGCGCTGGCGGCTGTCGAGCAACTGCACCCGCGACAAACCACCGGCACTGATCAGCGCCAGCAGCGCCGCAAAAACCAGCACCACCAAAGCCGTACGGCTCAACCCACCCTCAGACGACAGCACGGCTTGCAAAGCGTCCAACTCCTTGCGCAACACCTCACTGTCAGCCAGGATCGACTGCTGCACCGCGTGCGACGTCACCAACCCTTGCTGGTTGTCACGCAACACAACAGCCTGAGCACGGATGCTGTCGGACAACTTGATCAAGTCCGCCAGCCGTTCCCGGGCGGCGGCATCGCTGGCAGCAGTCAGATGCAGCGTTGCACTACCGTCTAGTAAGCCACGTGCGAGGTCAAGGAACAGGTCTAAATCCCTGCCAAACAAGACCACGGTCTCCGGGCCGACACCTTGTGCCAGCGTCAGATCACTCGCCGATTTACCAATATGCTGCGCCAATACCACCAGTTGGCGTGCCACAGCCGTGTTAACCGCCGACGCATTCTGCTGCACCATCAGGGTCGGCATGTCCTGGGTTTTGTCCAGCAACTCGGCTGGCTGGCGACTGATCACCTTCAAGGCAGCGCCGACCTGGGTCAAGGTCTTCTGCTGCGCCATCAGTGTGGCAACATTTTTTTCAGTGCGGTCTACCGGAGGTGTGATGATGGCCAGTGTGGCCTGGTGCGCCTCACCCAGTTGATCCACCCGCAGTTCCGAGTCCCCTTGGCTCAGGCCACGCACCGAGCGGGTCAGAATCTGCGCACTCTGCGCCACCTCTGGAAAAGCAGCGGCATCTCCCACCAGCGCTTGTGACATCAATCTGACCAGCCGCTGAGATTGCAATTGCGACTGCGTGGTGGCGCTGAGTTGCCGCGCCACCTGGTCGCTGCCACTCAAACCAAACAGAACAGCGCCCACCAACAGCACCAAGGCCAGCCCCATCAGGATGGACAGGATGCGCTGGTGTTGTGCCACCGTCCTGTGACCAAGCAAAGGCAGGGAGATCAGATCTGCGACCACCGGCGGCGTATCTTGCACATCCGACTGACCATTGTCCAGGGACATCTGCCGGGACTCGTTTTGCACCGACTCCTGGGGTGCCTGGTAACTCGGCAGATCGGGCATACCCAAGCTCAAACCCGCGTCCAGATCCGCATCCTGGGGTTTCTTTTTGAAAAAGTTTTTTATGCGATCAACAACAGCCATAAGGTAAACCCGGTAAAAAAACTCAAGCACCAATGCTCAAAAAGGCCGCTGTCTGGGACAGCGCGTACAAATCAATTTCTTGCCACTGCTGCTCGTGTGTGTCCGTAAAACGGTGGCCAAACCAGTCAGGGGAGCCTTGCAGCGCAGGCTCAACACGCAAAAAAGCCTCCTGGCGGCGCAGCCCCATCAAATCATCAAGCACCAGCGCACAGTTGACCCCTGACTCGGCATTCAGGGTGACCAGCCGAGACTGGGTCCAGGCCAACTCGCTGCGAGCGGGCACGGCCGTGTTACCCATAAACGGCACCAGATCCACCACGCCATACAGGCCACCACGCAGATTGGCCACGCCACAAAACCAGGGCTGGGTGTAAGGCACCCGGGCGATGCTGGGCAGGGGGAAAATCTCACCCGACTGCGATAACGGCAACAAATAATGTGCGCCACCCACCAACACCGCCAACCAGGCCACAGACGCCGACTGCGCCTGGGCGGACTGGAGTCTGTCAGCTAACCGACTTTGCAGGTCTCTGAGGGCTTGTTTGTTGCTCATTGACGTAGAGAGAGTCAGCCCAGCGCTTTGATTTTTTCCATCAGTTCCTGAACGTTGACGGGTTTGGTGATGTAGTCACTGGCACCTTGGCGCAATCCCCAGACCCGGTCGGTCTCCTGGTTTTTGCTGGTGCAGATGATGATCGGAATGTCAGCATATTCCGGTGTACGGTGGATGGCGCGTGTCAGCTGGAAGCCGTTTTGCCCAGGCATGACCACATCCATCAGGATCAGATCAGGCTTGGCATCGGCCAACCGCTGCAGCGCTTCGTCACCGCTTTCGGCGGTACGCACCGACAGGCCGTTGTCTTGCAACAGGCTACTCAAAAACATCAACTCGGTTTTGGAGTCATCAACAATCAACACAGTATGGATAGTCACGCAGGATCCCCTTGTAGGGTGGCGGCATATTGCGCCACAGCTTTGAGCAGTTGGTCTTTGGTAAATGGCTTGGTCAGGTAATCTTGAGCACCGACCATGCGCCCACGCGCCTTGTCAAACACACCGTCTTTGGACGACAGCATGATCACCGGCACATTGGCAAACTTGGTGTTGCGTTTGATGATGGCGCAGGTCTGGTAACCATCGAGCCGGGGCATCAGGATGTCGCAAAATACCAGATCAGGGCGGTAATCGCTGACCTTGGACAAGGCATCGAACCCGTCTTCAGCCAGCATCACATCGTGCTGGCCCGCTTTGAGGAATATCTCCGCGCTGCGCCGGATGGTGTTGCTATCGTCCACCACCAGAATTTTCAAATTTGACCCGGTTGTGTTCACCCGATGCATCTCCAGAGTTGATGTTCGAAAACCATTGCCCACGAGGTGTTAAATCCGCACCATCTCAAAATCGTCCTTGCGCGCGCCACATTCAGGGCAGGCCCAGTTCAAAGGCACCTTCTCCCACGGGGTACCGGCTGGCACGCCGTTGTCCGGGTCGCCCACTGCTTCATCATAAATCCAGCCACAGATCAAACACATCCAGGTTGTTGACGAGATCACGAGTGGGGCACCTTTGCATAGATCGGGGGAAGCCTGTCCGCCGCCCGGCGCGGCAAGCCACTTACACGCTATTCTGCCTCAAGAATTTTGCATACTGACGCTTTTCAGCCGGTGCCATGTCTGCGTTCCGTCTGTCCAGAGAGAGACAATGGCACAAACGTGACTTAGTAGGCACCATCTGTGAACAACAGTGCCCTCCCTTGCAACACTCTTTTTACCTGCTCTTTCCAAGAAGCTCCTTGCCATGACCACCCAAACCGACCTCAACCAGACCCTGTTCGAACGCGCCAAACACGTCATCCCCGGCGGCGTCAACTCACCCGTGCGGGCTTTTCGCGCGGTGGGCGGCACACCCCGTTTTATCAGTCGCGCCCAGGGCGCCTACATCTGGGACGCCAATGGCCAGAAGTACATCGACTACATCGGCTCCTGGGGCCCGATGATCCTGGGCCACGGCCACCCGGCCGTCGTGGAAGCGGTGCAAAAGGCGGTGCTGGAAGGTTTCTCCTACGGCGCCCCGACCGAACGCGAGGTGGAACTGGCCGAGGAAATCCTCAAGCTTGTGCCGAGCATGGACATGGTGCGCCTGGTCAGCTCCGGCACTGAAGCCGGCATGAGCGCCATTCGTCTGGCCCGCGGCGCCACTGGTCGCAAAACCATCATCAAGTTCGAGGGCTGTTACCACGGCCACGCTGACGCGCTGCTGGTCAAGGCCGGCTCGGGCCTGGCCACCTTTGGCAACCCCACCAGCGCTGGCGTGCCGCCCGAGGTGGTGCAACACACCATGGTGCTGGAATACAACAACGTCGCGCAAATCGAAGCCGCTTTTGCCGAACACGGCCAAGAAATCGCCTGTGTGATCATCGAACCGATTGCTGGCAACATGAACTTTGTGCGCGCCAGCGTGCCGTTCATGAAACGTTGCCGCGAACTCTGCACGGCCAACGGCGCGCTGCTGATTCTGGACGAGGTGATGACCGGTTTCCGCGTGGCATTGGGTGGTGCACAAAGTGTCTACGCCAAAGCCATCCCCGGTTTTGAGCCCGACGTGACGGTGATGGGCAAGGTGATTGGCGGCGGCATGCCGCTGGCGGCTTTTGGCGCCAAACGAGCGGTGATGGAACACCTGGCGCCGCTGGGCGGGGTCTACCAAGCCGGCACCCTCTCTGGCAACCCAATCGCCACCGCCTGCGGTCTGGCCACCCTCAAAGAAATCAGCCAACCCGGCTTCTACGACGAACTGGGCCGTAAAACCCGCGCCTTGATCGACGGCCTGAAGGCGGCAGCTGCGGCCGAAGGTGTGGCCTTCAGTGGCGACAGTGAAGGCGGCATGATGGGCTTTTTCCTGCTGGCCACCCTGCCCAGCACCTACAGCGAAGTCATGACCACCGACGGCGCCAAGTTCAACCAACTGTTCCACGGTCTGCTGGAGCGCGGTGTCTACATCGCGCCAGCGCTGTATGAAGCCGGGTTTGTGAGTGCTGCACACACCGATGACGACATTGCAGCCTCGGTGGCGGCAGCGCGTGAGATCTTCAAGCTGCTTCTGAAGTAATAGCTACAAGCCCTTTTGATATAAGGGCTATAGGCCTTTTTCTTCCGAAAGTTCAACTACAAAAGCGGCCGACGGCCACTTTTACTTTTGTTGTGGGCCACAACGTGCATCAAACGCTTTGCCTAGTGTCAAACACCTTGAGTCAGCCAGTGTGCCGGAGAGGCAGCTAGCCCAACTTGGCTGGCTACAGGATGGCTCCGGGTGTGGGGACTAGAATTTATTCGCCGATTTTTTCGGCAGGTTGTACGTCTTCAGGGCGGGGTGAAATTCCCCACCGGCGGTAATTTCGTTACAGCGATGTAGCTGAAAAAGCCCGCGAGCGCTTGCGGTAGTCCATGGGTTTTGAACCCCACGGATGGCCCGGCAAGGTCAGCAGATCTGGTGTGATTCCAGGGCCGACGGTCAAAGTCCGGATGAAAGAAGATGCGCCGCAAGTCAAACTTTTCCAGTTTTTACTGGAAAGGTTGG
>WSSedL1CaDRAFT_10002027_pt1 | contig 10817 bp, 9 predicted proteins | sample WetSurSL1Cattail_FD_9464 | JGI IMG/M metagenome (IMG submission 9464)
ACCAGGCCTCGGAGTCAGCAACACAGTAGCGGCGGCAGCCACCGCCAGCTGTGTCCCGTTTTGATCAAATATTGCTGCTTTAACCATGGTTCCACCCATATCAATGCCTAAGAAATTCACAGACAATACAAAACCCCCTATAAAATAAATATCTAATTTCACCTGCAGCAAAAATCATTCCACAATGCCTTTTCGTATGATCAGATTGCCATATCTGCGGGTTTCACCGGTAAGAATGACGGCATAGGATTCCCGGGTCGCTTGATAAAATTCCTCCCTGTTCAGGTAGACCGGCTCGGGCTGATTTCCTGTGTTTTTGGCCAACATGAGGCCATAGTCGTCCCAGGTGGTAGGCAGGTAGTCATCCCCCGGAGCAACCGCCATGTAGGCAACCGCATCCTGGACAAAGTTATCAATGGGAAACAGTTCCAGCACCAGCTCCAGTGTCTGGCAGCTGGAAAGTCCCGGTGCAAGATAAACCCGCCGCGCATTGGCAGCCCCTGGGAAGTTTGCATCGGCGATGACCAGCCTGTCACCGTGGCCCATGCTGTATAATATTTCGTATAGCTTTGGCGTCAGTGCCATGGGTAAAGATTTTAGCATAAAATATTCCTCTTATTATATTGCCCGGCCAATATATGGTTCTGCATCGGCCGGGCAATGGTTTATTCCGGTAATTCGTTGGGAGAATCTGTGTATTAGTAGATAGCAGCAGCAGACATGGGGGGCAGTTCAATCCATCCGTCAAAGCTCTTGGAATCCGTCCAGTCGATGAGGCGATAATTGGTCAGCTTTGCTCCCGAGGTAAGTGCAGGGAGAACCTGGATCGTTTTTTCCCCGTCGTAGTTGCAGACTACCATGCCCTGAGAACTGTCCTTTGCGGTGAATACTGAAAAGCTGCTTAGGGCTGTGTTGTCACCAGTTGTCACTGTGGCACCCTGCTTATTGCAAAAATCACCATCCCAGAACCATTTGCGCAGGTCGGTACGCAGTTTGTCCATTTTTTTGCCATAGAAAACTGTAGTTGGATAGTCGGACAACATCCCCTTGAAGTTATAAGGCTCATAACTGATAATATAACGATTGAGCAGGCATTGGTTCACCATATCTCTGTCGTCAAAGCCGATAACAGCGGTCATAATTTCCCCGCGAGGCCTCATATACCGGTTGGTGGGTTTGTGATCGCGTCCCCAGGTTCGAGCATAAGACACATCATAGTAGTTGTGCTGGAAGTCGTAAATGGCTTCCCCTGCTATGAGAAACTCCCTGTCTGCAACAATTTTGCGGAAGCCCTCAATCAGCTTTTCATCAAACTGATAGGTGGATTCGCCGTAACGGTGGCCATGACTCGTATCAAAGCAGCACAGTGTGGGCGAGTGATGTAGGCATTCATCAAATAATATACCGTCCGCACCCAGATCAACGCATTTTTGAAACTCTGTATTGCAGATCTCGAGGTATTTCTCACTGCCAAAGCACATGGGTATCAGTCTGCGTGTATTAACATTGGCCATTTGCGACAACGTCATATACTGATAGCCCTTGTAAACATAATAGTTGCCATAGGGATCTTTTATCGATAAATCCTTATAGATGCTTTCAAAGTTAGTATTGGATTGATCGGCCCAGACAAATTTTGCAAACAGAATAAGCTTGATACCCATTGCCTTGATTTCGGCGATAGCTTGTTTAAGCTCCTCAAAGGTACCGAGCCGGGGGTCCGGGTCGTGGGAGGGATTACCTCTGTCCTGACCGCCATCGTTCCATCCCACCAGCTGAATGGCATCCACACCATATTGCTTGCACTCGGCTCCGATTTTGGGCAAATCCTTAAACTTAATACGCAGTTCATCCTCGGGGGAATTGATGTGGATTTGCAGCCATGAATGAGGCTCCTTTGCCCATGCTGGCATCTTCTTGGGAAGCTTGTTCCAGTTCTTGCTGGATTTGGTGTAGCAGTTTATCCCCGCTGCCCAGTCGCCTTTAAATGCATCCATCGCAAAAGGAAGTAATTCGTAATCCATGTCAGGAGCCACAAAAGGCATATGTCCAACTGCGAAACGGGTATAAACCTCTTTGTCCCCGGTTTTGTCCCCGTCAAACAGGCGAAAGTCCATTGACTTTCGCCAGCCGGGCAGAGCCTCGGCATGCCAGGTCACCGGCGAAATACGGCGCTCACATAGCCCCAGATAAAGGCCGTTGCCCACCTGATCGGAAATAAGGCCGAAAGGATACATTGGCGGGTTCGCATGGTCGGTCTGAATCACCATGGTGGGATAGTCCACGCTGTGGGTACCCACTGGATTGGGAAACGTGGGGTACATCTCAAGGCTTTTTAAACCAATATATTCACCATGCTCAAAGACCAGCCTCTTACAACCCTCGGTACGATAGAGGTCGCCTATATAGGGATAATAGACATTCTCAACATATTGCTGTGAGCGGTTTTTGATCTTCATGCGGAATACAGCCTGATCATTCACGATCTCGCAGGTTGAGGCAACTTCTACCTGCTGTTCCCCGCCAAACTCTGTGCTTATTTTGCTCCACACAAAGCTGACCTTACCGGAGCCCTCGGTACATGCAGGGGCAGCAGGTTGCAGGTGGCCCCATGCATTATTGTTGCGTCGGCCCTCCAATGGCAGCATAAGCTTCCAAGAAAGGCCCAGATGTTCGCGTTTGATTATATCCCATCCCGAAATCTTGGAGTAGATGCGGATCAGAGAACCGTTATCGCGGCTAAACTCCAATATCAGGTTAGAGGTTTCCAGTTTAATCTTGTTTGACATTGTACATCCCCCTCTGTTTGATTCTCGATCTATTTATTCGACGCAAAACTGTTATTAGGCCCAAAATGCTTAAGCATAACCAATGGTTCAAATTTTGAGTGGTTTTTAACAACCACACCTGCTTTGGCAGCCGGTTCGCCCACAAAATATTCATCTGCGCTTAGCTGGCCAAATCGAAGCATTCCAGCAGTTTCGGCATCGTAACAGCCAAATTTGCCATGTCCCTGTATCAGGATGCAGCCATAAGCCGCATTGTCCTGGATTAGCGCTGTCTGTCCCGGATAAATAGTCAGTTCCTTGGCATTAATGTAATCGTTGTCATATACAATCCATTTTTCAACGTATTCATCGTTTTCTGCCGCTATGACAGGCGGGCGGAAATAGGTTTTCTTATAGTCGGGATCAATGTTCTTTTCCCAATCCATCAGGCTGATTATATAATCAAGATCGTATTTTTTATCCTCCGGGCAGTTCTCAACCAGCATGTCATAAGGATAAACCTCTCCGGATGTAATGTTTTCGTACACTGCGTTCACATCGGAATTCCACTGAGGTTCATAGGTCAGGTAAGAACCCGGGGCATGAACCACTCCCGGCGGTGTATACCATCCTGTGCCCAACTGGATGCGATAGGCACGGGATAGCTCTGTAATTCTCCCATCGCCTTTTTCAAAATTTGAAAGGCGTTCTTTTACTTGCTCCTTGGTGGTGTCCGGACTGAATCCAAAATATGTATGGGGAAATTTACCAGGCACATTATTATATTGAGACGGATAATAGTACGCCTCTGGCTTACCCAGATGAGCCACCCTTGCTGCATCCTCAAAACCCAGATGCAGATGATGGAACAGCGGATCCTCATAGTCAAAAAACTTCGAATACATAGGCCATGTACCATAAGCTTGCATCAGTTCCCTGCCTATTATGTCCTTGCCCAGCTCTTCTATTGCAGCTTTGAGTGTGAATTTATCGTCGGGGTCGTCTGAGCAGGAAACATAGCTGTACCCTTCGTCCTCAGCGGCCAATTCACCATTCATGCAACGAATTACACTAGAAAACCATCGTTCCTTAATAGCGCCACGAGCTGTGCCCAGCGCAAAATAATCATCGGGATGCAGCCGCAACCGTCTGCCGGGACTTGAAAACCTACGGGGTACAAACACAGGGATAAGGCGAAAAATCCCGCCGTTTTTCTTGTAAACTTCTTGTATAAGGCTTTTGCTCATAGCCTAACCACCAACTCTCTTAAAAAATTTATCAACTCTTCACAGATCCTGAGGTCAGTCCATTAATAAACTGCCTGTTAAATATCACATACACCAGAATAATCGGTATGTTAATAATGATTACCGCAGCAAACAGCTTTGTGAAATCCACTGTAGCATACTGTTCGTTGAACTTCATTAGTCCCAGGGTGAGGGTGCTCAATCTGGGATTTTGAATGAATACCAGTGGCAGAAACATATCATTCCAAATGTTCATGAACTGGAAGATTACAATTGTCGCAATACCTGGCCGTGCCAGCGGAAATAAAATGGTAAAAGCGGTGCGCACCCGGGAACTGCCATCAATCGTTGCAGCCTCATCCAGTTCCCGTGGTAAGGCACCAAGAAAACCGGTGAGGATAAAAATGGAGAAAGGCAATCCACCTGAAATATAAGGCAGAATCAGTCCCCACAGAGTGTTCATAGTACCTATCTTCCGCTCGAGATCATAAAGCGGAATCAAAATTATCTGAATGGGAATCATCATTGCAGAAACAAACATGACGTTTAGAAATAGCGACCCCCGGAACTTGATACGCGAAAAGGCGTAGGATGCAAGAAAGCTGATAAGGATAATAAACACAAGTGCAATAGACACAACAAACAAGGTATTCCAGAAATTTTTTGCAATTCCCGCTGTCTTGAATGCAATCTTATAGTTTTCAAACTGATATTTCTTCGGTAGTCCCCATACATTGGTATAAAATTCATTTTTATTTTTCAGAGAGGCGCTCACCAGCCAAATCAGAGGGTAGACAATCAGTACCGACAAGACAGTCAGCACACCATATCGGCATATGTTCAGGCTCAGTTCTTTTACATTCATTTGTTCTCCTCCTAATCCTTTCGCATAGCCCGCAGCTGAATGGTGGTCACCACTATTATAAACAGCAGGTTCACATATCCGATGGTGGTGGCGTAGCCAAACTGCCGGCCTGCAAACGCCAGCTTGTACATATAGGTTAGAAGAACTTCAGAAGAGCCATAAGGTCCGCCCTTGGTTGTGACATACACCAGGTCGAAGAGGTTGAAGGCGCCCATGAGGCAAATCGCAAAATTCATGATAATTACTGCTTTCATCTGGGGAATCGTTATATAAAGCATTTTTCGCAGTCCATTGCAACCGTCGACTGCCGCAGCTTCATAAATATCGACCGATATGCTTTGAAGCCCTGCCAGATAGAGCACAGTATGGTAGCCGCTCCATCGCCAGATATCCACAAACATCAGAGCAGGCAGCACAAGCTTTGGGTCGCCCAGCCAGATAGGCATGGCGCCGCTCCAGCCGATATGTTGCAATATGGTATTGGCTAATCCAAAAGTAGGGTTAAAAATCCACGACCAAAGAACGCCTACCGCGACAAACGACATTACCATAGGGGTGAAAAATATTGTCCGATAAATCTGTGTGCCGCGAAACTTGCCATTTAGCAAAACAGCAGTTAAAAAACCAATTGTTACCTTGGCGATTACGGTAAACACAGCATAATAGGTGTTATGGCTTATGGCTGTCCAGAAAGTGGAGTCCTGAAACAGCTTAATGTAATTATTAAGCCCCACGAAAGTTTTTTCCGTAAAGCCATCCCACTTGTATAGCGAGGTGACAAAGCCGGAAACTGTCGGGTATATCGTAAAAAAGGCAAAAACCAATAGTGCGGGAAAAACAAACAGGTAAGCATCCCGGTTGTCCTTAAAAACTCTACTGTTGAGTTTCATGTCGGTATAACTACCTCCTTATGGCGAAGTTGAGCCTTTGGGCGGTGAATTCACCGCCCGGCTCCCAATAATACTGGATAACGTTGGATCACTTGAAAGTGTAGCCGCCTGTCACCAGGCCGTCAAACACCTTTTGAATATTGTCCATTGCTTGTTCGGGGGTTCTTTTTAGACCGATTACAGCTTGAATCTCATCCTGGAAGGCAACGGTTATCTCCGGCGGCCAATACCAGTCGAGGAAGGTTTCGGTCACAGGGAGTATATCGGTTTTTATTTTGGTCATAATGGGAGTTTCAGGAAACTTAACATCCTTGCGGATGGACAAACCGGAAATACTAGCCTCATCACCATTGGCTTGGAATAACATTTTTGCGCGGGTGTTGTCGGAATTGCTCAAGAATGCTGCAAATTCTGCGATCATCTTCTTATTTTCCTCTGCAGCTTTGGAATAGCCTGCAATGGCAGTGCCGCCCAGAGCACCTGTCTGGTAATAGGCGTTACCCTCTTTAATCAGGGGATAAAGTGTAATACCCAGTTTGCCGTCCAGACCGGAAGCCACGAAATTGGTTGTGTTCCATGTTCCGCCGTAGAACATGGCCGCCTTTTCCGAAATGAAGATAGATTCACCACCGGTTGTATCAGTGCCGTTGACGCCGGGCTGAAATAGATCCGCTTTGGCAAGAGCTTCCAGTCCGCGCATGGCTTCGACATATTTTGCGTCTGTCCACTTGACTTCGCCACGCAAGGTTTGCATCGTAAAGTCAAAGGTTTTACCTGCGCACTGCTGTCCCAGCGTCTGGAAAAACCACATAGGCCACATGTATTTCGATTGGCCGCCAAAGGCGATCGGAATAATGCCCTTTGACTTGAGCGTTTTGGAAACTGCAAGCAACTCGTCATAGGTCTTGGGTGGTGTCAGACCGTTGGCCTCGAAGATTGCATTATTATAATATAAACCGCTTCCGGTGGCATCATCGAAGGGAATCGCATAAATGCCGTCATCAAAGGTATATGGGGCCAGTGCACTTCCAAGAAAAATATCCGTGTCTATGCTGGTATAGTCCTTCAGGTTCATCAAGAACTTGCTTTGGGTTAAAAACCGAGCATCCTGACCATTGATACGCATAACGTCAAGAGGCGCACCAGAATTGGTCATAGCCATAAATTGCTGTAAAAAATCCGCAGAAGTGGTAGCGGTAAAGATGATTTTAACATTGTTTTTCTGCTCGAAAGGAGCCGCTGCCTGTGAAATGAAGGTGGCCCATTCCATGCCCTCAGCTACGCCCAGCATAGTCAATTCCTTGACAGCTCCCTGAGAATCAGCGGAGCTTGGATTGGCCACAGATGTGGAAGCACTTACAATAGACGATACTGACTGGTCGGTGTTTGCGCCGCCGCTGCCACATGCCGTTGTTGCCACGAGGATCGCTAGAATCAATGTGCTACTGAATAGTCTTTTCATAATCTCCCTCTCTTTTCGTTTAAAAATATTCCAACTTGTACAAAAACGTTTTTTTGTTTGTATCAACTCTCTCCTTTCCTATAGATTATAACCAAATAGATGAAAAACCTATATTTTTGTCTGGGAACTTGACTGCAATAACCAAACTCCCAGAGTAAAGCCCAAGTACGGTCATCTCTTTGTGACTCAAAAAATCGTTTTTTTATAATTACCTAAAAATGCGAATTCAAAACAACAAGCTGATTTTATAGTTGAACTGCTTTTACCAGTCTTCCATTTCCCAGTTGGTTTCTTTCCCACAGCATGTGGATTCACGAATTAAAAGACTTGACGCAAGTTCTTTTACAGTGATTTTAGGCTTGCTTTCACCTTCAAGACAGCAAAGCAGCATGGTGTAGAGCATATTTACAGCCTCTTCACCCATCCGCCGCTTGGGTACATTAACAGTAGTAACAGCCGGTGCTACAATGGAGGATACAACGGTGTTGTCGAACCCAGCGATTTTTACATCCTCCGGTATACGCAGGTTATTTTCAATCACTGCCTTAAGAGCGCCAATCGCCATTTGGTCGTTGTCGGCAAAGATGCCATCAAAGGCCACTTCATTTGTCAACAACGATCGAATTGCCCGATAGCCGCTAAGTGGCGAGAAATCGCCGGTAAGGGTCAGCCTTTCATCCAAAGCTACACCATTATCTGCCAGAGCCTGTCGGTAGCCCGCAAATCGCAGTGTCACCATTTCTGAGCATTGGGTGCCACTTATATGCACAATTTTTTTACAGCCCGACCGAATTAAATGCTCGGTAATTTTATAGCCCCCCATATGATTATCAACATACACTGAGGATATTCCATATTTCTCTAAATTGCGTTCAATACTTACCACTGGAATCCGATTGCCACGGTGAAATAGCCTGGCCAGATAATGATAGTATTCTACGGTATCCAGGGGTGCCACCGAATCCACAATGATGCCATCCACCCGGCTGTTGGTGAGTATATCCACATAGGCTTTTTCTTTTTCGAAGTCATCGTTGGTATTGTAAATCATCAGGTGATAGCCCAGATTGGTGGCTGCCTCCTGCATGCCGCAAACCATCTGTGGGATAAATATTCGGTTCATGTTTGTGAGAATTACGCCAATAGTCATTGTCACTTTGTTTTTTAGACTGCGGGCAATGGGATTTACATGATAGTCCAATTCTTTCACTGCGTCCATAATCTTATCCTTAAGATCGTCGCTGACAAACCGGGTTCCATTTAGAGTATTTGAAACGGTGGAAATGGACACCCCCGCTCTTTTTGCAACGTCCTTGATACTAGACAATTGTTTCACCTCAAAAAAACGTTTTTTTAATAAACTAATTATAATTTAAGCGTCAAAATAATGCAATAGGTTTTAGAAATAATTTTTGACCTGACCAGGTTTTTGGTTACCTGCTGCCGACCTATTGGGTTGCAGATATGCTGCTTCAGGCAGAAGCGGGACATATTACAGAATACGTGACTGATTTCCTGCTGGAAATGTTTTGTGTTTCAGTCTGGCTTGGAGGACTGTATCGGCTATTCGTCAGGAGAATGGCATATGCCTCCGGGATATATCCGAGCACATGCGAAGGCTAAAGGACTGATTATCGTCACTAATAATGTCCGTGAATTCGAGCGAGTTGAACGACTTGGCTCGAGAATTGGGTCGGTGCATGAAAGTCAGCCAGCATAGCTTAGCAGATCAGGAAAAGACGCAAACGAGGCACTATATTGTGTCGTATGACCGTTCAAACAAGCTGACTCCCTTACCTGCCCTTTCGCCTGGTATGATGGTTTGTGCTTTTTTATCAAAATCCAATGCCAGGTTTGCTGCATCACCAATTGACATGATCGGTAGATTGACCCTTTCTCGATAAAACGGATAATAAATGTATGCTGCTTTTCTCTGGATCCACACTGGAGCCGCCTCATCCAGAATCATTGTCTTCCTCGCTAACAACCGCTCCACCCTGACACGCAAACGTTTCAAAAAAAATTGGGCACGCCTCATACAGAGAATTTACGGCGTGGATCCTCTCAAGTGTGTTCAAAACACACAGTTTACATTTGAGGTCTATTTGCCAGATCACAGAATATAAATTTGTGTAAAGCTGATGTATGCATTCAAGTGATAATTTGGTATTGTTATTTTATAAACTATTTATATCATTTATTTTTTCTCACTAAATTAAAGGATGTGATACCGTATGTTCATTAAAAAGTTATTTTCAGTGCTGCTGGTAATTATCATGGCATTAACAGCTGGCTGCGGAGTGAAGAATGTTGCATCAGTGGTTTCAAATGAAACATTGGGTCTTAAAATCGGAGTTATGCCGGCAGTGGACGCTGCGCCGATATTTGTTGCAGACAAAAAGGGATACTTTGAGGAACTTGGATTAAATGTGGAACTGCAAGTGTATACAAGCGCAATGAACCGGCAAAGCGCCCTTCAAAGTGGCGAACTGGACGGAGCTATGACGGATGTCATTGCTTTGATCAATAATGTAGAAAATGGCTTTGATATAAAGGTAACAACAAGCACAGACGGCGTATTCCCTTTTTTAATTAAAAAGGGCTTTGTTGAAAAGAAGGATATTAAGGCGGGGATGATGGAGGTCAGCGTTACAAATTATTTATCCGACAGAAGTCTTGGAGATAAGTACAATGTGGAGAAAATCTACATAAACGAGATTCCTGCAAGGCTTGAAATGGTTGGCAAAGGCACACTTGATATGGCGGTTGTTCCTGAGCCGATGGCTTCCCAGGGCGAGTTGAACGGTCTGACCAAGAAACTCATCGGGAATAACGATCCGTTTTCACCGGATGTCATGGTCTTCACAGGAAAGGCCATCAAAGAGAATGAAAAAGCCATCAAGCTATTCCATGAAGCTTATAATAAAGCTGTTGAGGAAATCATGCGGGATGATACCGAGGCCCGAGAGTTATTGATCGAAACGTTAAAGCTCAAGCCGGAAATTAAAGATAAAATCATTTTGCCAAAATATAATAAAGCCAGGGTACCAAGTGAAGAGTACCTTCGAAACATTATGGACTGGAATGAAAAGGTTCTGAAGAAGAAGGTTGATTTAAAATATGAAGACCTTGTTGAAGGGAAGTTCGTAAAGTGATGGTTGATATTGACGGCATAAGGGTGTGTTACGGAGATGAAACAGCCCTGGATAACGTTTCGCTAAGCATTGACAAGAATAGTACCTGCGCGGTAATCGGTGCGTCAGGTTGCGGCAAGACTACACTTTTATATGCTTTGGCAGGAATTATCAGGCCAACTTCAGGTAAGATCACTATCGACGGTGATGAACTGAATGGCATCAGAAAGGGGACAAGCCTGATCCTTCAGGATTATGGCCTTCTTCCGTGGAAAAATGTATGGGATAACATCGCCTTCCCTTTGAAATCCAGAGACTTTAAGAAGGATGAAGTGAATGCCAGGGTTTCCTCAACATTAAAAAGCCTCGGCATAGAGGAACATGCTAAAAAGTTCCCCGGTGAGCTTAGCGGCGGGCAAAAGCAAAGGGTCGGCATCGGAAGAGCCATCGT
>WSSedL1CaDRAFT_10002028_pt1 | contig 10811 bp, 9 predicted proteins | sample WetSurSL1Cattail_FD_9464 | JGI IMG/M metagenome (IMG submission 9464)
GCTGTTGTAACCGCCGTTACACTCTAAGTCCATGCCATGCGCCATGGCTTGTGAGAGTTGCTCGACTGTCGTAAGCACACTGCCCGTATACGGGTTGACAAAATTGTGTCGCTTGATGGTCGAAACCGCATCGCAGTCGCCGGTCATATAGCCGGAAAAACCAAAGGTCTGACGCAGCAGTGTCTCGATTAAATAACTGCTCCAGGAACAAGGGTCGCCGTTTAAGGTGCTATACGCTTCCATAACCGAGGAAACGTCGGCCTGCTTAATGATGTTACGATAAGGAGCACTGTAATATTCTCTCAAGGCGCGCAGTGAGGTCACGGCTCCGCCGTCAAGGCGGTTTACCTCGCTGTTGTTAGCGACATAATGCTTGGTTGTCGGATTGACCTTACGGAGGCCATTCGGGTAAAGCAGGTTACCGTTCGGGTCCATACCCTGCATGCCTTGAACAAACGCCGAGCCCATCACACCCTGGAAGAAGGGGTCTTCGGAATAGGACTCTTCGTTGCGGCCCCAGCGCGGGTCGCGGTGCAGGTTAACCGTCGGCGAGTACAGCGTAAGGTTTACAGCGTTACCAGCGTTGGAACCGGAGGAGATCGTGCTGGCGCGTTCGCGGATCTCGTCTCCGATATAACCGGCCTCAATGTAGTAAAGGTCCGGGTCCCATGTATTGCCGATCGAAGTATTCTGCGGATAAGAGTTGGAGTTTGTGCAGTTGCCAAGGGAATATCCATGGAGCGCTTCCTGCCACCATGTGTAGGTGTTGATTCCGACCGTGGCCGGTACATTCAGCGCGCCTCCGCCCAACGACGCCGCGGTGATAGCCGGCGCACTCTGGCTGTACATCTCGTTGCCCTTCTGAGAAGACGTCATTCTGCCAACCAGATCGGCCGCCCTTTCTGCATAGGAGTAGCTGGGATCCATGTAGATGGGAATAGGTGTCGGCGTCGGATCGTCAGCCAATGCCGCCAGTGACATCACTGGAAGCAGACCGATGCAGAGTGCGATTGTAAGCGTTAGATACAATACCCACTTTTTTGGCATTTTACTTACCTCCTGTTACATTATTCTTTTATATCACTAAATTTTCACTTGGGTCCACAACCCACCTCCCTTCTATTTAAGACAAATCCTCCGCTTACTCCTTGAGTATTGATCGATTACATATTTATCCCAAATTGGAATAAAGAAGGACTTTACGATTTGTGTCATCGTATCACTACTGCTATTTAAGGTATCTGATGATAGATACCCATGGAATCGATTCAAGCGTACCAATCCTGTAACTAATTCCTAATACATTATTGACGTTTTTAATAGATATGTTAATATATTTCATTTTTAGAATCATATTTATTTATTGTATTTATATTGCAGCATAAACTGAAGCCATTCATAATGAGCAACTTGCTAAAATTATTTATAGATTATGGGCTAGACTATTGTAAAACTGATAGAGTGCTCTCCATTAAGGGACAACGAATAAGGGACCGTCTCAAAAAGAGACAGCCCCTTCTTTCTTGCAGAGCGGATTGTAGTACCCAACAACTATCGCCGATTGCATCATCCTTTAAAACTCAAAATGCAAACCCACACCGAAGGTTGTTTTTTCATCAACCCGGTTATCATATCGAAATACCCAGGGATATTTAGGATTATTCAGATTGAATTGCAGCCGCCAACCATCAAAGTCCGGATTACCCGAAGCTTCCAGATTAATAGTCGCCGCCTTACCAGATTCCAACCGGGTCCCTGCCTTCCAGACACCCTGGTTCGAATAATCTTTACTATCAAATGAATAAGTCCATGGATAATAGGTGGCATATAAAGTCAGAGGGCCAAAAGGATGGGTTTGATCTCCAAAGCCCAACAATACTGCAGCCTGTTTATCCGGGCCGACTCCCTCACCGGCTAAAAGTTCCAATGAGGTTTGATGCGCAGGGACCGCATCCACCCTCTGGGATAATCCCACGTCATATAAACCCGCTCTTTTATACTCCATCTTCAGCCGAGTACTGGTAGAAACGGCCCAGCCCAACTCAGTCCACAAATTTTTAGTTCCGGCCCCGATTTCCCAAAATGATTTTTGAGACCACTCCTGTTGTTGCTCATTTTCTTCTAAATCGAAACCACCCAGAGAAGCCACAGGGACCAAACCGGCAGAACCGGCCAAGCTAGATTGAATATTTACGGGCGTAGCTGTAACCGCTACTGCATAATACCGTTGTCGATTCATTTTGACCTTCTCAAACGGCCATTTTTGACCCGCATCACTGGTTTGACGAACCACGGCCAAAATCTGGCGTTGACCCGGGGAAGTGACGACTGTGGTTGAGACCATGCTCATTGGTTGGTCAATTCCTTTAGCGTTATTAGTAGTAGAGACCGAGCCTGGTTTGGCAGTTCCCAATGAACTATCGATTGTATGACCGCGGCCGATATAAATTTCGGATAAAACCCGCCCGCTACCGGCATCGACCTGAACCGGCGTCACTTTCAAAGAGAAATTATGGTCCAAATCCGGCATTTCTCCCGTCCAGTGTTCATTACTGACGAATCGTGCCGTCTTTCCCGGCAGAACAATCAACCAGGGTTCTCTGCTTGCCGTGTTGGAGTTGGATGCCGCTCTGTCTTCGATCAGCGCCCGGATGGGTTGATTGAGGCTCCATTTATCTGGGGTTATTATGACTTGATTGATTCCGTTTTGGGAACTATCTTCCGCGCCGCTGAATAACAAATCCAAATCCGAGTTTTGGCTAAGATCAATGATTTGCATATGATAAACCACTGAAAGTCTGCCTTCCGTCTGGGATATCCGCCATAACTTTTCCAGGATTTTGTTGAGCAACAAGGTTGGAGCCTTCACATAGGCTACCCCCAGGTTTGGGTCGTAGGTTAAATAGCGTTGGTACTCTCCCAACCGGGCTTGCGTTTTGGGATCGATAAATCCCACCGGGGTCAAGCACGAATCGGTATCGGCAAAGAGAGTCACGGGTGACTGCGGCCCACTGATTAAATAATACTTTTCCACCTTGGTGTAATCATACCCCAGCGGTTCCAAAATCGATTTTAAAGCCGCTTCCACCGTATTTTCCCGGATCTCTGCCGGAACCCTGCCGCTGAGCCCAGGATCGGCAATGATAATCGCTCCGAATTTGGCCCCGATCTTTTGTAATGCCTGAGACAAATTAATCACGGCGTCCGGTTTCTTTGGCTCCTCCCCGGCCATTGCCCGCATGCCGAAGACAAACACCGTTGTAAAAATAAGCATAGCGGTGAGCGTCATTAAAATCCTTCTCATTGATTGATTACCTCGGCAGTTAGAAAGATCAATAGTTCACTATTACTTTTCTGATCCGATTGCTGTTTAAAAAGCAGTCCAATCAATGGAATGTCCCCCAATAGCGGGGCCTTGGCACTATTGTTGTTGGTTTGTTTTTCGGTTAATCCGGCGACCAGTACAGTCTGGCCGGAGAGAAACCGGACCACCGAGGAATACTCTCTGGTGCGGACCAGTATTCTATTGGTAGTCGAGGCAGTATCGTCAAAAACGTTGACTTTCTGGGTAAAGGTCAGCTCAATATCATCTCCGAAAAGCCGGGGGGTAACCTGTAAAGTAGTACCGGCTTCCACATTTTCAGTGCTGGAAGTGGTGGATGAGGAACCCTCCGACTGTAAGATCAGGGTTCGCCGATCTCCCACAAAAAGATTACCGGTCTTGCCCTCAGTGACTATGACTGTTGGATCGGAATTGATTACCGCCTTTTTCTCATTGACCAAAGCTTGAATCGCTACTACAAAATGCCCGAAACTGGCGTCTCCTTCTCCGGAAAGAATACCTGAAGTCAAATCCAAGGCAAAATTTTTCTTTCCCGTGTCAGTCCCGTCAAAGTATGCTGTCAGTGAATTCATTCCCCATTCCTTTAACACCTGGTTCTGAACCTCAGTCACCAGTGCCTTGATCCGGAATTGCCGCTCTCGCTTGGGCCCGTCGATCTTGGCTAAATCGTCCAGGATCCGCCGCAGTATAGTCGGAGGGGCGATCGCCGTGGCCATGTTTTTTTCGGTATCGACTTTAACATAGGGACTGTATGGCTCGGGGATCAATGTTTTGATTGAATTACCCTGCACATTCTGAAAATGATAGACCCCGGTTTCGGTCAGTTCCGTAAAGACCGGATTCTTGAGATTGGGTAAACCTACCAGATAGAAATCTTTGATTTTCCGGAAAGTATATCCCCCGCCGACCAACATCATGTACAATGCATCCTCCAACGGGACATCTTTTAATTCTAAACTGATGGTCCCGTTGACATTGTTGTCGACCGTGATGTTCACTTTAGTTCGTAACGAGACTTCGCTGAGCGCTTCCCGTAAATCCGATTCAAAAAAAGTCGCGGTCACCAGCGGTTGCCCGGCCCCATTACCATCCGCCGCCAGGCAGGACACTTGCCATCCCCCACCTAAGCAAAGCATCAAAAGACTTACGATTAATAAAAATTTTAACATATGATTGCTCATTGGTTAAACCTCCACCAATTTTTTCATTTTTTCATGTTCAAGGGCATGAGCATAGTTTTGATTATTTTATCACCGTCGATCACGGTCACTTCGGCTTGAAATGCGGCCGGATCAAGCTTGGGTAAGAATGTGGTCATAGTCGAGGTCTGATTGGGCAACACCGAAGTTAACTGTTCATCTTCCGTCTTCAAGGAGAGCAACGTTCCCAAGTTTTTGTTGGCCTTGTCCTTTAAAACCAGATTCGCCTTGGGAGTTAGTTTGATCGTCCCAGTATTTTTGATGATTGCCGAGATCAGATAACCACTTTTCTCTTTGTCTCCGCTGATACTTAAAACATCTGCCGCTCGGGTTTGCGTCCCGGCAGTGACCGCCTCCAGATTAACCGGCATCTCATCGAGTAATACCGGATTATCTCCGCTGGAATACATTTGAAGATTAAAACTGCCGTAATTGGCCCGGACCGACGCCTCTTTGGGAATTTGAACCGAAATAATGGCAACTTCCGTTTGCCCGGCGGGAATGGTCACTTGATTGCCCGTCCGTACTGTAACCATTGTATTTGTGAAGATCGAATAGGGATAATCGGGCGCCACTTCTTCGGGAGTAAAAACCACTGTCACCGGCTTGTCCAACTTATTTTGCATTTTTATTCCTTTCAAAGAAACCACTCCCGGTCGTCCTTCAAAGACAAGTTCACTTTGATCCAATTTCAAGCTCTTCAGTTGAGCGGCGGCAAAGACATAATCACCGGTATGGATTTGCACATTTTTGGCCTGCAAGAGCTGGCCGGTTTCACCATAATGGTAAAAAAGGCGCAACTCATATTCACCGGGAGACAGCGCTTCGGTGACCGGACTGGTATACGCCAGCTCTCCCTCGGGTAATAAACGGGCCTCCGAAATTTTGTTTTTCCAGAAATAGGCCGGACGCAATTCCACCCGCTGAATTAATTTTCGCTCACTGTCCCGTAGCGTGGCACTAGCGGTTGTCAAAAAATCAAGTACTGAAGAGTTTTTAACCTTGGCTTGGATTTGCGGCTTTCCTTTTTCATCCTTAATCAACTCCAACCCGGTTACTTGCACTTTGGGCCGTAGTCCGATAGTATCTAAGCGGATATAAATTCTGACTCCATATTGAATACTGATTTCGAAACCGCCCTTTTTAGTCGGTTCTTCCGGGGCCACTCTTAGCATAGCCAGATAAGTACCGCCCTGAGCATTAAGAGGCACCTTGACAATCCCGTCAATTTGAGTGCTTGCCCCGGGGCTGACCACGGCGGAATCAGGGACGGTGATCCAAGTGGCGGGCGGCACCCCCGGTTCAAAAGGAGTGTAGCGTAAGTCGCCGGTTAGTTGCTGATTTATTTTTTCTAATGATATTTTTAGTTTCTCGGTTTGTGCACCCGGGTTCAGTTTGACGTTGAAATTCATGGTATCGCCGGGTTTACCGTTCAGTTCAATTGTCAGGGGTACCACCCCCACAGCCAGTGAATTGGTAGCCATAAAGCCGATTGCCAAACAGAATAAGAGAAAAATGATGGGCATTATTTTCACCGTCTTCAACACCTCCCATGAAAAATTTTTGATAACAAAGGTTGGCGAGTTCATTAGAGAACTCGCCATTTAAACCGATATCCGATTATCTGTTTTTACTGGAGTCATTAGTATGAAAGTGCTATTACATAAATAGAGACAAACGCCCGGTAACTACCCGCATGTTGACTGGTGACATCCTCCCCATCCGCCACTTGGTAATGAAGCGTGAAATCTTTAGACTCCTGATCCAGCGCGTGATCCCAAGGCAAGATTTCTGTCACCGGCTTATAATTGGGAATGGCGTTGCCGGTGGTGATGTCGTAAAGCGTAGTCAAAGTACTTGGTGGTGTGTGCGGCGGACGCGGCGCTTCCTCATTTCCATACCTGGTCATCGTACTCGCCGACATTACTAATTCAACCGCGCAATTTGCTTTAACCGTAAATCCTAGACTACCTTCTTGAATATCATTGGCAGCCCCGGTAAGATGCGCGGGGGTAAAATTACCGAACTCGATAGTAGCCCAAGGATTTACATAGGCGGAAATGGTTTTCGAAATACCTAAGGGGGTTGCATTAGATTTCGAAATATTTCGCGCTTCAGCTAGAGCATAACTGCTCACCACCATCATCGAACCGAGAACTAAAAACCAAATAAACAACTTTCTCATAACGGATAACAATCCCCCTTTATCAACAACCATTGAGATCAATAGGCTTGCGCCACGATGGTCAAATTAATTATTGCCGAATAGTCGCCGGCATGTTGACTGAAGATCTCATCGCCGGTCTGGACTTGGTAATTGACGGTGAAATTATCAGAACTTTGATCCAACGCACTGGAATATATCATTTCATTGGTGTCTTTTATGTCGCGATAATCCGGAGCATCATTTCCGCTGGTAATTGCATAGAGAGTAGTAAGTGTGCTCACATCTTGATAATCGCCTTGAGTCTGCATTGGATTGACATCCAAAATGATATCAACCGCGCAATTGGCTGCGGCTGTAAACTTCAGAGAACCGGTTTGTGACTTGTTAGCCTCGCCGGTGAGATGCTCAGGAGCTGTAAAACCGGTCCAATAAAGTTCGGCATAGGGACTCACATAGGCGGAAATGGTTTTATGAGTACTTTGACCGCCTGTGACATTTGAGATATTTCCATGTGCATCGGGAGTCGTAGCAAGAGCCAGACTGCCGACTAATAATACTAAGCAGAGAGCCAGACATAACGCTAACATTTTTTTCATGGTAATAATCCTCCTTTATTAAATCGGCTACCTCTTTTTTTAAAGTGCTCGATTTTAACCTTAATAGGCTTGAGCCACCACGGTTAGGTTGATATCAGCCGTATATAGGCCCGCATGCTGGCTGATAACGCTTCCATCCGAAACCTTATAATATAAGGTAAAATCTTTGGCCTCTTGATCCAGAGCATTCACATATTTATTGGTAGAATTTGACGAATATTCAGAACTTTGTGGTACATTAACATTGGGTTTGCCCGGCTTAACTGCATAAGTGGTAGCGATAGTGTCGGTATCAGTGGCAGCATGTCCGTCCTCCATTGTAAGATCAGTTTTGAGTTGAGGAGTCGCAAGCGTAATGTCTACTGCGCAATTCGCTACGACGTTGAACCCCAAACTGCCGACTTGGTAATCCAAAGCCGCTCCGGAAAGAATCGGGGTCAAAAGATCGCCCCAGGTAATTTCGGCATAGGGATCAACTACCGCAGTAATGATGTATGGAGCCGTGATTCCTGTACCCGTGATACCTGAGATATTTCCAGATGCATCGGGAACAGTAGCAAATGCCATACCGCTGACTGCCAACAACAAAACGCCAACTACTAAAAGTGAATAGAACTTTTTCATTGTAATTTTCCTCCTTAAATTGAACTTTTGCTTGATTCATAAATCGCTGTTCAAAGAAAAAACGAGTACCACTAGTGATGAATCATGGATCACCTCCTTAAAAAAAATCGGTTAACGTCACAGCCAAAACTCGCTATTTCCAAGCTGTTACGGTTACTCCTCCCTGGTAATGTCCAGCGGGTTGGGCAGTCAAATCATCGATAACAATCTCTCCGTAAATGAAAAATTCAATTATTTGTTGGCTGTTGAAATTACGGTAAAGTGTCAAGGGAGATCCGTCGGGTTTGAAAGAAAACCGGCTATTTCCAGCCTCATTCACCCAGTAGGTTACGTTTAAGGCAATTCTATCTTTGGTAGTGGGGTCTACATAATATAAGGGGCTTGCGGAGAATTCGACCCGCAACTTCCCGTTAGCCTGGACAGCATACTTACCGCATTGAATCTCCCGGTAAAGACCAACCGTGCCCGGCAGATCAAATTTCAAATTTTGTAAAACGTTGATTTTCGGATTATCATCGCAGCTTTCCATTACTAAAATGTTTTTGGCCATCTTTGGAGCAGAGTGGGCAACCAGGCAGGTTGTCCCCAACACAAAGCAAAAACAGCCGATGATCCCGGCCCCGATTAACCGGGTACTTGTTTTCTGATTCAAAGAGCCATCATCCTTTATCAAAAAGAGTGGGTTTTAACCAAATCCCAACTAAAATTACTATGCTTTAATGTTATTATTTGCATAATTATCAGAAAAAATAACACTGGTATTAGTTTTCTTGCCTTATTTAATATGCGTTTCATATGTCATAGATGTATGAAGATTTAGTTGGTTCCAAATATTATATTTTGGATATAAAATCAACTGGCCGGGAAAAGATATACTGATCAATGAAACCCGGGAGGTTCGACTTGGAATCCAATCTAACCCTTAAAAATACTATATCGCCGGATCAATTCAATCATTTCTTTCCCAATTTTAAACCGCAATTTGAAGAAAGTAACCAATTTGCCGACTTTCTTATCAACATGCGGCGCAAAAAATGGGATAATTGGGACGCCTTCAAACTTCATTATCATGCCGAAGAGTTAGCCTTAAATCGCGGATTTGAGGAGCTGCTGGTCCTCTCCCATCTCCAGGAACACTGGCGCCAAAATAATTTTCTGCTGTATCCCCATCAAGTGGATACAGCCCAAAAAGTGATCTCAGAGTTACGGGGCCGGGCCATTCTAGCCGATGAGGTTGGTCTAGGAAAAACCATCGAAGCCGGAATGATTTTGAAAGAATATATATTACGGGGGCTGGTGAAACGCTTTTTAATTCTGGTTCCAGCAGCTCTATGTCGTCAATGGGAGGCGGAACTCAGGGAGAAATTTGCCATATCCACCCTGATCGCATATAGAGAATGGGATTGGTCTCATTGCCAAGGTTTGATTGCCTCCATCGACACCGCCAAGAAGGAATGCCACTGGCAAGAGATTCAGAAACTTTATTTCGATATGGTGATTGTTGATGAAGCCCATAAGCTAAAAAATACTCAAACCAAAAATTGGCAATTTGTAAATAATATTCAAAAGAAATACTTTTTATTACTTACTGCGACTCCATTGCAAAATGACTTAAAAGAATTATTCAATCTCATAACATTGCTTAAACCCGGACAATTGGGTAATTACCGTAATTTTAAAAAAAAATATGCCGTCGATAAACGGCTCCCGAAAAATGAGCCCGAACTTAAACGGGTTTTAAGTGAAGTGATGATTCGCAACAGACACGGTGCCAACATGGGTTTCACCAAACGGATCGTCGAAAATATCCCGATTGAATTAACCACGNTGGAGAGAACTCTGTACGATGATATCACTGCTTTCGTGCGGGAAAATNTTCTGAAGAACAAGGGTGGTTTAGGTAGCTTACCNCTGCTCACCTTACAGCGGGAAATTTGTTCCAGTACTTTTGCGGCGGTATTGACGCTATACAAGTTGGCTCAAAATATGGATGAANATCCCGAGATCCAACAGCAAGCCGGTTCCTTATTTAAATTGGCTCAACAAGTCAAGCAAAACTCGAAAATGGTGGTCGTGGAAGAACTCGTTAAGAAGACTCCCGAGAAGGTGATCGTTTTCACCGAGTATCTGGGTACTCAAAGTTACATCCGTTCCCGGCTGGAACAAGCCGGGTTTCTTACTCTGGCCTTTGACGGCCACTTATCAACCTCCAAAAAAGAGTTGACCAAATTTCAATTTAAACAACGCCCCGAATACCGGGTAATGGTCTGTACCGAATCCGGCGGTGAAGGAATCAATCTGCAATTTTGCAACACCATGATCAACTATGACTTACCCTGGAATCCCATGCGGCTGGAACAACGAATCGGCAGAATTCACCGGCTGGGTCAGGCCAAAGACGTATACATCTACAACCTTTCCACCAAAGATACCATTGAAGAACATCTACTGCGGTTGCTGACTGAAAAAATCAAAATGTTTGAAATGGTGATTGGAGAAAGCGAGCGGGTCATCGGTAAACTTTGTAGAGGGAAGAGTCTGGAAGGCCGGATTATGGAATTAATCTTAAAAACCGGCACAACGGAAGAGTTAAATCAGGGTTTTCGCGCGCTTGGGAAAGAAATCGAAGGAATGCTGGGAGAGGACGACCCGAAGGACCTTCTACTGGACAGTTTGCAGTTATCAGTGGATAATTAAGTTTACTTTGAAAGAAAGAGAGACGCATTTTGACGGAACAATCCTCTGTAATCTTTAATTTTATCGTAGATTCTTTAAAGGTATCGAATTCACCGTTTAATATCATCAACTCCGAGTTAATCATGGCTCAGTGCCAAGTAGCTGTCCCCCGTACTTTTTTTACACCGCCCCGGGTGGAGACTCTA
>WSSedL1CaDRAFT_10002029_pt1 | contig 10806 bp, 9 predicted proteins | sample WetSurSL1Cattail_FD_9464 | JGI IMG/M metagenome (IMG submission 9464)
TATGAAAGAAATGTTTGTTCCCGTAAACAAATTGGGCAGCCAGACCCGCGAACATGCCGAAATGATGAAACAACTCTACGAATCGGACAATAACCTTGTAACTTATCCGGCTGGTGTATGCTCGCGCAAGCAAAACGGAAAAATCTGCGATCTGGAATGGAAAAAGAACTTTATCACCAAAGCGGTGGAGTATCAGCGCGATGTGATACCGGTGTATTTCGAAGGACGAAACTCATCCTTTTTCTATAATCTGGCCAATCTGCGGAAATTCCTGAAAATAAAGTTCAATGTGGAAATGATGTATCTGGCCGACGAACTTTTTAAACAAAAAGGAAAACACTTCACCATCAAATTCGGACAGCCTATCCCGTGGCAAACCTTCGACAAATCAAAATCGCAGGCGCAATGGGCACAATGGGTAAAGGATATTGTTTACGATATGAAATAAAAAATATTTGCAACTGAATACACAATCGTTTCCGAAAGATCATTTACAAATCGAGTAAACCCAATGGGAGGTCTACATGAAGTATTCTGTTTTCGTGGTCAATTTCGGAAATATATTCATCTACTACCGGAATCAGAATTTCATCATTGTTTTGTTCTACAATAAACAGAGCATTATCCGTTGATTCATCAACTCCTGTGATGATGCCAATCAATCGGTCGCTTTCCATTAAACTGAATCCAATGAAATATTCCAGACCGATTTCCGATTCATCCATCTCAGATAAAAAGCGGATGGGTAAATAGATTTCATGTGAGCTTAACTCGCGGGCTTTCTCTTCCGAATTTATATCATCAAACTTTATCAATCCCGTTGTGTCGGATTTAAACCGATAGCTTTCGATGAAAAAAGGGACAAAGATTCCCTCCATTTCCAACACAAAAAAATCGGCTCCGGCGGTATCAAATACATCGGTGGTAAAACTAAAAGCAAGCTCTCCGTTCAGTCCATGTGTTTTTTCAATTTTTCCTATCGGGAATATTTCATTTCTATTTATCATTACCCTGCTGTATATTCAATTTGTGATTGTACAAAAGTACAAAAATAACTCAAATCATTATCAGAACCGCGTTTAAGGCGAGTATGTCAATTCACAACTTTATTTGTGTCAAAAAATACACAGTCTTAATTTTTTTTACAAATATCTTTGAATTTAAAAATCAGGGCATCGATTTTGCTTATTATAAAACACTAAATTATTGCACATTACAATCTTTTTTTGATAGAAAAAGTACTGAACGGAACTAAAATGATTAAACACAATTTAAAAAAACACCTGCTGACATTGTTGATTTGCGGCGTATCTGTGACGTTGATTTCAGGTAATTATAAAACTATAACAGATAAAGAAATCAAAACTTATTATAAAGACCTGCCTTTTCAAATGGAAGTGGTAAAAACCCCTAAGTTCAAGAAAAATTCGGTGAAAATTACTGATTTTGGGGCAATAGGCGATGGAATAACACTCAACACCAAAGCATTTGAAAACGCTATTAATGCCATCGCAGCAAAAGGAGGAGGAATCGTAATTGTTCCGGAAGGCATTTGGCTTACCGGCCCGATTGAATTAAAAAGCAATATCAATCTGCACACCGAAATTAATGCTCTCATACTTTTCACCACCGATTTTTCTCAATATCCGATTATTGATGCAGCTTTCGAAGGACTTAATACAAAAAGATGTCAATCACCAATTTCAGCAAGAAATGCTGAAAATATTGCGATTACAGGACTGGGAGTCATCGATGGATCGGGACAAGCATGGCGACCGGTAAAAAAAGAAAAAGTGACCGAAAGACAATTTAAAGCTTTAATTGCAAGCGGTGGAGTGCTCAGTGATGATAAAAAGGTGTGGTATCCTTCCGAAGCATCTCTTAAAGGTCAGAATATGTGCGCGGACCAAAATGTACCTGTCGGACCTAAAACAGATGCCGATTGGCTGGCTATCCGTGATTTTTTACGACCGGTAATGGTGAATTTCGTCAATTGCAAAAATATATTGTTAGATGGAGTGACTTTTCAAAATTCCCCTGCATGGAATCTGCACCCGTTAATGTCTGAAAACATTATACTGAACAAAGTAAAAGTTCGAAATCCGTGGTACTCGCAAAACGGCGATGGCATCGATTTGGAATCATGTAAAAACACCTTAATCGTTAATTCGAGTTTCGATGTAGGCGATGATGCCATTTGCATGAAATCGGGCAAAAACGAAGAAGGTCGTAAACGAAACATCCCTACTGCCAATGTAATTGTAGATAATTGTGTGGTTTATCATGGTCATGGTGGATTTGTTGTGGGAAGTGAAATGTCAGGTAGCATAAGAAATATAAAGGTAAGCAATTGTACTTTTATGGGAACTGACGTTGGATTACGATTCAAAAGTAATCGCGGACGTGGGGGCATTGTTGAAAACATCTATATTCAGAACATCAACATGACTGATATTCCTACCGATCCGTTGTTATTCGATCTTTTTTACGGAGGGAAAAGCCCGGCCGAGGAAGATTATGTGGAAAACAACGATAATTCGACAAATATTCCTGCTGTAACCGAAGAAACTCCTGCATTCAGAAATATTTTTATTTCCAATGTTAACTCTAAAAATTCCAACCGCGCAATGTTCTTTAACGGTCTTCCCGAAATGAAGGTTCAAAACGTACATATTGAGAATTCGGTATTTACCTCCACTCTCGGCGCCGTTATTCAGCAAACGAGCGGAGTAATAATGAAGAATGTAAAAATTGATCGGGTAAAAGGCGAAATTGTAGAGCTTCAGAATGTAGATAATGCTGTTTTTGAAAATGTTACGGACAGAAATGGTGTAAAACACAGCATTAAACAGGACGGATTAAATAAAGAAATTGTTATTCATTGAAACCAAATCTTCTTAATAGCAAACCGGAAATAACAGATATATTACTTTAACCACGAAACGCAAAGCCACCTTTTTTGGTATCTTTGCGTTTTTACTATTCAAAATACTAAGTCCATGAAAATCCGAATTCTTTTCATCTCGTTTCTAATGTTATCTTTTGCTCTTCATGCAAAAAAAATCACTATAACCGTCACAAACCCTAATGAAGTGGCGGTAACTGACGCACCCGTAGTTGTAAATCTTGATTTGTACAAAAAGATTTGCCAGGTGAAGCGCAACTCGCTGGCAGTATTTATTGATAAAAAACAGATAAGTAGCGAACTGGATGATATGAATAAGGATGGAATACCCGATGAACTGGTATTTTTGATAGATTTGCCTGCTAAAGGAAGTAAGCAAATTGACATTACCACTATTGCAGAAAACAAACGTATCAAGTTTCCAGCCGAAATGTACACTGACCTTATTGTGAAACAACCTGATGGTAGCAAAAAATTTGTCACCGAAGTTTCTTCTACAAAAAATAACATGTACAATGCACTTCATCATCATGGTGTGGCTTTCGAATCGGCGATTATCGGTTATCGCATATATTTCGATAATAAAAGTACGATAGATGTTTACGGCAAGAAAAAACAACAACTCGAACTTGCCACTACCGGTTGGTATCCTACCGATGAACAGGCGGCAGCAGGTTTCGGAGACGATGTAATTCGGGTTTTTAGTTCTGTGGGAGTAGGCAGTGTAAAAGGATGGGATGGAAAAAAAGCCACTCATATAGATAAATTCGACAAGCGTACGCAAAAAATTCTCATTGCCGGTAATTTACGAACCATCGTTGAGAGCAATGTAGAAGGCTGGATGTATGAAGGTAAGAAAATAAATCTCAGCGTCAGATATATAATGTATGCCCGCCACAGAGATGTGGTATGTGAAGTGACAGCCAATGAAAATATCGATCGTTTGGCAACAGGCGTACAGACTATTGCCGGTGGACCTGTGTTTTCAGATAATCAGGGGCTGGTTGGCTCGTGGGGAACTGATTATCCTGTTACCGACACCATTAAATACGAAAAACAAACCTGTGGATTAGGTGTATGTATTCCCCACACACAACCATTGGAATACGTTACCGAAGGACTTAATAATTTATATTTGTTACCGTACAAGAAATCTTCTGTTCTCAGATTTTACCTTACTGCGGTTGCAATGAAAGAAGAAAAGGCTGCATTTACTTCGTCCGATCAATTTTTTCAATACCTCCAAAGCTGGAGTAAATCATTAAAAGAACTTGAAATAAAATAATACTTGTTTCTGACAGACATTTTTACTTTATTTTGTCTTTTAATAAAGAAAACAGGTTTTTATAAATTATTGATTATTTGTTGATTGTAAATATATTTTTTGTAATACATTTGTAACACATACTACATAGCATCGAAACACGCTTTCATTTTCTTTGCAACACGAATAAATTAAAGTAAAAAAGCTATGACTAAAAACCGAATACTCGTTGTGGACGACGAAGAGGATTTATGTGAAATACTGCAATTCAATCTTGAGTCGGAAGGTTTCACGGTAGATGTGGCTTATTCTGCCGAAGAAGCCTTGAAAAAAGATCTTACCATTTACAATCTTTTGTTGCTCGATGTGATGATGGGCGAAATTTCCGGCTTTCGGATGGCACGTGTTGTGCGNGAAAATCTTAAGACCGCAGAAATTCCTATCATTTTTCTTACCGCTAAAGATACCGAAAACGATAAGCTGACGGGGTTCAATATCGGTGCCGATGACTACATTTCCAAACCGTTTTCTATTCGTGAAGTAGTGGCAAGAGTAAAAGCCTTACTCCGACGAACCGAAACTAAGGTAGTCGAAATCCCAAAGGTACAAACTCTTGCTTACGAAACGCTAGTGATGTATTTAGACAATAAAAAAGTATTGCTTGATAGTCACGAAATAGCTTTCACAAAAAAAGAATTTGAAATCTTAAAGTTGTTTTTAGAAAACAGAAATCGTGTGTTTACCCGCGAAGAAATGCTGACACGGGTTTGGTCTGATGAAGTCATCGTGCTTGACAGGACGATTGATGTAAATATTACCCGACTCCGCAAAAAAATAGGGCAATACGGTAAGAATATTGTAACCCGCTTGGGCTACGGTTACTGTTTCGAAGGTTAAGAATATTCCAACATCTGTAGATATCATCTTTCGACGAATATGCTCGGGAGATGATTTTTTATGATATTTCACTCATCATCAAGTAATTTATTTCAAACTATTTATATATTTGTAAATTATTGAGTTCAAAAAAACTAAGTTATATAATGAAAAAACCCGATCTCAAATCACAGTTTTGGAGATACTATCTTCCTCTTTTTCTTGCTTTCTCGGTTGCAGTACTGGCATTTCAGTACAATCGCGAAAAAAAATACAAAGCCGACCTGCTCGACACAAAACTTGGTGATTCAAATGCCATGATTTTTAAATATCTGGATAAAGTAAATGGTTCGCTGGATAAAATGGATTCGGTTATTTTAGAATCACCTTATTCCGATGACCGGATTACCATTATTGATCTGAATGGAAAGGTTGTTTATGACAACATAGTAAAAGATGTCTCTACAATGGAAAACCACCTGAATCGTAGAGAAATATCGGACGCTACAAAAAACGGATCTGGATCGGATATACGTACCTCGAAAACCAACAAACATCCTTATTATTATCATGCCGACAGGTTTGGCAATTGTTACATCCGAACGTCCGTTCCATATAGTATGAACATTACGGCAATTCTGTCGCCCGACAATCTCTTTCTGTATTTTTGGTTGATAGCTACTTTTCTTATACTGAGCATACTGTTTTATTTATCAAATCGGTTTACCATCAAATTGCAACGCGAACAAATTGAACACGATGCCAATATTCGCCGACAGTTGACCCAACAGGTGGCTCATGAGCTGAAAACGCCACTTAGCAGCATTATCGGATATATGGAAACCCTACACAACAATCCTGATATTTCGGAAGAAAGGAAAAATTTCTTCATCGACAGAAGTTACTCTCAGGCAGTACGACTGAATGAGCTATTGAAAGATATTTTGGTGCTGAATCAGTTGAATGAAGTTCCTCAATCTATTAAACGTGAACCCGTTTTACTTAACAAAATTATTAATAACGTAATAGAAGATGTGGATCTGAAGTTGAAAGAAAAAGGTATGACTGTTAATACTTCTCTCGGTGGTGACATTTGGTTGAAAGCAAATGGTATGCTTCTTTATTCGCTATTCCGCAACCTGATCGACAATGCGATAGCTTATGCGGGAGAAAATACCCGTATCGATATTTTGCTTGCAGGCGAAAATAACCAACAGTATATGTTCTCGTTTAGCGATAATGGAGTTGGTGTTAATGAAGACAATCTACCTTTCCTTTTCGACAGATTCTATCGTATTGACGATGGGCGTTCCCGCAAAACGGGAGGAACAGGACTCGGATTAGCCATTGTAAAAAATGCCGTTGAATTCCATAATGGCAAAATTACCGTTCACAACAAACAAGGCGGTGGACTGGAGTTCCGTTTCGGACTGCACAAATAGTCAGTTTGCTTTGATAGAACTTGTGTGAAAAGCACTTTGAAAGAGTGATTTTTTATTTTAATTGACTGATTACAGATAATTTAATGAGTTTATGTTTTGTAATACATGTTGCAATATTATTATCAACGTAATATGTATGTAATATTTTTGTAATATAATACCCCGATTTTTGTATCGAAATTATTTCAACAATATTAATTTTTTATGAACAAATTAAAATTCATTGTTTTAGCAGTTTTATTCAGTACGCTTTTTGTAGTAGCACAAGAAGAAGCGTCTCCAATTGAAGAACTACAACAAAAAGTAGAGGTTCAAAGTGATTTATTGACAAAGCTGAGTAATCTGAAAATAACAGGTTACATTCAGCCTCAGTTCCAATGGGGCGAGCAATCAGCTGCACTCCGCGTAGGAACAAGCAATGTAGATGCTGCCGGTACCGGCATCGAAGCTCCTTTCAATCGGATTGGCGTGAGAAGAGGCAGGCTTAAATTTGTTTATGACGATGGAGGTTTAGCATCAGGAACTTTCCAGTTGAACATTATCGATAAACCAGGACTCTCAGGAGCAACAATTCAGCTCAAAGAAGCATTTCTCAATGTAAAAGATCCCTGGTTCAATTCTATGGCTTTTCGCGCAGGTGTTTTTGACCGTCCTTTCGGTAATGAAATAGCGTATTCATCTTCGCTGCTCGAATCTCCCGAACGCTCCAGAATTATCAATGCACTTTTCCCCGAAGAGGGTGATTTGGGAGGAATGTTGGTTTTACAGGCTCCATCCACTTCAAATTTTAATTTCATTAAATTCGAGGGAGGATTCTTTGCCGGGAATGCAATTAATCCGGAAACCGACAACAGAAAAGATTTTATCGGTCATATTATAGCAGCAAAACCTATCGGATCGATAGCAAAATGGGGATTGGGTGTCTCTTATTACAATGGCGGTGTTTATCAAACCAATAACAACGTTTATTCCATCAGTGGAAATTCGTTTGTATTGAACAGCGATGCAACCAATAAAGGAATATATGCTAAAAGGGAATATATCGGATTCGATGGACAATTCAGTGTGGAAACTCCGCTGGGAATGACACAATTACGTGGAGAATATATTTTCGGTTCTCAGCCCGGAAATGCAAAATCAGGAACAAGCCCCAACCGTGCAGCTTTACCCACTGCAGAAGATACTTATATACGTCCTGTGAGTGGTTGGTATGCTATTTTTGTTCAAGACTTGGGATTAACTCCATTCTCTGTGGTGGCTAAGTACGACGTTTATGACCCAAACACAGCTGTATCGGGAGATCAATTAGGAGTATCGGGTAATTTTACCTCTGGTACAGATGTAAAATACAGTACTCTTGGAGTAGGAACTTTATGGAGAATCAGTCCTCAGATACGCCTACAACTTTATTATGAATTTGTAAGCAACGAAACATCGACCAATCTGAGCAATACAAGTGTTTTAAAGGACTATTCTAAAGATTTGAAAGACAATACTTTTACAGCGAGAGTGCAGTTTAAATTCTAACAAAAAGCAACAGGTTTTTCACTCAATTGAAACCCCGCTGTTATATGCAAAACATAATTTTGTAATCAATTTTAAATAACTAACAACTCATTTAAACATATATAAAAATGAAAAAAGTAATTTTATCAATAGTAATGATGGCCATCCTGGCACCTGCATTGATGGCACAAAAGATCAAAGGATCTGACACAGTTCTTCCTCTTTCTCAGAAACTTGCAGAAATGTACATGAAGAGTAATTCTTCAGCCAAAATCACAGTCACCGGCGGCGGTTCGGGTATTGGTTTGGCAGCTCTTATCGAAGGTACCACTGATATTGCAATGGCTTCGCGAAAAATCAAATTCGACGAAAAAATGAAAATGCAAAACGGAGGCAAAACTGTAAAAGAAGTGGTAATCGCTCAGGATGCACTTTCCGTTATCGTTAATCCTAAAAACAAAGTATCAAAACTTACACGCGAACAACTGGAAGGTATTTTTACCGGAAAAATCACTAACTGGAAAGCAGTGGGTGGTGCTGACATGCCTATTACCGCTTACTCAAGAGAAACTACATCGGGGACTTATGAATTTTTCAAAGAACATGTTTTGAAAAACAAAAACTATAAATCAGGAATTTTAAGTATGCCTGCCACCGGTGCTATTATCCAGTCGGTAAGCCAGACACCTGGTGCTATCGGATACGTGGGAATGGCATATGTTACCAAAGATGTAAAAGATATTCTGGTATCTTTCGATGGAGGTAAGAACTACATTGAACCTACCGTTGCGAACGCCAAAACAGGAAAATACCCGATCGTTCGTCCGTTGTTTTACTATTACGAAGCAAAATCGGAAGCCAAAGTAAGTGCCTTTATTAAATATGTGCTTTCACCTGTCGGACAGAGAATTGTGAGCGAAGTAGGATACCTTCCGATAAAATAAATTGAATTCTAAGGTATAAAAAATTATTAGTCTCAACGCAATGCCTGCAACTGGCATTACGTTGGGATAACCAAACTAAAAGACATCAGTGTTTAAGAAAAAAAAGAACCGGTTTCTGGAGTTTCTCATTGAGTGGATATTCAGATTATCAGGAAGTGTAACCAGCTTGATTATACTCCTGATCAGTATTTTTTTGTTTACCGAAGGTTGGGGTCTATTCAATTCTTCATCAGTAGAAAAAGGATATGTCCTTTGTGTAAACAAATCAAACAATATCACACATTTAACTCCCAAGCAGATCAAAGAGATTTTTGATGGCAATATCACTTCGTGGAAAGAAGTGGGAGGCAGGGATATTGAGATAGAACCAGTCAGAATGGACGAAGTAATCGGGATGTATACCGAGGAAGAGCTGGGAAGCAATCTGGAACATTTGCCGGAAAAACTTAGTGAAGTGATTGCTTCACGTGAAGGCGCTATCGGTTTTTTCCCCGAACAATTCATTAATTTTAAATTTAAGGGAAAAGTCCTTGCCAACCAGAATATAAAACCCGGTGACTATTTCCTCGGGAAAGAATGGTTTCCCACGGCAACTCCTGCCGTCCAGTTTGGGTTGTTACCTTTGCTATTAGGTACCTTGTGGGTTAGTTTGGGGGCCATATTATTGGCATTACCTTTTGGGATAGCCGTTGCCATTTATCTTTCGGAGCTGGCAGGAACCAAAATGCGTAACATATTAAAGCCTGTTATCGAATTATTAGCCGGCATTCCTTCCGTTGTTTACGGTTTTTTTGGACTTATTGTGATTGTTCCGGCTATCCGAAACGTATTCAATCTTCCGGTTGGCGAAACAGCGCTGGCGGGAAGTATTGTTCTTGCCATAATGGCGTTGCCAACCATTATCACTGTGGCCGAAGACGCTATGCGCAACACGCCGATAGCTATCAAAGAATCGAGTCTGGCACTGGGAGCTACACACTGGCAAACCATTTACCGTGTGATTATTCCGTATGCATCTTCAGGAATTCTGGCTGCAATAGTACTTGGCATTGGGCGTGCAATAGGAGAAACAATGGCCGTATTAATGGTAACCGGAAATGCAGCCGTTATTCCACACACGCTCACTGAACCTGTCAGAACCATTCCTGCCACCATTGCTGCCGAATTGGGTGAAGCATCTGCCGGAAGTGTTCAGTATCAGGCATTATTTATGTTAGGAGCAATATTATTTGTGCTGACACTCGGCATAAGTATATTTGCCGAAATAATTCGGAAAGAACCGAATGTGGATTGATAAAAAAGACTTTCAAAGCGTAGATAGTTATAAATGGATAAAAATAAATTTTCGAAAAAACGACTCGTTCAAACAGGGATATTCTCTTTGTTTCGCGTAATGAGTTTTTTGGTAGTGGTGATTCTTTTCAGCATTATCGGATTTATTGTATTTCGTGGAATAGGAGTTATCAGTTGGGAGTTTCTGACTTCCGAACCTACCGAAGGAATGACCGGTGGCGGTATTTTTCCGGCTATTGTAGGTACTTTTTATCTGGTTATCGGCAGTATGCTCGTGGCTTTTCCCATAGGTGTAATGTCGGGGATTTATATGAACGAATATGCTGCCAACAATGGTTTTGTAAAGGTTATCCGCATTATGACCAACAATCTGGGAGGAATACCTTCTATTGTTTTCGGGTTATTCGGAATGGCTCTTTTTGTAAACAAACTCGGATTTGGCGATTCAATTCTGGCCGGATCATTAACCCTGGGGTTACTTGTACTGCCATTGATTATCAGAGTAACAGAAGAAGCGCTAAAAGCTATACCCGAAAGCTATCGGCATGGCAGTCTGGCACTGGGTGCTACTAAACT
>WSSedL1CaDRAFT_10002030_pt1 | contig 10805 bp, 4 predicted proteins | sample WetSurSL1Cattail_FD_9464 | JGI IMG/M metagenome (IMG submission 9464)
TCAATAGAATTGAATTTGGATTGAATGGCGGGGGCGTTACCATCCGTCCATACATAATTGTTGCCGTAAGCGCTTGCAATGGTTCCAATACCATACCATGGTTCCAGAAAATTAGGAACATCAGCATTAAAAAGCATACTTTTTTCCAGGGAGCCCAACTGATTTTCCAGAGAGCTTTTCATATCTGCACATCCAAAAGAAAAACATTCGGCAACCCGCATACGACGGTAAACAACAACACCAGATTTGGATTCCCAAAAAGCAGCGCATTTTTTGTTTAATTCCTCAGCATAAGCAACATATTTTTCCAGATCAAAATCTGCCGATTTTATTGGTGTCACTCTTGTGGCTTGCGCATCGGAGAGTTGGTTGTTAAATTTTTTCATGTTTTATTTTACCTGTTTCATGTTTTACCACCCCTGCCCCCCTGGCCCCTCCTAGAAAATAGGAGGGGATCCATGAATACTTAGAATTTATATTTCGTTGACAATTGTTTTTATTTCAAATTTTTGAAATGTAAAATAGAAAATTGATTTTTCCTTTCAGCGATTACAAAAAATGTAATATATCCGAATCCCCTCTTGTTTTAGGAGGGGCCGGGGTGGTTTCTTTATAATTACTTCTTAAACTTTCAACCGTTTCAAAAATAGCATCAATTTTATCGTCGGTCACTTTGTCGTCCATATTAATGCAACAAACACCGGTAAGATAAGGATTACCGGAATCTTTTACCAGGCGAATGATGGTTTCTCTGATTTCATCATTCGTTTGATTTATAATTTCAACCGGACTGAGCCTGATATTAAAAAAAGTATTGGGTAAATGCTGTCTTAAAACTTTTATGTCACCACCCCAGCCAAGATCCAGAAAATCAAGGTGAGGTATTTTTGCAAAACTTTCGGCCATTCTGTGAGGGTTGGGACCACAATAATGGATACCAAAAGGTCTTTGTTGACTCCATTTAATATCGAATGGTAGTAAATACTGTTCGTAGTCTTCGGCAGAAATCATGGTGTGTGAGCATTCGGAGTGAAGAAAAACCGGATTTTTAAAATGACGAACCCCACGATTTACTGAGATGGATGTAGTTTTGGTTTCGTTCAACATTGCCTTTGTAAATTTTTCAATAATCCCGGCAATTACATTGAAATATGTTTTTACCTCTTCCGGGGTCATCATCATATCCATGAAGATGTTTTCCCCCCTGAGGTCCATGGCAATATTCAGAATCCCACCCCAGTTAATATCTCCACTGAGATATCCGTACTTCTTTTTTAATTCATCAAGAAGGTTAGATATTTGTTTAAATGCGGAGGATTTGAATGCATCCTCTTCTTTTAACATGAGATCCTCTCTTTTAGCAGCAATTACCTGTGGAGGATGACCTTCGGTATAATTGACTTTGCAACCTAGCATTTCAGAAAGAAGAAAACCTGCTGCAAGATGCACTGCACCAATCTCAGGTCTTTTTTCGTTTTTATGCTGGCCAAGTCCGTATTTACCCCAGCGCTCATAAAGGATTTTCTCCATACGTTGTTCTTCTTCCACTCTTTTGGCGGTGTTAAAGAAAAAGTCGCTGTCAAATGAAATACCCTCATTTTTATTCCACCACTCAGGGCTTAGTACAATGTCAACTGGTAATAATTCCTGACCCAGCAATTGATTAAATGGATACGTCATACATTTACAGTTTTACGATGCTAAGATATAATTTTTTGATTGAGCCTGCATAATTAAAATAAAAAGAGATGCCGACCCTTGCGAGTCAGCATCTCAACTACAAAGCTACTTTTCTACTTAACTAAAACACTAAATTATTAATCTGTTGTATCGTTAATAAAATAACCAATCTATACCTGCATTTTCATCCGAAGTGCCGAGTCCTGCATCTCGAACAGGAATTTTTTGGGTACCATCCATAAAACCCAGAATCAGAACCATCCCTTTACTCAGTTCAAGTACGTTTTCTCCTTTGTCAAAATTGTATGTGTATATGTTAACAGGAGATAACCCCGGAATATCAAGAGCATTGGCTATTTTAATATCTGACTGGCCCCGGTCGTTTGCATTAGCATTGGTTTCCAGGCTTGGTGGGGATAAGATTTTTTTGCTTTGACCGTTGAAGTAACCAACTACAACTTTTACAGGCTTGTCATTTTTGAAATGAATGGTGGTACCATCCTTTATTTGCTTTTTTATCGAAAGTTTTAATCCTGAAAGGCTTTTCAGTTCAGGGGCAACGTCACGGATGATAAAATTAGTGTCAGCATATAATTTTTGATTTTTTTCCAGAGAAAAGAACGTAATATCCTTGTCTATGAGTTTGACCGAGACGGAATTAAGAAGTTCGTTCTCGTTTTTATTGGAAACGCCACCGGACGATTTCAATAATTGGATATTCTTTTTAAAATTAACCAGTTCTTCCTTGTAGCGGGGCAAGAGCTCAACCCAGGTTTTGTTGGTGCCATTGTCTCCATCAATGGGAATTCGCCGTTGCTGGGTTTGCATGCTGTTGGCATACAAATAGCTATGTTGGGTTAAATCAACAAGTTTTTTATAATTTTCAACACTGCGTTCAAGGAATGGCAATGCCTTTTCGAGATCGGCAATGTCCTTTGAATATTTGTACCGTAAGACAAGCATGGCAGCATTTACTTTCTCCGAGAAAAAGTCCGCTAAAGCACGATAGCAATACATGTCATTTTTTAGCCTTGAAAATTCTTCGGTATTACTCCTGATATTCGGTGCGGCTTTTTCAATGGCTTCAACCGCCAGCTTGCCATGCTGAGCAACTTCGCTGATAATTTGTGGTGGGGTTTCCCCTTTATGTGCTTCTTTTTTCCATTCTTTTTCGGCGTAATCAATGAGAATTTCACCCGTCGGCCCGTTGGATGCATAAAAATCGGGGTAAATTCTCCATTTTTTAGGATTGACAAGCTGACTCATAAAGAGACCTAATGTGAGCGTTTCCCTGTTGCCATCTGTAATTCCGAAGCGACGGAGTAGTTTTGGGGCTATTTCTCCTGCTTGTTCGTATGCTTCGAGGATATTGCGGCCATATTCCCCGCAACCATAATAATTGCCCAGTGCCTTTGTGTAAAAGGAAATCTCACTATTGCGGTCGCGGTTGCAATTCCAGGCATACCTTGCCCAGGTTTGATACCAAATCCAGTCCCTGTCAATTTGCAAAAGTCGGGGTGAAGTATTATCAGCAGTGTAAGGCCAATCCCAGTAAGAGGCTTGCGGGTATAGGTGAAGTCCGTTAGCACCATGGGCCTTATGCATGGCCTGAACGCTTTTTTGAATAAAATCAGGTGAGCCGTATCTGAATGGTTCCAGATTAGCCAGAATATGTACATTATCAATATGAACTGACCCTAGCTGGCTGAGTTCTTTGTGAATTTGTGACCAAGGGCCTTGTGGTTCATATGTTGTAAGTGATTCGCCATTGTATTTATGCATGGTATAAAGATTTTTATACAAAGGCAAAGCATTTTTCATCACCAAAGGGGCGTTGGTATCATGTTGTCTTAGTATAATCGGAGGTTCATCGGTTCGGCCAAGTGCTTTAAGTCCGTCTTTTACACCTGGAATTATAGTTTCGGTGAACCATTTTACATCATCTTCCTCGGTGTTCATGGCTTCGCCCAGTGTAATCAGCAACCCTACATTGGGATATTTTTCTATAAAAGCAGCAATCGATTTATGTGTGTAATCAGCAATAATCGGGATAATCGGGCGGCTCCTGTCCTGCGTTTTGAGCCCATTATGCTCAGCAAAAGGTTTGGATACAATGATATTATAAAACATTTGAATGACCCATATTCCCCTTTTGTTGGCCTCCTCGGTCAAAAACCTGAACATTTCTTCATTTTTTGCAAAGGTTTCATCATCGACTTCCACTGCATATGGGTAATCCTTGAGTTTTACCAATGAAGCAAAAGGGTGACCGTTCCAAAGGTAAAGTGAGTTCATGCGGTTATCAACCAGCATGTCGAGGTATTTAATCCACAAGGTTTTATTGTAGAACCATGGGAAATTTTCAGGCGTGTAAGGATATTCGTAAACATTCCTGCCCGGGAGGTAGGTAGACTTTTGTAATCCAATGCATGCGCCCCGCATAACCATTTCAGGCTGGTCTGATATGTCAGGATGAACGGGTAACCTGCTTTGTGTTTTAACCCTGTCGGCCATTTCCAGACATCCGTAGAGAACTCCTGAGGCATCAGTACCTCTGATTACAATTATATTTCCGGAAGGTTTTATGGAGAAGCCTTCTTTCCCTGGAGTTTTTTCAAATAGAATTCCAGCTTTAGATGAAAGGTTATTGAGAAAAATATCATTTAACTCACCTACCACAATGGTCATTCCTTTTTTCGGCACGGCCGCCTGATGGGATTGTGTTACTTCATAACCGGCAGTATTCAATGCGGAAGAAAGCTTTTCAATACCAAATTTCGTTCTGACTGAACTATTTTCAGATGTAATAATCAAAACCTGCCCATTTTTAGCCGAAGGCAGAGAGGTAACGAATAGTGAGACGGCGAGTATTAATGATAATTTCATGGAATATATTTGTTTTGCTTTAGCAATTGAAGCTATAGACCCTCAGGGTTTTTAAAACCCTCAGGGTCTAAGATTTTTCTAGTACCCCGGGCTTTGTCCATACTCAGCCCCATTGAGCAAGGCATCAATTTCCGATTGGGGAATGGGTCTTAATAAAACATTTTCAAACATCCCATTTCCCTTATCAAGTAAGTTTTGGGGTATCTGAATGTTCTTATTATATTTAGCAATCCGCTGTACCAAGGTACGTGTGCGTTTTAAATCAAACCACCGCATGTGTTCGCCAGCAAATTCCCTTGCCCGTTCATCCAAAATGAAATCCAGAGAAACGTCGGCACCTGTAATATCCATGTCATGCGCATGCTTTTTTGAGGCGCGGTTCCTGATCACATTGATATCAGCAGCAGCACTTGCCATGTCGCTTAGCTGAAACTCGGCTTCGGCAGCAATCATATACATTTCTGCCAACCTCATTACTATAATATCATTATATCCGGGTTGAGCATTTGCAGCTGTTCTGTTCGGATCCATATATTTTTTAAGTGCAGGATAAATATCACAAACGGTTCTGATAGTATCATTGATGAAAAGACTATCCCTGTCAATCACCACATATTTGCGCGTTCGTTTATTCGCCAGGGCCTTCTTTGACACATATAAGGCAGTATCACCAATAGCTATTGTTTGACCAACTATGCTGATATCTTTTCCATATTTTGTTCTGTCGCCGGCGACCCATGTATAGGCTGTTGTTTTGTTACTTTTCCAGGTATCCTGAAACGAAGCACCATAACGTGAGTCTATAGTCTCATCAAACAGATCCAATAAGAATTGGGTTGGCATGAAGTAATTATAACCATCGTTCCCATTTGCTAGATCCTGCATCATGCCAGGTTTGGCGCTATATTTTGCAAGAAACCATAAATGCAAGCGGTTTCCGTTTGCATCATAATTTAATGTCGGTGTGGTAGAATTACTGATGATGTACAATGCTTCTTTGCTGTTTTTGTTATTGCCTCCGCTGGTGTTGTTCCACAAATCGGAAAAGTTGGGATACAATGAAATGTTCCAGGAAGTGGCGTTATCAATAACAAAGTGTGCTACTTGTTTAGCCCTGGTGAAGTAAACATCTGCTTCTGTTTTGTTTCCTTTATCGAGGGAATAATAAGCCCGGGTTAGCAAAATTCTTGCTAAAAACCCATATGCGGATTTTTTGGTTGCCCTGCTATATTCTTTAGGATTAACAGGCGTTGCAGGAAGCCAGGAAGCAGCAGAATCCAAGTCACTGATCATTAGATTATAAAAATCTTCCACAGGACTTCTATGTGATGTTAATAGAGGCGTTTTTGTTTCAGTGGTGAGCAGGCTGACGCCTCCCCAGGTTTCAACAATATGCCAGTAATAGAACGCCCTTAAAAAGCGAAGTTCTCCTTCTTTTTGTTTTTTTGTTACAACGTCTGTAAAACCGGCATCATTGATTCGGGTTATTCCTGCATTACACATATCAATGCCCGGCCATATATCTCGCCAATAGGATTTGGTTGAACTGGCATTATCCGGAGTAAAATCCTGGTATCTGTACAATTGCTTGTAACTGGATGATTTGCTTGCCCTGAACCAAATGTCGGTACCTGCTTCACCCATGATGATGCCATCTTCTTTACCATAAAAAGTGCGCTGGTTAATATAGGCGCCATTTACGAGTGTTTGAAAACCTTGCGGTGTATTCCAAACTGCATCGGCGGTTGAACCGGAAGGATTGTATTCGTCTAATTTATTGCATGAATACATGACTACAAATAATAGAAGCATCATGTATGACAAAATATATTTTATGTTTTTCATCTTTTGTAAGTTTAATAATTAATCAATCAAAAATCAATATTGACACCAAATACAATTTGTTTACTCATTGGAGCTTTTTCAGAACCCTGGTTTTCAGGATCGTAATTTTTTAACAATTTGTCTTTGGTCAATGTTAAAATATTCGATGTGGTTACGTAAATCCTAAAGTTATCAATATAAACTTTTCTTGAAATACTTTTAGGCAATGTGTAACCCAGGGTAATGTTTTTGATTTTGAAGTAAGAGCCATCTACAAAAGCCAATGTTTGGTAACCAGTATAGCTATTTAGCTGAGCCCCCTGCCGTGGTCTGGGGAAACTATTAGTTGGATTTTCAGGAGTCCAGTAGTCGATAAACTCAGGCCCATTGCCTGTTCCTGAAGGATTATATCTTCCCAGAAGGTCATCACTGATCATTTGGCCCCAACGGGCAAATAAGTAAATGCTCAAATCAATGCCTTTATAAGAGAAGGTATTTTGTAAACCGCAAACCCAATCCGGTACTGCAGATCCGATATACTGTCTGTCGTAGGTTGCATTGATGATTGAATCACCGTTTAAATCAGCCAATTTAATGTCACCTGGTTTAAAAGGGGTTTTTAAGTCTTGCATTTCCAGTGAATCACTAATTTGCCAAATCCCACGTTTTTTATAGGTGTAAAATGATTTAATGGGATGACCCAGTAATAACGAACTTTTTTCAGGATCTGAAGTATTAATAATATCTTTGCCGTCAATGAGGCTTACAATCTTTTCTTTGTTTTTTGAAAAAGTAAAAGAGGTAGTCCAGGTGAAATTTTTATTTTTAACATTGGTAGAGGTTATCCCAATTTCAATTCCTTTGTTTTCGGTGGTTCCAATGTTTTGCCAGATGCTAAAAGTTGAGGATCCGGAAACCATACCACCTGCAAATACTGGTAAAGGTCTGGTTAGCAAAATTCCAGATGTTTTGGTGTCATATAAATCAACGGTGGCCTCAATTCTGTTTCTTAATAATCCCAAATCAATTCCCAAATCTTTGGATGCTGATCTTTCCCACGTCAGGTCAACACTGGTTAACAAATAATTAAATGAGTAACCTGGAGCTGATACCTCACCGAATGACATATTATTTGCAGGAACAACCGAGTTTTGTGTGCCATAAGCTCCAATATTAGAATTACCAGCTTCACCATAACTAAGTCGTAATTTCAAATTACTAACAGGAGTTATACTTTTCATAAAATTTTCGTCGCTTATTCTCCAGGCTGCTGCAATTGAAGGAAAGGAAGACCATTTATGTCCTGAAGCCAGTTGAGAAGCTCCATCAGTACGGAAAGTGCCTGTAAGCAAATACTTACCCATAAAACTATAGTTGAGCCTTCCTGCGTACGACATTGTTTCACTCTCCGTGTATCCTGAAGTTATTGTTCTGGATGTGGACTGGGTGCCATCCAATTTGTAGAATAAAGTGGATGTCAGCTGCTGTTTAATACCATCGGCATAAACATTATCAGCTATGCTTTTTGTATAACTTGTAAGTGCTGTAATTGTGAAAGAATGATTTCCAAATTCTTTGTTATAAGTTATTACATTGTCCCAGTTTATATTTCGGGAATTATCCGTTGTAATGGATGCATCATTGTATTTAAGGTTTGCTTGTGCCATAGAAGCAGAGTCATTAAAAATGCCTTCCCTGTTATACCGTAGATTGACACCTAAATTTGAACGGTAGGTAAGTCCCTTTAAAGGAGAAAGCTCTACGTAACCAAGTGTAAAAATCCTGGTTGTAATTAAGTTATCTATTGCAGCATTGGGGCGAAAATCCGTAAGAGGGCTTAAAGTTATGTTGTCACCGGTGGGATATATAACGATATTGCCGTTTTCGTCATAAGGAGTACCTAAAGGTGTTGCAGAGTTTGCTTTTCCGAATGCGTCTTTACGTTTGTTCTGCTTGTTATACGTTATTTGTGCCTCAATTCCTGCTTTGATCCATTTTGCGACTGTATAATCCGTATTAAAGCGAACATTGTAGCGGGAAAAATCATCTTTAACAGCACCAACTTCTTTGTAATAGCCAGCAGACAGGTAGGATTTGTTTTTTTCATTTCCTCCGCTTATTGAAAGTTGATGATTTTGCAATGTCCCGTTATTGAGCAATAAATCCTGCCAGTCTACCCATTGTCCTTCCTGTATGGCATTCCAGTCAGTAGGAGTGAACATACTTTCGTCGTTCGTGTAGGTACCATTCGCTATATAAGCTTCTCTGCGCAGGGCAATATAGTCTTCTCCTTTTCGTCCGGCAGGATATGGAGTCAATCCATTAATGCCGTAATACCCACTATAGGAAACCTTGGTTTTTCCTGCTTTGGCCTTTTTGGTGGTGATAATAACAACACCATTAGCACCCTGATAACCATAAATGGCGGTAGAAGAAACATCTTTTAGAAAATCAACCGATTCGATATCATTCGAATTCAAGTCGTTAAAACTTCCACCCTGAACACCATCAATGATAAATAAGGGGGAGTTGGCTGCATTATACTTGTCTGCATTATTTGGATCTCCAATTGACCTGTTACCACGAATTCTGATGTTAACTCCAGCTCCTGCCGATCCTGAACTCCTGATTATATCAACACCGGACACTTTCCCCTGAATAGCTTCCATGACATTGCCCGTAGGTGATTTCGCTATATCATCTGTTTTAACCGAACCAACAGCACCTGTCAAATCTCTTTTCTTTACAACGCCATAACCGATTACAACAACTTCCTCCAGTGATTTAATGTCAGGTATCAGTTTAACTTCAACATTCGCCTGACTTCCCGGGGTAACTCTTTCGGAAATATAACCAACATAAGTAAAAATGAGTACATCATTTGAGGATTGAACTTCAATGGAAAATTTGCCACCTGCATCTGTTATGGTGCCCCTGGTTGTACCCTCGATGGTAATATTAACACCAATTAAAGGCTCTCCATTTACACCATCTGAAACAGTACCGGTTATTTGCTGCTGTTGAAGACTTGCGGCAGGAGCGATAACAACTACGTTATTCTCAAACACTTTATAAGCAATATTTGAATTTGCAAATATTTTCTTTAGTACTTCATTTATATTTCCGCCATTAGCGGAAAGAGAGAGCGTCTTGTCTAACTCCAAAAGCTCGTCGTTGTAAAAGAAACGGAAGTTGGATTTGCTTTCAATCAGTTTTAATACATCTTTGACCTTCATATCGGTTACCGAAAGATCAAGTTTTGCATTTTGTGAGTAGAGAGATGCTGATGCCTGTAGTACTATTGCAAACATCAGTACTAATATGATTTTCATAGTTAACAGTAGTTTTTTAATTCGGTTAGCATGGATAAAAGAATTCCATTGTAGGTGTTTTTTCATAAATTTGTAGTGTTTTAAATTAAACAAATGTTTAAGATGTTCTTGGCGGAGAACGTCTTAAAGAAAATTGACGGAAGACTGGAACTATTTTAGTTTCAGTCTTTTTCATGGATGCCTGATGGTTGTGTTCATGAGTTAAATATTAGTTTGTTTTCTTTAAGTAATTGGTATAGTTTTCTTTGAGCGCTTCGTTGATGCTTAAATCCACGTATCCTTTTTGAACTATGTACTTAATGGGAGTGGTTAGTTTCAGATATTTCAATACCTGCTCCAAAGTCTCATTTTCAATGGTTCCGGTAAATTTATACTGACTAAGTTCTACAGAAAGCAAATTTATTTTTACACCATATCTTCTTTCGAGCGATACAGCAAGGTTGTCAAGCCTCTCGCCGTCTACAACCCATCTGGAGTCTTTCCAGGAAGTGGATAAAACAGTATTAATGTTTTCTTTTACTTCAATGTTATTTTGAGTTTCAGCTGTAATCGCATCTGCCGGATCGGGTGTGGATGTTTTGGTTGTACCTGAAATATGTTCAGGATCTTTAAAGAATGTTAGCTTCTCCTTGGGCTTCAGGGTGTAAGTGAAAGTTTTTTCTCCTGTAACTTCGTTTTCAAGTTTAATGACGCCTTCCACAAGCGTGGTAACAACGGCCTTATCGGTTGGATATGCTTTAACATTAAAGGCAGTACCAAGAGCCCTGATTTTAACCTCTTTGGTATGCACAACGAAAGGCCATTTTTTATTGGATTTTACCTTAAAATAGGCCTCGCCTGTTAAAAATACATCCCTTTGGTTGGCAGAAAATGACTCAGGATAACGGAGCGTGGTCCCTGCATTAAGCCATACTTCAGAACCGTCGGGAAGTAATGTATGTGAACGGGAGCCAAGCGGTGTGCTTATTTCGCAGGTACCATTTGGCCGGTGTTGCTTTTTATTCATTATAAGCAAGGTTGCCATTGACCCGACTGAAAAGAGCAGAAGCCACAATGCCGCAATCTTTAAAATTCTTAGAGGCG
>WSSedL1CaDRAFT_10002031_pt1 | contig 10804 bp, 10 predicted proteins | sample WetSurSL1Cattail_FD_9464 | JGI IMG/M metagenome (IMG submission 9464)
CGGTTTTGGATTCGGCTCCTGGTGGATATGGATTGTTATTATAATAATTGTACTTTGCTGTTGCGGCGGCTTTGGCGGCATCGGGGGATTTGGTGGTTGTAAAAAGAACTGTTAAATGAATATTATAGATGAAGATACCGCGATAGATATCACTATCTGGGTATCTTCATTTTTTTATTTCATGAAGCAAAAAAGCCGTCTGGGCTCAAACAGGTAACGTCGCTATTACTTGAATTATGATAGTGAGCGATGGTAGGCGGAAATAAAAGTATTAACATAAAGTTTGCATTTTTATATCAAAACTATGTCTCCTGTATGGTAAAATAAGAGTATCGACATCAAGGAGACATTCATATGGGGTATACTTTAAAATGCATACACTGCCACACAGCTACATCAATTGTTTATCAAACAGTAAAATCCAGGTCCAAGGGAGCAACTATCTTATTAGATAATACCCTTATGCATTATTGTCCTAAATGTAACGATTGCCTAATATCCCTTGAGGCTATTAAAGCGTTTAATTTTATTAAAACCCTTCCACTCAAACAGGAAGAATTGAATACCTTTGATTACAATGTGATTAAGGATAAGATTTGATTGATCATACCGAACTTCCAGTTTCAGCGCAATTACTTTAATCCACCGGCAGTGTTGATGCTAAGCTTATTCAAGTTGATAAAAGGGATGTAATGAATAGAATATCAAGAAGGTATAAAGTTTTAATAATAATAATAATTGTAATAGCAGCTCTGGCAGGTATAGTCCTATCACCCGCCAGGCTATTTGTAAAAAACAAAGTTGTTATCGTTTATCTGAAAAAAATAATGAGTTTGAATTCCGGAAGCTTGAAAGGCGTTCCAATTATTGCGTATCATTGTATTGACAATAATATTTCCGGCCCAAAGGATATGTTCATTTCCATCAAACAATTCGATGAGCAGATGAAATGCCTGCATGACACGGGGTTTACTCCTATTACATTTGATCAGCTTGACACTGTACAGAATATTAATAAACCGATCATCATAACATTTGACGACGGCTATGAAGACAATTACAAAAATGCTTATCCGATATTGAAAGAATACGGTTTCAAAGCTACTATATTTCTAATAACAGGAGCTATTGGACATAAGGGATATCTCAACTTTGACGAGATCAACAAAATGAGGGACTTGATTGATTTTGAATCACACACCATTCATCATAATAATCTTACGAAAATGCCAATTGCTTCTGCTGAAAGTGAGCTCAAAGATTCCAGGACTGCTTTGGAAAGTCAATTGAACAAGAATGTTACAGTACTGGCATATCCTTTTGGCGCTTATAACAAAGAGATCATCTGCATGGCAAAAAAGTATTACAAATATTGTGTAGTAACATCAGATTACAAGGTATATATTCCTCCAGGGAAATATGAAATAAAAAGGATGCAAATATTTAATGATACTGATATTGAGACATTTACTGAATTAATAAATTGAAACTACTATGGATACTCCAGAGATAAGTTTGCATATTGAATGATTTTACTGTAGAATATGGCATAGAACATTCGTTCGGAGGTGTGATATGGCAAAGAAACAAAGTGGACCGAAGAAAGTATATTTAACGATAGAAACATCGCTCTCAGAAGACGGCTGGAACGTTCCAACGGAACTAAAATATAATGATGACACTTTTACAATCAGTGATCCAGTTCGAAGCAATAAATTATTTGATGGAGCTATCCGCTGGCGATGTAAAATTGACAGCCGGGACATGGAATTGTTTAATCTGGAAAATCGCTGGTGGATGGAGCAATAGAGTAAAGGAGAGTTTCCTTATTCAAAAGGTCTCCAGCACAAAGTACATCTCATTTTCCCTTCAAAATGAGATGTACTTTGTACAGTGAGTAGTGTCAGATTATTTTTGAAGTTCATCTATGCAATTTTTGCAGATATTCTTTCCTTTAAAGTCAATAATACCATTTGCCTCTGAGCAAAAAATACAGCCTGGCTCATACTTCTTAAATATAATGTTTGCTCCATCAACATAGATCTCCAGAGCGTCCTTTTCAGCTATATCAAGGGTTCTTCTCAGTTCTATCGGAAGTACTATTCGTCCGAGTTCGTCAACTTTTCTTACTATACCTGTAGATTTCATAATTTAGCTCCTGTTTACCTTTTTGTACATTATAACATAGTATGTCTAATTGTACATCTTTATATAACTATTTTGCTACAGTTTAGTAATCAAATTTTGCACGGTATAAAACAGTACAGAAATGATCTTTTTGATCCCTGCACTGTTTTCATGCCTGAAGTTCCATGCTATTCTACAATTTCAGATCAACACCACTTCTTTCACATTTCATGATGATCTCCGCAACGGATACAATATATGCTCCTGCTTCTACCGGCGGAGTCCCGTTTTTATGAATATTGGAAACTACCGTCCTTTGGGACTCGGGTTTCTGGGTACTCGCCTCAAAAGCCATATAACATCCCATACTTTCACCGGTAGCCAGACCGGGCCTCTCTCCAACCAATAGAATCGTTATCCTTGCATGGAGTGCTTCGCTGATGCGGTCCATTGTTGCGACTCTTCCGAACCTGACAAAGATCGGTGTTCCTGTTTTATACCCTTTGGCTGTCAGGCCTTCAACGATAATTGGGTAAATATCTCTCAGGTTTTCGTTAATTGCTGGTGCACTTAGTCCATCGGCAACCACAATCTGGATATCTGGTTCATGGATGCATTTCTTTTTAATCTCTGCCAATGTATCCTGAGTAAATCTTCTCCCCCGGTCCGGCCTGGTCAGGTATTCATCCTTGTTTGAGACAAGTGTCTGTACCTTTACAAAACCAAGCTTATCAACGATGCTTTCATCGACGGAGGACCAGACCGCATCCATGGCAACTGCATGATCAGCCCTGAATCTCAACAGGGTTTCAGTCCTGTACCTGCTTCCGGCTCTTCCTACGCAGATCCTGGCCAATGTACCGGCTTTCAGCCTCCTGCACAATTCCATATCTTCGGGGTTGTCTACGGTAACTCTACTTGATAGATCCAAAGCCGATATATCTCTTACATAATCACAGTTCATATCATCCCTCCTGCTTACATGAAATTCTACAGATTCAATCGGCAAAAATGGAAGGATCTCCTGCTCTTTCTGCAAGCCTGCCATTTTCAAGTATTCCCAGTTCCTCCATTCTCTTTTCGAATTCCTTAACAGGCCTTTTGCCTGTTATTTCTCTTAATGCTGCAATATCATGGTAACTGGAGGATTGGTACATCAGCATTACATCATCCGCTACAGGCAGACCCATAAAATAATTGCAGTCAGCTTCTGTAAGCAATAGCAGCAGATTTTCAATATCATTCTGATCGGCCTTCATATGATTGGTGTAGCAGGCGTCTACGCCCATGGGCAATCCCGACAGTTTTCCCATGAAATGATCCTCAAGACCCGCACGGATTACTTGTCTGGAATCATAAAGATATTCCGGGCCAATAAATCCTACTACGTCATTTACAAGGAACGGCTTATACCTTTTCGCAAGCCCATAGCATCTTGCCTCCATTGTTAGCTGGTCCGCATTGTTGTGCCCCTCGGAGGATAGTTCCGAACCCTGGCCTGTTTCAAAATACATATAGTTCGGCCCTTCCGATGCTGCCTTGCACTTCATCATTTCGTATCCCTCATCCAGCAGACTTGTAGTGATGCCGAAGGCACGATTGGACTTCTCGGATCCGGCTATGCTCTGGAACATCAGGTCTACAGGCACACCTCTCTCCAAAGCCTCCATTTGTGTGGTTATATGGGCCAGGACGCAGTTCTGTGTCGGAATTTTCCACTTTACGGTAAATTCCCTGAAGGAATTCAGCAGCCGCGAGACATTATCGATACTGTCATCAACAGGATTGAGGCCAATAACCGCGTCGCCCACGCCATAGCTGAGGCCCTCTTTGATGGATGCAAGCACCCCGGCGATATCGTCAGTCGCATGATTTGGCTGAAGTCTTGCCGAAAGAGTTCCTTTTTTCCCGATTGTCGTATTACAGTGAGCCGTTGCAGTTATTTTCTTCGCAGCATACACGAGATCCAAATTACTCATCAGCTTCGTGACACCTGATACCATTTCGGATGTCAGACCACTGCCGATGCGCTCTATTTCAGCCCCATCAAGGCATAAAATCATTTCACGAAGCTCTCCGACTGTTTTGGAACTGACAGAATGATATGCTGCCATATCCACTGAATCCTGTATTACTCTTGTTACCTCATCCTCTTCATATGGAACAACAGGATGATTCATCAGATCTTCCAGTGTCAGCTCTGAAAGAACTACTTTTGCAGCCACTCTTTCAGCAGTATTTTCAGCAGCTACTCCTGCCAGGATATCGCCTGATTTTTCTTCATTTGCCTTGGCGAGAACGTCCTTCACATCTCTGAATTGATAGGACCTGCCAAAAAGTCTTGTTTTCAAAATCATTGTATCATCCATCCTACAGAAAATTTTATATAGAGCACTGTTAACTCTAATTACGTACGCTACTACCGGATAGCATATGTAATAGAATTAACAGTGTACTAGGCGCCTTCAACTTCCGCAGCAGATTGCACCTCTGCCGAACCTGCTGCCTTCTGCTTCTTAAGACCCATTCTGCTGTACGTCAGGTAAAATACAATTGCTACTAAATAGGTCAAGGCGACCCACAGCATGGTAGCCAGGTTTGCATACGTCACAGCGATAAGGAATACTACGGCAATTGTCAGGGCAATGACAGGAACAATGGGATAAGCAACCTTAAACGGTCTGTTCAGGTTGGGTTCCTTTATACGAAGCATAAATACCGTTATCATACTGATGATATATAACGCAATAGCTCCAAAGCAGGAAATCGTAATGATCGTTGCAGTAGCGCCTGTAAATACAAATGCGATACCAATAATACTGGGAACGATGATTGCCCAAATCGGCGTCTTGCTCTTTTCAGTGGTATAGGACAGGAATTTCGGCAGATACCCCTCCCTGGCCATTGCAAAGGTTTGTCTTGAATAGCCGATAATAATGCCGTGCAAACTTGCAACCAGACCAAATAAGCCGATAAAGGACAATATCTTTGATAATATGTTTCCTTCTCCAAATATGATAGCCAGAACACCTGGAAGAGGAGAATCCATGTTGTTTATCTTGCTGGTTTCTCCGGCACCGGTTGTTATAAGCAGAGTCACAGCAGCCAGAATAACCAGTGTAAATATTCCCAGTAAAAATCCTTTCGGAATATCCTTTTTGGGGTTTTTGCATTCCTCTGCAGCCATAGCGCCGCCTTCAACAGCAAGATAAAACCATATGGCAAAAGGAATGGCAGCAAATATTCCTTTCCAGCCGCCAAAGAATATGTCTCCTCCGATAATATTGTTTATGTTGACATGGCCTATACCGCCAATGCCGAAAAGAATGATACCGCCAATAGCAACTACTGTTACAATGAGTTCAACAATTGCAGCAGTCTTAACGCCAAGACAGTTGATCAATACAAAGATGATGTAGCTTACTGCAGCAGCTGCTACAACAGGGATGGACGGCATCAGGAAGTGTATGTAGGCACCAATTGAAAGAGAAATGGCCGGTGTGGCAAGCATATATTCAACAAGCACTGAAAATCCGGCTACAAATCCTCCAAAAGGTCCCATAACCCTTTTGGAATAAGCCATTGGACCACCTGCATGAGGAATGGCGGTGGACATTTCAGCAAAGCAGAACATAAATGTCAGATAAAATGCGGTTACGATCAATGTTGCTCCAAAAAGTCCCAGCGGGCTTGTGTATTGCAAGGCATAGTTCCATCCGAAATACATGCCCGATATGACCATACCTACGATAATCCCCCACAATTGGACAGGTGATAATGATTTACTCAAAGTATTGCTCATAAAATAACCCCCCCTAATAAACTCTCATTTTATTCTAACTATTAAATATCAACGTTTTTACTACTACCAGAACGACTCCCGCCGTCTGCCGGCCAATGTCAATATAGCTGCCATCACTGACTTTGATACCGTCCAGGCATATGACAGGCTTACTGTTATGCAGCATGATCAGGATTGTCTGCCCCAATGCTTTTGCAAAATCGCTTTCAGTTATTACAATGATTGGATTTTTTGAATCTTTTGTTGCTTCTATGATTTGACAAGCCATACTCCTGATATCCTGATAACCGGGACATCTCCTGCCCCTAAAGGCTATAGCTGTTGGTTCATCCTGAAACATGGTATTTTTAGATAATATTCTTTTGTAGATACTGCCTATCTCCTCTTCTTCATGGTCTCCAAACAATTTGATTACCGGAATGTTTTTGATTGGAAGGTTTTCATTATTGAAAGTAACGGTACTTCCACTGACACCCAATGAATAATTGCCAGCGCCGACCACTGTTGCCCTGATCCTTTCGCTGGGCGGCAGCAAACTTATTTTTAAGGCTGAAAAAGTCTGTCTGATACAATAGCCCAGTAAAGGACCAATATCCTTGAACTTTGTCGACTTCTCCAGCGTATCAATATTCTCACTGCCGTATATGTACTCTGAAACCCCGCCTGAAAACATAATGTGATCAACCTTCAATTTCTTGTGTCCATGTCCGATAAAAAGCTTGTTTGTATCTTTCGTCAGTTCCTTTTGCAATATCAATTCGATGAACATACCGGATAGTCTGTCCGCTACTCTCTTTAAATCCACAAATTCAGCCCTCATCCCCACAAATAAGTTTGATTCCAGGCTGTGAAGCACAGGCTTAAGTCTATTGGAAATATAAGAGATGTATCCGTTTTCATCCAGTTTTATCAGCCTCCCCCCAATATCAAGCGCAAATGAATCAATGACCTCTCCATTAAAAAAAACAGCTGCATTGGTTGTTCCTCCGCCGATATCAAAATTGATCACTGAACCGGTACAGAGTTTTGACAATTCACCCGCACCTGCTCCCCATCCAGCCAGTATCGACTCTAAATCCGGCCCTGCCGTACTTACAACAAAATCTCCTGCAAATACAGATAAAGCATTTACAACCTCTTGCGCATTCTCCTTTCTGGCAGATTCACCTGTTATGATTACAGCACCTGTTAAAACTTCATCCCTGCCAATTCCACTACATTCGTACTCTGTTGATATGATTTTTTTCAAAGTTAATACATCAATTTGGTACTGAGATACGAAAGGTGTAAAATAGATGGGGCTTTTGTATATGATTTCTTTATCGACAATTCTGGTTTCAGGGATGGCACTGCCTCTTCCCTTACTTTCCATGGTAATCCTGCTGAATATTAATTGTGTGGTAGTTGTCCCGATATCGATCCCGACGCTTGTAAATATCTCCTGCATTTTCATTCACCTTATTGGTAATAAGTCCTCTTTTTCAGATAAAAAGCCCATAAAAAAAGACACCTTCTGTAATGTTGATTTTCATAACATTACTCAAGCGCCTACGCCTATCATTTAGCTCAGATACAAGGAACTAAATCATTTAATTATTAACTATCTTTTACTATATTCGCAAATATAACAATTGTCAATGGAATCGAAAAGTTTTATTCATCCTATTGCATTGCTCCCTTTGTATATTTCAAAACCATTTCATGCAGATTTTCCAGATCGACGGGTTTGGCAATATAGTCATTCATACCCGCTTCCAGGCATTTCTCCCGGTCTCCGCTCATAGCCATGGCAGTAACCGCAATAATGGGAATATCTCTGAAAGCCTTTCCCCTCCTGATTATCTGAGTCAGTGTAATTCCATCCATATCAGGCATTTGGACATCCATCAGGATTATATCATAATAATCCTTTCCCACTAGCTCAAGTGCACTCTCTGCATCATTTGCCACAGAAACAGAATGCCCCATGATCGCAAGGTATTTTTCAAGAACAATACTGTTAATTGGGTTGTCTTCAATGATCAGAATTCTGATTCCAGTCTTTACTTCCGCCTGCGTTTTCACGCCCCAGCTGTTCTCCTGCAATTCTTTCTGCGACATTTCTTTCATATCTTTGCATATTATAAAAGGAATGACACATGTAAAAATGCTTCCTTCTCCCAAGCGGCTGTCTGCAGATATTTTCCCATTCATCAGTCCAACGAGTTTTTGAGAAATAGCAAGTCCAAGCCCTGTTCCGCCATACTTCTTTGTGATGGAGCTGTCAGCCTGCGTAAAGCTGCTGAAAATAATATCAAGCTTATCCTTTTCTATGCCAATGCCGGTGTCTGACACGGAAATCTCTATCAATGCCGTATCGCCGGCAATCAGCATGTTTTTCATGTTTGCCTTTATCGATATCTCCCCATGCGTAGTAAATTTTAAGGCATTTCCAATCAGATTATTCAGTATCTGTTTCAGGCGCAATCCATCTCCAAAAACATTTTCAGGCACATTGTCCGATATTGAAAGTTTAAGTGTGATATCTTTCCCGGTAATACTTTTCCTGAAGAAATCCGCTGTTTCATTTAAAATGCCTATTATACTGATACGTTCCGTTTCAAGCTTTACCTTGCCTGCTTCAATTCTTGAAATATCCAGAATATCATTGATTATATTGAGAAGCTGATAGGCCGAGTTCTTAATGGTATCGACATAATCCTTCTGTTCGGTATTCAATCCTGTCATATCCAGAAGCTGCAGCATGCCGATTACACCATTCATAGGTGTTCTGATCTCATGGCTCATATTTGCCAGGAATATGCTTTTGGCCAGATTTGCAGCTTCAGCCTCTTCCTTAGCCTTAAGAAGCTCTGCGGTCCGCACGGCAACAAGAGCTTCAAGACCGGTATTCATCATCCTTTCCTTTTCAATCAGCTTCAGGTATACTTTGATTCTATTTATTAATTGATTATCATCCACAGGTTTTGTAAGATAATCTGACGCACCGAGTTTGAAACCACGTCTTTGAAATTCATCCGATACATATGCCGCCGTTAGGAAAATAATGGGTATATCCTGTGTCTTCTTCCTGCCCTTTATAATGGAAGCAGTCTCAAACCCATCCATTCCGTCCATCTGTATATCAAGTATAATCATATCGACCAGGGTGTCCAAAAGAATATCCAGTGCTTTTTCGCCCGAAGCTGCTTCAATAACCTCTGCGTCAATGTATTGGTTAATCACGGTTTTTAAAGTAAAGAGATTATTGGTGTTATCATCTACAATAAGAATTTTATATAACTTTTTGTCCTGCATGTTTACCTCCATACCCATTTATAATAGCCAGTTCTCTTTCCCTGTTAAAATCTCCTTCTTTCTATAAATTCTGTTTTCACGATCATATGCAAAGAAAATATCCTTGCCATCATTATTTTGAATTCCTTCACTTTTACCAAGTAAAAGGAAAGCGCTCAGGTCCATTGAATTATTGAATAGCTTTAAAACTTTATTTTGAAGGCTATTGTTAAAATACATCAAAACATTACGGCAAAGGATTAACTGAAACTCATTCAATATTCCCGTATTGGTCAGACTATGCTGGAAAAACAGTATTCTGTTCCTATACTGATGTTTTATTCTTGCGCACTTACCGATGATATCGAAGTAATCATTAAAATGATTCTTTCCTCCCGAATTCGTATAATTCTCGGAACCCTTCTGGATTGTTTCGATCCCGTACATTCCATTTCTAGCTTCCTCTACTACATTCGGATTAAGATCCGTTGCATATATATGCGTTTTATCCAGCATGCCTGCCTCACCCAGCAAAATAGCAAGAGAATATGGTTCCTCCCCTGTGGAACAGCCTGAACACCATATTTTTATACTGGGATATGAATCAAGGTATGGTAGTATTTTGTTCCGTATTATTTTAAAAACATTGCTGTCCCGAAAGAACTCCGTAGTTCTGATTGGAAAGTCTATCATAAGGTTTTCGAAATTTTCTCTGTTCTCTAAAACCTCTTCGTATATATGGTGAAAGTCCTGAATTCTCCCTTTCCTGATAAAAATCTGCAGCCTTCTTTTCAGACTGTTTTTTTGATACTCCCTGAAATCAAAACCATATTTACTGTATACCACTTCAGTAAACCTATCGACTAATTCATCGGTAAATTCCATTTCAGAAGTCACAGAATCGATTTTCTGTTCTGCACTGTCCTTTGCATCAATTGTCTGAGTTATCGGTACGTTCATTTCTTTTTGGATACTTCCCCTGCTGATAAGCAAACTTGGGATGCCACACCGTAAGAGATAGGAATGCAATGTTTTCTTTTGAACATGTACCTTTATTTTTATTGAAGCACAATATTCACATAACATTTTTAGCGCATAACCATGAATAATATTTGCTTCATAAATGAAAACCTCGATTTTTCTTTCTCCGGTGTCTTTTACTAAATACTGCAGATATTCCCTTTCCTCTCTTTTATGGAGAGTTGACATGATAGAAATCAATCTGGTATTCGCGCTATCCTCATAAAAAATATTCAATACCGGTATCCCCTCATTTTTCAGCTTCCACATTATCGATCCATGCATTCAGTATCGTTATCAGGACGTCATAATCAACAGGCTTGGATATATAGTCGTCAGCTCCTGCTTCCAAAGCTTTTTCCTTATCACCTTTCAGCGCTTTAGCCGTGATTGCGATGACCGGAATCTTTTTCAGCGTTTCATTGTTTTTTATGATACGTATTGCCTCATAACCATCCATAACAGGCATCATGATATCCATAAGCACAATGTCAAATTCTTCTGCTGTAAGTTTTTGAATAGCCTCCCTGCCGTTGTGCGCCGTACCTACCTCCATGCCGATATTTTCAAGGGCCGCTG
>WSSedL1CaDRAFT_10002032_pt1 | contig 10799 bp, 9 predicted proteins | sample WetSurSL1Cattail_FD_9464 | JGI IMG/M metagenome (IMG submission 9464)
CTTCCAGAGTGGATACCATTCACATATTAAATAATAACCATGCATTTACCTCAATTAGTCCTTATTGCTATCCAAGATCTGCAATTTGTCCGGGAGACCAGGTGGAATTTTCATGTAACTATTTTCCATCCATTGTATGGGATTTCGGAAATGGGGAAAAAGCATATTCCGATTATGGCACAACTAGTTATAGCTCAACTGGAACTTATCATTACACCCTTACTGTGAAAAACGGGTGTGGTAATGATACTACACTGAATGGCAACTTAACAGTTAGTGCCGGTAATCAGGCTTCAAACTTATACCTGTATGCTTACAAACCTTTAACATGCACAGGAAGCGGAGTGCAATTTGAGGCATCTGGGAATTCAAATAACATAAAATGGTATTTCGGCGATTCTGCAACTTCTGTGTTGAAAATTCCAACACACTCCTATAAAAAAGAAGGTACATATTATGCAAAAGCCATTGTAACAAATGGGTGTAATAATTCAAAAAGCGATTCTATTAAAATTACTATTTCTGATACGCTTCATATAGCAACACCAGATATTCAAATAACTCCAAAGAAACCATGTCCCGGGGATGCGGTTAATTTTTTGGCACATTATTCTTTTAATGAATCTGACAATTTAACAAGTTACGACTTAAATGTTAGTAATTATGAATTTACATGGCAATTTGCAGAGGGTAATATGACAGGTTACTCTACTACAAAAGCATTTAATGAAGCGGGGAAATACCCTTATGTTCTAAAAATCAAAAATAAGAGTGGAAAAGAAATAACTTTAAAAGACACGGTAGTTATTGGCACAGCGAATGGTATAGAAAAAGGGGCCGTAAGCATCTCAGGTGATAATAAAACATGTCTCGGCGACTCAACATATTTTGTAGTTAAAAAAAGCGAAAAATATGAGTTTGATTTTGGCGATGGTTCAAAAATTTCAAGTTTCTCTGAAGTAAATATAAATGGCACAACCTATTTAATCGCCAGTCACAAATATGCATCGGTCGGTAATTATAAAGTTAAACTCAAAACCACTAACGGTTGCGGTGACGTCGCTTACGACAGTTTATCGATTTCTATTAATTCTTATCATCGCTCTTATAATGATATGTACACATATATTAATGTTGATGAAAATCGTTCATATTGCAGAAATGAAAATGTCAGCTTCACTTTTTATGAGACATTTAATGTAATTGTAGATTTTGGAGATGGTGAGAAAACGACATTGTGGAATACAAACTTGTTATCTACATTTAAGCATGCTTACAAAACTTCAGGAAATTACAATGTGCTTTTTAAATTCTTTAATTTATGCGGGGATACTATAAACAACTCCTGTTCCATCTATGTAGACACTTGCAAGGTCCTTCCCAGCACAATTGAAACTGCTGTAAAAGGCACTATGCGTTGTTATCCTAATCCAGCTCGGGACCGATTGATAATTGAAGCCTCAAATGGAGTTCTGCAAAAGGATACCAGGTATATTTTAATTGACATTAACGGTAGAATAATTATGGAAGGCATTTTAAACAAAGAATCCACTACCACGGAAATTAATTTATCTAATATTTCCTCAGGATTATATCTGTTAAGGTTATCGTCTGATAACATGACGGAAGTATTAAAAGTAATTAAGGAATAAATGGAGGTCTAAGCTTTTAATAATTAATTATATGAGTTTCTGTACGGAATTCTGTACGGAAACTCATATAATTTGAAACTCAATTCCTCCGGTAGTATCTCTTTTGGTATTTACCATTTTCCACCCATTTTTTTCATCAATTGTCTGCTGCGACTTTTGATGGCTGCGGATTCATGGTCGGTTAGCTCTTCTATGATTAATTTAATTTCTTTTCGTAAATCAGGTTCATTTTCGGATAGGTTAAACAAAATCTGCATGCAATGTACTTTCACAGCTGGTGGTTCAATACGTGATTGTAACCAACGGTAACAAATGTCAAATAGCTTACCTTGTAAAGCTTCCGGAATATCCATTTTAGCTATGGATCGCAAAAGGCTGCGGTGTATTCCGGTGTGATCAAATTTTTCGATTCGGTCAATTATTTTTTTCAAATAGGGCTTCAACTGCTCAGGGTGGAGATCTGTAATAGCGGTAACTACCCATGAGGCATGGTTAGATAGGGGCGGTTTTTCCTCAAATAACACCTTGACGAGGTCTTTAAATAAATCAGGGTTATTGCCAATTTGCTGTGCAATATAATCAGTGTTTCGTCTTGAATTCTCAGCCATTAATTGCTCGGAAAGGTTCATGTTAATGCAAATTTTACAGGACAAAAATAAGTACAATATTTCAACTACAGGATTGGTTTATTCTAAGTCCTGCATTACTTAATACTTTTCCTGATAATATTTCCCATTGTAACTTGAACAACTTAATAATTTGTTCTTAAATTTGTTTCAAACTTTAATCAACCTGATGATGAAAAAATATCTAATCAAAATCCGTTTTGTATTTGCAGTCGCAATTGTAATAATACTTGTTTCGGCCAAAGCTGATAAAATATCACTTTCATACAACCTGGCAAAAGGGAGTTCCTGTAAAGTCAAAGTTGTTGCAGTCCAAACCATGGGAATGGACATGATGGGTCAAAAGCAAAGTGTTAACAATCAAATAGAGAGTATTATGGCGTTTAAAGTTCTTTCTGCTGAAGCAGGCACACTTACTTTGGATACATGGTACGAGCAACTTAAAATGACTATAGAAACAGCCATGGGGAAGATGGTAATGAATTCAGACACTGTTCAGGATGTAAATCCGGGCTCAAAAATATTAAACCAATTGATGAATAACCATTTCACGATAAAGATGACTCCTTATGGTGAAATTACAGATGTCATCGGATCTGAAAAAGTAATGGAAGACGCCATCATCGCGCTTAAAGGAATGGAAGAAAGTCAGATTTCCATGATGAAGGAAAGTGTTAAGCAGTTTACAAGTAAAGATGCTTTGAAGGGGAGTTTGGAAATGTCGCTGCGCTGTTTTGCAGGAAAACCTGTTGGTATTGGCGATAGCTGGACAAATCAAACAGAGCTAGCCTCGGTAATTAGTGCAGTAGTGAATAATACCTGGAAGCTAACAGATCGTAAAGGCGGTGTATCCTTTCTGGAAGGTAAAAGTTCTATGAAATCGAAAGAAAAGACTTCACCTCAAGTGATTAATGGCATTCCGGTGACATACAACATTACCGGTGAATCACAAATAAGTTCAAAAGTTAATGAGAAAACAGGTTGGGTCATTGAATCTACTACCAATCAGGATATAACAGGTGAGATGGTAGCCGATCTTACATCGCAAGGTGGTGGTGTTCAAAAAATTCCCATTAAAATTAACAGTAAAATAACAACAACTGGAATTGAATAACTATAAAATTTCCACGAAATGGAAAAAACAAATGACGAATCCACGGATTTCTTTGATGAGCGGATGTAACAAAAAATAAATCAGAAAGTTACTAACTTTTTTTAAGGAGATATCGTATACACATAAAAAGATCGACAAAAACGACTTTATATAAATTAAATATTTGCGAACATGACACCTCTTATTATTGAAGAAACCGTTTACACTCCCAAAGTAGAATTTTTGACTGATGGAAACTTATCCATCGTTGGCAAATCACTTCCGGAAGACACAACCAAGTTTTATCAACCTGTAGTTGATTGGGTGGTTGAATGCACACTCGAGAGCTTGAATTTAACTGTTCGTTTAGATTATATGAACTCCAGCAGCGCTCACCATGTAAGTAAATTGTTACTCTGTATCAAGGACAATCCTTGTATTAAAGAGTGTAATGTTGAGTGGTACTACGAATCGGACGATGAAGATAGTCTTGATTTTGGAAAAGAACTGGAATACCTTACGGATTTCAAATTTAAATTCTACCGCTACGCCGAAGCTGAAATTTAACGTTACAGACATAGATAGATTCAAATTACCGGTCATTCTGTAAAAAGGGTAACCGGTTTTTTTATGTAGTTGCAAGTCCTAAGAATTAAACGTATGTTTTTTTTATCGGTTACCTTAGTAGAAAGTTTCTCCAATTTGATAGCTCAATATTAAAATTTTCTATAACTTTAAATATGTCTTTTAGTTTCAGAAAAAAATTGTTATTATCAAGACTAATGAACATTCTATTGCAAATAATAAAACCGTCTGGTAAATAAATGAATCGCATTTTAATTGTTGAAGATAATGATCTTAACTTTTACTTAATAGAAGAGATATTAAGTAAATATGATATTACATTGGTCCGTGCTTCTACCGGCAAGGAGTTTTATGCTATTATAGAAAAAACGAAAAGTTTTAACTTGGTTTTGATGGATTTAATGCTTCCCGATACTGATGGGATTGAGTTAAGTAAATACCTTATTAATAATAATATACAAATTCCAATAGTGTTTATTAGTGCCTATTCTGAGCGATGCGATGAAATATTTGAACTTGGGATAGAATACTTCCTTACCAAACCTATTATGAACGAATTGTTCCTGAGTGTAATCAGTAAGTTTATTTCATTGTAAGTTTTTGTTTATCACATGCTTTTATTTCACCTTATATTCAATCGGGCCAAGTGTAACTACTTTACCGTTTGTAAGTTCTACTTGTATGTCGTTTATATAGAATTTATCGTTGACCGTCAATCCCTTTATTAATACCCTTTGCTCAAAAGTTAAGAATTCGCTTGTCGCTCTTAGGCCAGAGCCGGAACTATGATTGGTAGAAATATGAAAACTCAGGATTTTATAGGCCCAGGGCGCTATCTGCAATTTGTTTATATCCGTTAAATCAATTAGATTAATGTAGTCGCCAAATGATTTTTCAAGCGTTACTTTTGGTTCCGCCATGGGCATTACTTTAAAGTCCTTTACTACTTCTTCTATTACTTTGCCATCTGCGGCTACCATTTTTACAGTGACTTTTGCAGTGCCTTCCTTATCAACAACCGCATAGATGTCTGTATCTCTGTGAATAATTCTTCCATTATCAATGGTAATATCAACCCGTTCATTGGGTTTTAAATCTGTAACCAGAATGTTAAGCGGGTTTTCCATTTCGAGATACAAAGTTTCCACTTCGTAATTTTCTGGGGCAGTTGCTGAATAATGCAATGCAGAATCAATTACCATGGACATTAACCCGGCTGCACATCCCGCTTTCCCGTCAAGTATAGTAATCATTACCTGGTAGTTGCCTGTTCTGGGGCATTTGTATTGGAAATTGCCATTGTTTTGGTTGATGTTGGCGTCAAAGGTAGACCCCAGCATATTTGATTTGTCGTAAAGTTGGAGTACACCTTTGCTCTCAAATTCCTCGGCATTCAATATGTTAAAACGATAGGTGATGTCTTTTTGCATCAATACAGAGAAATGACCTGCCGGTGAGGCGTTGCGTTTGTTGCCTTCTTTCAGCTTTACTTTAAAATCTCTAACTATTACAGCATCCTTTCCAACCTGTTCAGTAGCTTTCTGTACAAGCGTTTCGTTACATTGGCTTCGAGCTAAACTACTCGTCCACAGTAACACGATTGTTATCAGTACTATCTTTTTCATGTTTATGGAATATATTAAATATGTTCACTTTAAATTTCTTTTTATTTACCTTGACTTCAGCCGAAATCATTACATTGAAATGACCTTTTTTTAGTTGAAACCACTTTCTGTCAATGGCATAATGCCAGGTGTGATTCGTATTTCCGTGTGTGTAGCCCACACGCTGGCCATAGGATAATTCTTCGTCGCTAAATTCATCATCTTCCTGATCGTCTTTTGTGTTTTTGCGATAGTTGGATTCTTCGTAAAAGAAGTCATAATCATCGGGGAATACCCCTTCCATGGCTACAAAGAAACCTTTACAAGGAATCTGAAGGTTATATTTTGAAATATTTACCCTAAACCATCCTTTCCCTTTCGTTGGTTTCACAACTACAATTTCCGGGAGCATATCCATTCCGGGTTTGCCCGTAATGCTATCGTATTCATATATCCTTATCCGGAAAGGGGCTATGGTATTGCCTTTTCTCGATAGATAATAGCTTACGCGAACAATGCGGCCGGATAACCCGTCTTCATTGTCGATATACAAGGCCGTTTGCTGTCCATGTGTATCGATGTAAAGTGACCCCCCAGGTATCCATTTGTGATTGCCAATATTTGTAAATTTGCTTTCACTTCCTTTGATGATTGCTGGCGGCAATTCATAAGTTTTTTCTGTGAGAAAAACTACATGTTGTCCCCTGTTAGAAAGATTTTTAGCAGGAATATTCAAAGGGTTGAAATTGAGAGAAGAAATCCTGAGTGTATCTTCCAGATTTTTTTCATCAATCTCGAACCTGAAGTTTCCTTCGCCATCGGAGATGGTACCTCTTCGTAAATACTTCAATTCTATTCCGGCATAGGAAACGGGATCGTGAGTGCCTGAGATACAAATCCTGCCCTGGAGGAGAATTCTTTTAGCGCTTGTGTTGGTCACCTGAACAATGATTTGGTTAGCAAATACTGTAAATCCCAGCCCTGAACTCTCCAGCATTGCTGATAATACTTGCGATAAAGGTTTCTGACTCATCGTCATGGAAATTCTTTTTTGAAGGGGTTTCAAATTGCTTTGATACGAAAAGTTTATTCCTTCAGTAGTTCCCAATTGATCCAGCACTTGTCCGATTGTCAGATTATTGGCCACAACCGTTACTTTTCGATCAAGCAAACCTTGTGCACAAGTGTTTTGCAAAATGAAAAGTAACATGGTTGTGATAAACCAATACCTGATTGTCATTGAATTTATATTAATTTTTTGAGGCCAAATTTAAACATGTTTTCACCAATCTTGTAAATTCGGCTTTATATCCTTCTTTGTCAAAGCTGCGGGCATTATCAGCCAGTTCTAAAACTTTATTATAGGTTGCTGAGCCTTTAAATTCCGAATTTTTGAGAAGCATACCAAACATAGCAACAGCTGTTGAAAATTTCAAATTTTCTGATGCTTTTTCTATGGGCATTAACTTGTCAGTAACAGCTTGCTCCAGCTCAATGCTCTTGTCTCCATCAGGTTTTTTATAGCGCATTTTGATGGTTGCTACTTCGTTTAATGCTGATGATGCCTCATTAATGTTCGTTTTTTGATACTTAAGGTCGGGAATATTTTTCAGGAATTCGCTTTGTACACCTGAGGGAATGATTTCATAAAGTACGGTAACGGTGTGTCCGGAGCCAAGTTCACCGGCATCTTTTTTATCGTCCTTAAAATCTTCATCCTTCAACATGCGATTTTCGTATCCAACCAGTCGATATGCCTGAACTTTTGAAGGGTTAAATTCAATCTGGATCTTAACATCTTTGGCAATGGTAAACAGGGTGCCTCCGAATTCGCTTACCAAGGTTTTGTTTGCTTCCTGCATATTGTCGATATAAGCATGGTTCCCATTTCCCTTGTCGGCCAAAATTTGCAGTTTCGAATCTTTATAATTACCCATTCCAAAGCCTAAGCAAGAAAGAAAGATACCCGATTCGCGTTCTTTCGTAATAAGTGCCTCCATATCAGCATCGCTGGAAGCACCAACATTGAAATCACCATCCGTTGCAAGGATAATCCTGTTATTGCCTTTTTCAATAAAGTTTTCGCTGGCTTCCTGGTATGCTAGTTTAATTCCAGCTCCACCTGAAGTGGAACCACCAGCCTTGAGGTTATCTATGGCATTGATGATTTCTTCCTTGTCTGAGCCCGGAGTCGATTCCAGCGCTATTCCCGTTGAGCTTGCATATGTAACAATAGCCACCCTGTCATTCTTTCTCAGATTATTTACCAACAATTTGAAGGCAGCCTTCAAAAGCGGTAACTTGTTGGGAGATTCCATTGATCCTGAAACATCAATTAGAAAAACCAGGTTGGATGGTGGCAGATCGTCTGTTTCAATTTTTTTACCTTGCACACCAATATGGACCAGTTTATGCCCCGTCTGCCAGGGACAGTCGGAAACTTCTGTAAATACGGCAAACGGATGACGATCGATTGGCTGCGGATAATTGTAATCGAAATAATTGATCATTTCTTCTACTCGGACTGCATCGGCAGGTGGTTTTTGGCCACTATTGATAAATCGGCGCACATTACTGTAGGCCGCCTTGTCTACATCGATGGAAAAAGTTGATAAAGGGTTTTTAGCAACTCCCTGAAATCCATTCTCGTTTGCTTTTTCGTACGATTCATCATTGGGAGCAGGTGTCACTAATGCGCTTGTGTTGGCTTGTGCGCTTGCAGTAGTTTTATTCCTGTTTTTTCTTTTAAATGTAAACATTGGTGAAAGGCCATCATCCGACCCCGAAGCAGTGCCGTAACCAATAACAACTATTTCATCGAGTTGCCGGACATCTTGATTTAGCTGAACGTTTATCTCGCTTTTGCCCGATACGGCAATCTTTTCTGTAATATAACCAACAAAAGCAAAACTCAGGATATCATTTGGGTTACAGTTGATGATGTATTTACCATCCACATCTGTTATGGCTCCCTGTGCGGTTCCCTGAACTATTACACTTACTCCTGGCAGAGGATCGCCATTTGAAGCATCTGTTACCTTTCCGGTAACCTTCATCGTTTGCGCCGATAAATGAATGGCACAAACTAAAATAAATAATACTGATAAAAATAGACGTGATTTCATGGCATTCTGTTTTTAAGTTAAACCATTAGTTTTGGTAGCCCGGGAATGCCATGTGTATTTATAGAAGAAAACTATGGATTTATTTCAGCACAATCACTTGATTGATGGTATCTGCTTTTAAACCCAGCGATATTTCCATAATGGCAATAACATCCCCTAAAGGCTTATGGTCAAACGTTGAGGTGAAAGGGATCTCAGCTTTGCTAAGATCTTCCATCCGAATGCTTTTCCCATAGAAATCAGTCAGTTTGGCAACAACCTGTTTTAACATTGTGTTTTTGAAAACCAGCTTGCCGGTTTTCCAGGCTAAAAAGTTTGGATCGTCATTTTTTACGTTCTCGAGTTTTTGTGTTTCGAGGTTGAGTATTCCCTGATCTCCAGCCATAAGCCTTACAGATGTTTGGGCAAGATCTTTTTTACCGGTAAAGGCAACCTTTCCTTCTGCAACTGTAACTACGATCAGCTTTTCTTCAACTCGTGCCCTTAGATTAAAAGCTGTTCCCAGAACGGTGGTAACTGCATTTCCGGCATCAATAATAAAGGGTTTGGAGGGATCTTTGGCAACCTCAAAGTAGGCTTCGCCTGTAAGGTTTATTTTCCGTTCTTTTCCTTCAAATTTGGCCGAATAAATGAGCTTGCTCGATGAGTTTAGCCATACATGGCTACCATCGGGCAATACAACCTCTTTCTTTTCGCCCTGCAGGGTGGCAACTGTGATGGGAGTTTCATTAACAGTTTTTTTGTGCACTAATTGATAAGTGGTCCAAACACATGCTGATACAAAAATAACTGCAGCAATACGTTTGGCATAATTCATCATCCGGACTACTTTTTGGCGAGGAGTTTTTTCAACTCCAAGTTTTAGATTGACCTTATTTAATGCATCCTCAACATTTGGTTCAAAGCCTTTACCTTCATTTTTAGAATGATTCCAGATATCCGCGTATTCCCGGAATGCATCCTTATTATCAGGTTCGGCCTCCTGCCACTGCTTTACCTGTAATTTCTCCTCTTCGCTGCAATTGCCCGAAAAGAATTTGGCTAATAAATCATATGGAACTTCTTTTGCCATACTTAAACTGATGTTCAATTAAAAGATGAATGCCAATTTTAATACCCCCAAAAGGGAAATGATTATTTTATTATGGACGTGTTGAGACGCGGCTGCGTCTCAACACGTCCATTCCTGAACCATCATCACACTAGGACTACTGTCATTCCGACCAACGGGAGGAATCTCCTCATTTTTTACTTTGTATTCATGCAGTTGTGAAACAGTCACATCCGCATTGTCGCAATTAACCTTCTTAAGGGATTGTTTTTTAGGACTTATAAGTTCACCCTCCCATCTAGTCGTGCATTTAGAACCATTTCTTATCACAAAACCTGCATAAATTATCACAAATACCCAAAATAACAACAATCCCATTTGGTTAATGGTTTTATTCTTCGAGTTCATCATGGGCGATAAGATTTCCCGGAGTTTTTTGAAGGCTATCCCCATTTGATTTTCGACAGTCTTAGCTGATATGTTAAGGTGTGCTGCAATTTCATTATAGGTTAACCCTTCGTCGCGGCTAAGCTGGAATATTTCCTTGCATTTATCAGGTAACTGTTCAACTGCGTTCCATATCAAACAGGCAATTTCATAGTTGTTCATTGAATTATCCTGAGGTTCATCATATTCCGGAATATTCGCTATGTATTCTTCTTCATATTTGGCTCTTGTTTGAACTTTTCGGAATTGCTCATAAACCTTATTCCTTACAGCCTGGAACAGATAGCTGTCTAGCGATTTTGAAACAGACACATGATGCCGTTGATCCCATATGTTAATAAATACTTCCTGCACGGCTTCCTCTGCTGCTGTTTCCGAGCTATTTAAGGAGAAGGCAAACCGGCACAGGTGTTTGTAATACTTTCGGAAAAGTACGTCAAACGCGGGCTTATCGTCGTTCTGAAGTCTTCGGAATAAAGCTATATCGTCTTCCTGTTTCAAATGGAAACTGATTTATCGGAGTGAAAGTTAGGAAAAACTTCAAAAACTTCAATGAAACTGCAAAATTTGGATGAAGTTTGAGCTGGTTTAAGAGGGTTTAATGTACGGACTAAGC
>WSSedL1CaDRAFT_10002033_pt1 | contig 10796 bp, 7 predicted proteins | sample WetSurSL1Cattail_FD_9464 | JGI IMG/M metagenome (IMG submission 9464)
CCGCACGAGAACGTGTTTTTTGTTCTTGCATCGCTTTATCAAAACCAGCTTCGTCTAAACTAAATCCTCTTTCTCTAAGAATTAAAGCGGTTAAATCGATTGGAAAGCCAAAAGTATCATACAATTCAAATGCTTTTGTTCCTGCCACTTCTTTTCCTTCGGTAGTTGCAATTACATTATCCAATAATTGTAATCCTTGGTCTAAAGTTCTCAAGAAAGAAGCTTCTTCCTCGCGAATTACATTGGTAACCAACGTTTGTTGCTTTTTAATTTCTGGAAAAAATTCTCCCATTTGATCGGCTAAAACAGCTACCAATTGATTGATAAAAGGCTCTTTAGTTCCTAAAAAAGTAAATCCGTAACGAATAGCACGACGCAAAATACGACGAATTACATATCCTGCTCCGGTATTAGATGGTAACTGTCCATCGGCAATAGCAAAGGCTACCGCACGAACGTGATCCACCACTACACGAATAGCAATATTGGTTTTATTCTGTTCCTCGCTTATATTTTTAACTTCGTTTGAAGTATATTTCAACCCTGTAATTTGCTCTACTTTTTCAATAAGTGGCGTAAATACATCGGTATCATAATTAGACGTTACGTCTTGCATGGCCATACACAAACGCTCAAATCCCATTCCAGTATCTACATGTTGTGCCGGTAATTTTTCCAATGAACCATCGGCTTTACGGTTGAATTCCATAAATACGTTGTTCCAAATTTCCACTACCTGCGGATGATCGGCGTTTACTAAACTAAAACCTGAAACGGCTGCTCTTTCTTCATTGGTACGCAAATCGATATGAATTTCTGAACATGGACCACAAGGACCTTGATCGCCCATTTCCCAGAAATTATCCTTTTTGTTTCCAAAAACAATGCGATCTTCAGCTACAAATTGTTTCCAAATATCAAAAGCTTCTTGGTCAAAAGGTACATTCTCTGCTTCGTTTCCTTCAAAAACAGAAACATACAAACGGTCTTTATCTAATTTCAATACTTCAGTCAAAAATTCCCAAGCCCATGGAATAGCTTCTTTTTTGAAATAATCTCCAAAAGACCAGTTTCCAAGCATTTCGAACATCGTATGATGATACGTATCAAAACCTACATCTTCTAAATCGTTGTGCTTTCCTGAAACACGAAGGCATTTTTGCGTATCGGTAATACGATTGCTTTTTGGCGTGGCGTTTCCTAAAAAATACTCTTTAAACTGCGCCATTCCTGAGTTGTTAAACATCAAGGTTGGATCGTCTTTTAGAACAATAGGTGCCGAAGGAACAATTAAATGTCCTTTACTTTCAAAGAATTGTAAATACGCTTTGCGAATGTCTTGTGATTTCATTTTTATAATTTAAAAATTAAAAGATTTAAAAATTAAAAGATTAAGTAAGCTTTTGGCAAATTTTAAGTCATTTGCTACGCTGCTAAATTAAATCTCTTGCAAAATTCATAATTCAACAATCTTTCAATCATTAAATTTTTAAATCTTTCAATCAGCTTTATATTTATTTATTATCGAAAAAAGCAGTGCTAAAAATAAAACATTTATTAAATTTGTTGCAATGTGCTTTTTTAGAAGCTGCAAAAATAGGGTATTTTAAAATATGGCGAAAGTAAAATATTATTACGATTCTGAAAATCTGGCATATCGAAAAATTAAAGTCAAAAAAAGGAGAAAATTTGGCTTTGCCGCCTTATTTTTATTGGCTTCTGCTTTATTCGGTTTCCTCAGTTTTGTAGTTTTGTTAAACACTCCCTATTTTGACACGCCAAAAGACCGTCTTTTGATTCGAGAAATAGAGAATTTAAAACTGAATTATGCCGTTTTAAACAAAAAAATGGATCAGCTTGACAATGTTGTTGAAGCAATTGAAGAACGTGACAACAATTTGTACCGCACTTATTTTAACACCGCTCCTATTCCCGAAGAAGAAAGAAAATTGGGTTTTACTGATATTAATAGATACAAAGCTCTGGAAGGTTACGACAATACGGAACTGGTTTTACAAACAACTAAACGAGTCGATATATTGACAAAGGAATTAGCCATTCAATCCAAATCATTAGATTACATTTTAAAATTGGCTAAGGAAAAAAATAAATTATTAGCTGCCATTCCTGCCATTCAGCCTGTCAGAAATGAAAATTTAAAACACATGGCTTCTGGTTTTGGATATCGAACCGATCCTTTTACCAAGGTGAGAAAAATGCACGAAGGAATGGATTTTACTGCCAAAACAGGAACTCCTATTTTTGCAACTGGAGATGGCGTAGTTACACATGCTGACAATACTGCTTCGGGATATGGAAATCATATTGTAATTAGACATGGTTATGGATACGAAACCTTATACGGTCACTTGAGCAAATACAATTGTAAAGCAGGTCAAAGAGTAAAACGTGGTGACATAATTGGCTATGTAGGAAGTACTGGAAGATCAGAAGCACCCCATTTACATTATGAAGTTCATAAAGACGGTCGCGTGGTAAACCCGCTTAATTTTTATTATGGTAATATTTCGGCGGTGGAATATGTAGCAATTTCAAAATTGGCTAATCAAGAGAATCAGTCGCTGGATTAACGATTTTAGATTGCAGAACTTAGATTTCAGATAAAAACACTCAAAAAACATTAATATGCATATCGAACTTTCAAAAGACAAAAGGTATTACAGCATTGGTGAAGTAGCCAAAGCATTTGATGTTAATGCTTCGCTGATTCGTTTTTGGGATAGCGAATTTGATATTCTAAAACCTAAAAAAAATGCAAAAGGGAATAGAATGTTTACTCCCGAAGACATTAAAAACCTACAATTGATTTATCATTTGGTAAAAGAAAGAGGTTTTACCTTGGAAGGAGCCAAAACTCATTTAAAAGAAGGGCAAAAGAAAACTTTAGACAAGTTTGAAATTATTAGCAAGCTGGAAGCCATAAAGGTACAGTTGACTAACATTAAAAATGAATTGTAAATTAAAAATTCTAATAAAAATTGGAATACAATTTGATATAAAACAAACAATAAATAAACTTTAAATTAAACAGAAAAATGGATTTTAAAAAATTTTTACCTTGGATTATTGTAGCAGTTATAGTGATTGCTGGTTACAGCTGGATTAAAGGAATTAATAATACTGCAGTGACTTTGAGTCAAGATGTAGAACAATCTTGGGGAAATGTACAAACGGCTTACCAAAGACGTAATGATTTAATTGGAAACTTAGTAAATACTGTAAAAGGTGCTGCTGATTTTGAAAAAAGTACTTTGACAGCAGTAATCGAAGCTCGTGCTAAAGCTACTTCTACAACAGTTGATCCAACTAACATTACTCCAGAACAATTAGCAGCATTTAACTCTGCTCAAAGTGGCGTAAGCAGTTCTTTGTCTCGATTATTAGTTACAGTAGAAAAATATCCTGACTTAAAAGCCAACCAAAATTTCTTGAAACTACAAGACGAATTGGCTAGTACAGAAAATCAAATTCTAACGGCTCGTACTCGTTTTAACGAATCGGTAAAACCATACAATACACATATCAAAACCTTCCCAAATACTTTATTTGCTGGAATGTTCGGCTTCAAAGAAAAAGCTTATTTCAACTCTGTTGAAGGTGCTGATAAGCCAGTAGAAGTAAAATTCTAAAAATAAAGAATTCAATTTTTTGATTAACGATTTGTGGTTTCTGAAATCATAAATCGTTAATCTTCATTCAAAAATTTTTCCCATGTCAAAAGTAGAAGATTTTTTAACCCAAGAAGAAGAACAAGAAATCGTTGATGCTATTTGTGTTGCCGAAAAAAACACTTCGGGCGAGATTCGAGTTCACATAGAAAAAACAACTACATTGGATGCTTTTGACCGCGCCAAGGAAGTTTTTCACCAACTTAAAATGGATGAAACCCAACTTAAAAATGGTGTTTTAATTTACGTTGCTGTAGAAGACAAAACTTTTGTTATTTGTGGCGATCAAGGTATAAACGATATTGTTGAGAATGATTTTTGGAATACAACCAAAGAAATTATGGTTGCCAATTTTAAAGAAGGTAACTTCAAACAAGGTTTGATAAATGGTATCTTAAGTGCTGGAGAAGAATTGAAAAAACATTTCCCTTGGACAGAAGACGATACTAACGAATTATCAAACGAAATCTCAAAAGGATAATGAAAATAATGCAAAAAGCAGTTAGCAGAAGGCAGGAAATAGATAACAAAAAGCAGAAAGCAGGAAGCAGAAATCAAACAGTATGGAATCTATTTATATGTTTGTTTGTATTACTTAACAGCAGTTTTCTATTTGCACAATTTACAATCCCTAAAGTTCCTGATTTACAAACCTCGGTTTATGATTATGCCAATCTTTTTAGTGCCAATGAAAAAGCGCAATTAGAAGAAAAGCTTATTCGCTATTCTGACACTACTACTACACAAATTGTAGTGATTACAATAGAAAGCCTAAAAGGAGAAGATGTTAGCCAATTGGCGACGAATTGGGGACAAACATGGGGAATTGGCGGAACAGCCAAAGACGACAATGGAGTTATCATTCTTATCTCTAAAAACGATAGAAAAATAGCCATCAACCCTGGTTACGGATTAGAAGATCGATTGACGGCTGGAATTGGTGGTGAAATTATTCGAAATATCATTCTACCTGAATTTAAAGCAGGAAGCTATTACAACGGAGTCAACAAAGGAACTGATGCCTTATTTGATGTTTTTAAAGGCAAATACAAAGGGGCTAGAAAACAAGCCCAGCAAAAACAGGATTTCCCTATTTTTCCTTTTATCATCATCGTTGTTTTTATTATCATTTTGATTTCTAAAAACAAAGGCGGTGGCGGTGGAAATTCAGGAAATCGCGGTGGCGGTGGCCCGAGTTTATTAGATGCTATTATCCTAAGCAGCCTTGGTCGTGGAAGCGGTGGTGGTTTCGGAGGCTCTTCTGGCGGTGGAGGATTTGGCGGAGGCGGTTTCGGTGGAGGATTTGGCGGCGGAGGATTCTCTGGCGGTGGCTCAAGCGGAAGCTGGTAAAATGAATTTCATTCGAAAAAATAGATTAAAAAACAATAAGCCACTTCGCATTGAAGTGGCTTATTTATTTGTCTAAAATCGTTCTTTGTATTTCTTTTCTTTGCCTCCAAATTTACTAATCTTATAAGCTAATGAAAACATGAGATAACGCTTTAAAACGGTGTTTTCAAAATCGTAAATACCATTTGGACCAATGTATCTCATTGCACTTTGATTCTGATTTAAAATATCATAGACCTTTACTTTTGCGGTTAGCTTACTTTTATAAAAACTATAAGCCAAACTGGTATTCCACAAGTAAAATTCCTTATTATATCCATCAGCAATATTAGAATTGTAAGTATAAGAGAAATCATTTGCAAACACCCAATTTTTACCCCAATAATTGGTAGTTTGCAATTCTATTTTATGCACCGTATTAGAAGTTGAATTGAGGGTATAATTAGTGAATTTAGAAATATTATAGGTAGGATTATAATTGGTTGTAAGTGTAAAAACCTTATCAATCTCATAAGTAAAACTAGCTCGAGGATACAAGGATAAAGTATTGGATTCAAAAATCTCACCATCAACAAATCCTTTATTGAAGCCAAAACTTCCATAACTACCTAAACTAAACTTATAAATATTCCCCTCTTTTTTTATGGATTTATCCCAACTCCCCCCTCCACTGATCGAATAATTCCCAGAAACATTCTCATAAGTTCTAGATGTTTTCAAATTTTCTTTATCATAAATTACCGATGAAACAGATTGATTGTCGTAAAAATTACCATAAACATAGACATAAATACCTGAACGGCTCGCGTAATCATAATTACTAAAATTCAGGTTTACCGAATGTGACTTATTAGGGTCCAAATCTTCATTTCCTATAAAAGTACTCAATGGATTAGAGATGTCTTTTACAGGTAAAATTTGATTCGCCGAAGGTAAATCAACTTGATAATTATAATATAATCCGATGGATTTTGATTTGTTTATTTGGTATCTAAAATTAAAACTTGCGTAAGGCACAATATAACTTCTTTTTAAATTAGTGCCCTGCCCCAAATAACTAGAATACGCATTTTGCCTAATGATAGATGGTCCTGCATCCAAATTGAAATTGATATTCTTCTTCTGAATTTTAATTCCTGACTGAGGTCTTATAAAAATATTTTCTGAAGTAAAGTAATTAGACTGTGACGCATTAAAATTAGTATATTGTCCTGTTTCTTCATTCCAATCATAATTTTTTCTTTCGGTCAAATTTGAATTAGCACTAAAATCAAATCCTAAATCAATGCTTAAGGAATCTGAAATTTTATTAGAAAACTCTAAATTAGCATGATAATTATCTGTTGTATTTTTACTAAGTACATTTTGATCTCTTAGAATATCTTCATCAGTACCTGTTTTAAACAAAATCGTATTCATGTTTTTTCCATTAGACTCATCTTTGTTATTTTCATTATCCAAATGAATTGCTAAAAATTGCTTGTTGCCATTGAATCTTTTGTTCAAGAAAATAGAATTTGAAAACTTATCATTATTCGAATCATTAGAATAAGTACTTTCATTTTCATTCACTAAATCGCCATTAGTATTAAATGAGGTACCAGAAGACTCATTCCAATTGCTCGATTTCGTTCTATTGAACTTTGGAGAAACCACAACAGTAGTCATCGAATCAATTTTATATTCAAATTCAAGATTCAGGTTATGTCCATTCGTTTCATTATTCGATTTTCCGTTTGATTCTGAATACAAATTTCCTGTTGGTAAAAAAGTAGTGGACTTATTGGAACTTGTGTTTTCAGTATTCGAATTGGTAAAGAAATAACTGCCACTGGCATCCAATTTTTTTATTATTTCATCCGTATAATTCAAACCTAACATATTGGATTTAGTAATCCCATTTCCACCACCAAAACGTACTCCATTTGTAGAAAAAGAACTCCCTCCATAAGAAATTCCATTTCGGCTTCTTCCTCCTGCCATATTATCAAAAATCTCATTCATTGAAAAACCAGGTGAATTAATATTATTGGAAGAAGTTAGAATACTTATTTTTCTTTTATTTTTAAAATAATTGAGCAAACCATTGCTTTCATAGCGATTATCAGAACCCATTCCGGCCATAACTTTACCAAAAAGACCTTTATTTTTATCTTTATCAATGGTCAAATTAATACTCACATTCTCAGAAGTAGCCGCTTGTTTATTTAATTCTTGCTGTTTTGTTTTGGTATCGCTCACCTGAACTTTATTAATAATGTCGGCGGGTAAACTCTGCAAGGCAATTTTTCCATCCTTGTCAAAAAAGGGTTTTCCGTTTACTAAAATTTGGTTTACTTCCTTTCCATTCACGGTAATTTTCCCTTCTTCATCCACCACAACACCAGGTAATTGTTTTAACAAGGTTTCTACATTAGCGTCAGGTCTTACTTTAAAAGAAGAAGCATTAAATTCTAAAGTATCTTTTTTAATTCGAATGGGGGGTGCCTCTGATTTAACAACCACTTCATTCAAAACATTTTCAATTTCTTCTAAAAGCAAAGTGCCAAAATCTTTATTTTCTGTCAATTCATCCATTTCCTTCTTCAAAGATTGATACCCCATATAGGAAATTTTTAAGAAAAAAGGCTTGGTGATTTTTTTAGTATCCAACTTAAAAACTCCATTTTTATCCGAAATCGTATAATCAATTACGGTAGAATCTTTAGCTGAGGAAAGATAAACAGTAGCAGACTCGATGGGGACTTGAGACTTTTTATCTAACAATTCTCCCTTAACAACAACGTTATTTTGAGCAAATAATGAAATACTAAAAAACAATAAAAAAAGAAATGGTAATAATCTTTTCATAAAATAAAATACTTGGTTGGTTATAAAATAGGAGCGCAATCTAAGTTATTTCATTTAATTAAGGTTATTTCTTACTTGAAAATTAACATATTATTTTTCTTAATAAATAAAAACCAGCTAATTTATTGGGATTTTTAAAATTCAAATTCTTAAATTTTCTTTGCAATTAAAGTCAGAATTTGAAAACTATATTAAAATAGCTTGACACATCTATAAAATTATTTATCTTTAGCCTATATTATCTCAAATAGTTCAGAGAAAAAATACAACATGCTTTCACAAAAAACCAAATACGCACTTAAAGCCCTACTCTACTTAGCGCAACAAGATGCCAATCATATTTCTAAAACTACGGATATTGCAGAATCAGCTAATATTCCTAAAAAGTTTTTGGAACAAATTCTGTTGGATTTAAAACGTGGCCATTTAGTGGGTAGTAAACAGGGGAAATTTGGTGGTTATTACCTTTTAAAACCAGGAAATGAAATCACATTAGCCGATATTCACCGTTTATTTGATGGTGCAATTGCTTTATTACCTTGTGCTTCCTTAAATTTTTACGAACGTTGTTCGGATTGCAAAGAAGAGTCGGAATGCCTGCTAAGACACGGATTAATGACTATTAGAGATGAAACTTTAAAAGCCATGAAAGGCATTACTATCGCTTCATTAGTAAAAAAATAAAAAAATATATTTTAAACACTACTAATATTATAGAATTTATATATATTTGCAATCGATTTACGATTACAAATATAATTTTTAAGCAATGAAAACAATTCAATCGCGGTTCTTCGAAGAGAATCTAAACCCAGAAAAAAATCTAAATTCCAATACCCTATTTCATTATTGTATGATGCGTATGTGCCAGTAAAAAAATTTAATTTAAATTCTACTAATCATATATAATTAATAAATAATGAAAACATCTATAAAAAATATATTTACAATTCTCTTATTACTAAGCATTTCAAGTAGCTTTGCTCAAATCATTAATGGTCATGTAAGCAACAGTGAAAATATTCCATTAGCATCAGCCAATGTTATTATAAACGGAACAAAATTTACTACTACAACGGATAATAACGGCGATTTCAGCATTGAATCTCAAGGAAAAATTCCACTTACTCTTTTAGTGCAATACACTGGATACAAAACAGAACGAGTACTGCTTTCTTCCATACCATCTGATTCATTAACCATTATATTGACTGAGGATAATAAATTAGCTGAAGTAGTTATTTCTTCCCGACGTCGTATAGAAAAAGCACAAAACGTTCCTATTCCAATTTCTGTAATTAGTGGAAAACAAGCAGAACAAGCAGGTGCTTTCAATGTAAATCGCATCAAAGAATTAATTCCATCAGTACAATTATACTCATCAAACCCTAGAAACACAGGGATTAACATTCGTAGTCTCGGTTCTCCATTCGGACTTACCAATGATGGTATAGACCCAGGAGTTGGTTTCTATGTTGACGGAGTATACTATGCTCGCCCTGCGGCTACTACATTAGATTTTATTGATGTAAGTCAAATAGAAGTTTTACGTGGACCACAAGGAACGTTATTTGGAAAAAACACCACTGCAGGAGCTTTTAACATTACTACCAGAAAGCCAAGTTTTACCCCTAGTGCTGACTTCGAAGTAAGTTATGGTAATTATACTTATTTACAAGCTAAAGCCTCTATCACTGGAGGATTAAGTAAAATATTAGCTGGTAGAATATCATTTTCTGGTACACAACGTGATGGTTTAATTGATAATGTGGCTACAGGAAGAGCAACAAACACCTTAAACAATCAAGGAATTAGAGGACAATTGCTTTATACTCCTTCAGAAAATACCAACGTATTATTCTCAGCAGATATTACTACACAACGCCCAGATGGATACGCTCAAGTTATTGCTGGTGTAGCTCCTACTCAAAGAGCAGCTTACCGCCAATTTGATGCAATTATTGCCGATTTAGGATACCAATTACCAAGTACGAATGCTTTTGACCGAAAAATTGACCACGATACCCCTTGGCGTTCGAATCAGGATTTAGGAGGAGCTTCTCTTACTGTTGACACTAAAATTGGACAAGGAACACTTACCTCAACAACAGCCTGGCGTTTTTGGAATTGGGATCCTTCAAATGATAGAGATTTTACAGGTTTACAAGTACTTGCTAAATCGCAAAATCCATCCAGACAAACACAGTTTACACAAGAGGTTCGCTATGCAGGACAAATCGCTTCTAAAGTAAGTGGTGTAGCTGGTATCTTTTTTATTGACCAAACCTCAAAAACAAATGGTACTGAAGAATCAGGAAGTGCGCAATGGCGTTTTTCTCAAAGTACCACTAGCGAAAAATGGAAAAGTCCAGGTCTATTTGAAGGATACGGAATAAAAACTGATGCGAGCATCCATGCTATAAGTGCTGCAGTATTTGGACAATTAGACTGGGAAATTACCGAACGTTTGCATGTTTTACCTGGTTTACGCTATAATTTTGATAAAAAAGATGCTAATTACAATCGTACAACATACGGAGGTTTACAAACAACCGATCCAGATCTTATTGCACTAAAAAAATTAGTGTATAGCGACCAAAGCTTTGCAAAAGACACGGATGCAACTGACTTATCAGGAAACGTAACAGTATCCTATAAAGCTTCTGAAAAAATAAATACGTATGCCACTTATGCAAAAAGTTACAAACCTGTGGGCGTTAACGTGGCAGGACTTCCTACCGTTAATGGTCAACCCGCTCTTGATTTTGCTGTAATTAAACCTGAAAGAGTAAACCACTATGAAGTGGGCGCAAAAACATCTCCTTTTGAGAATGCTATATTGAACGTAACGTTCTTTAATACCGATATCACCAATTACCAAACCAACGTACAGGCTGCCGAATTAGG
>WSSedL1CaDRAFT_10002034_pt1 | contig 10793 bp, 15 predicted proteins | sample WetSurSL1Cattail_FD_9464 | JGI IMG/M metagenome (IMG submission 9464)
CTCATTGCCACCAATACTTTGCCCATTTTACTCATTTTACTAATATTAGTTTACACAAAAAAGAAACAAAGGTAAGTAGTGAATGCCTCTGTAGCTATATTTTATCGTGATGTGCCTATTAGTGAGCTTCGGTTTAATTGATTTATTTCAAACTGGTTATTCCATTAAAACAGCCCTTACGCCCGTTAAATATTCCATTTGGGGTAATTTGTCACCATTCACAACAGCGGCAAAATGTTCAGCTGTAATTTCTTCAACATGAAGCATATACTGTGTATTGGATCCGACTTGGCTGAAAAAATCACTTGGTTCACTAAGCTCATACACTACCGCATTACCATCTTTGAGCAACGGTGTTTTGTGTTCATCATCTCCTGTAAGTGCCAGCAAACCAATATTGGCATATTGTTCCATTCTGTACCCGTTGTGAAAATCGTTCTTTGAATAAAGCATTAGCGCAACATCCTGTTTTTTGCCATCTTTTGTAATGGTTATGTAATTCATTAAAAATGGGCAGTCGGGATTGGTGATCACATGATTTTTCATGGCCGGTTTATAAACAATATTATTGCATGGCTTAAAATGAAACACTGCGTAAGCATTGTTTCGTAAAATTGGATTCATTCTGCTAATTACGTGCCATAATTCATGTGCCACCAGATGAAGATCAATTGGCTGGGCATTTGTATTAAGCATAATTCTATTCTCTCTTGTATAACCTTCAGCACCAAACTCTTCAGCCGAAGTGGTCTTTATTATTTTTATAGTATCTGGAAGGTGTAGATGCGCTCCTGTGGTTTTTACAAACAAGTCTATAGATGCAAAAGCTTTTTTCAATTGTTCTTGTTCCCCTTTCGGCCAGTTGCGGACACTCTTTGCAGTGGCGGCGAGGTAATCACTTTCATTAAGGCCTTCTGATCTATCTAATCTTATCGAAAGGTCAAATGGCGTATGCTCATGCGTATAAGCATCTGGTTTTTGCGACACTGCCGCAGCTTCGGTACTATCCAGTAAAGAAATAACACTTCCTGCACAGGTAAATGTTGTTGATTGGGCAGATGTATTGAAAGCATAAACGCAGCATAAACAAAACATTAGGGCGTAGCGGGTAAGATTCATAAAGCTTTTTATTTTAAAAATACGCCGAAAATGATATGCTCTTCTATTTTGTAAGAATGTTTTGATCTTAATTTAATCACATTTAAAAACTCAGTCATTCTGTTCCAATATAAAAATGCTTTCTACCGGTTTCCCAAATAACTGAGCAATTTTGAGTGCCAAGACTGTAGATGGCACATACTTATTAGCTTCCATGGCATTAATCGTTTGCCTGCTAACGCCTATTTTTTTAGCTAGTTCATCCTGTGTAATATCCTTTATTGCACGTTCAACTTTGATATTATTTTTCATCAGTAAGAGCAATTTTAGAACGATACAGAAGATAGTGAAAGCGAAATATAAACAATAATAATACGGTAAACATATTAAAAGTCATCACTGTAAAAAATGGTAAGTCGTACACCAGAATAAAAGCAATGAGGAGTAAAATATAATTGATCAAAACCGCCCATAAAAGTGCATTCAAACGCATCCCGGCAATATATTCGTCTTCGTTTTTTTCTTCGGAAAATCCAACCAATAAGGCACCGGTTATAAATAGAACGCCTAATAATGTATTAGTAAGATTAGTTTCTATAATCCATTTTCTCGGAACATTTTTGTCGCCAAAAAAACCGGAACAAATTGTAAAGACTTTTCCGTGCAGCCAATTGATTTCGTAATTGGTAGCAAAAACAAATACCCCGATTATAAACATAGGGACAAATAAGCACCATCCGATTTTTTTATACCTGTTGGGTAACAATAATGAATGTGACATAATGAGTAAATTTTAAACAAAGGTGTGGTTTATTTTCCAAAATGTAAAATATGTTTTACATTTTGTATGCTTAACTTGTCATTTTACATTTCGTTTGTGTCCAATAATAGTTCGAATTATTTTCAACAACTTTGTGTCATGAATAATCGATTCTTTTGGTGTTTTATCATTGTGATTTGTGCTGTAACAAATAGTCGTGCACAATCATACTCAGACACAATTGCTGTTTTTAGGAAAAGCTATAAAGCAGATTTTATTAAAGAAGAACGAAGTCCGTTAAAAGGGAAAGACACTGCATTTCTGAGATTTTATCCAACAAAAAAAGAATACAGAGTTCAAGCGCATGTTACCCTTACTCCCGATGCTCCTACATTTGATATGCTTACACACAGCGGTAAAAAACAAGTGTATAGGCAATATGCAACAGCTACCTTTTTGTGGAAAGGCAAAAAATATACCTTGAGCATATATCAAAGCATGAGTTTGATAAAAAAGGAACAATTTTATAAACACCTGTTTCTCCCATTTAATGATCTGACTAATTACGAGACAACGTATGCAGGCGGCCGGTATATAGACTTAAGTACTGATGATATCGTTAATGGAATGATTATAATAGACTTCAATAAGTGTTATAACCCTTACTGTGCTTACGCCGGAGGCTATTCTTGTCCTATCCCTCCTCAGGAAAATAAATTGCAATTGAGAATAGAAGCAGGGGAACAACTTTTTGCAGGTCCAATCAAAGATTGATGATACGAACAACATAAAATTTATAATAAACGGTCAATAACTATCTTTGCCGCATCAAATACAACACATGTTAACATTACAATTATTCAGACAGCATAAAGAACTCATTTTAGAAGGACTTAAAAAGAAAAATTTTAAAGACTTGGAAATAGTAGATTCAATAATTGCTATCGACGAGAAAAGAAGACATATACAAGTACAAAACGATGAAATTGCTACGGTCATAAATGCGGCTTCCAAAACTATTGGTATGCTAATGGGTCAGGGCAAAAAAGAAGAAGCCGAAGCGTTAAAAACGGAAGTATCAAACAAAAAAGAAGAAGCGAAATCAATAGCGCAACGACTTGCGTTATTGGAGGAAGAGCAGCAGGATTTGCTAATACGTTTACCCAATTTACCGCATATTTCAGTACCATTCGGTAAAACACCTGAAGAAAATGAAGTAGTTCGGGTTGGTGGCATTCGCCCTGATCTTAGTGCACAAAATTTACCTCACTGGGATTTGACTACTAAATACAATTTGATTGATTTTGAATTAGGTAACAAGATTACAGGTAGTGGTTTCCCTGTGTATATAGATAAGGGTGCAAGATTACAAAGAGCGTTGATTTCTTATTTCTTGGATTACAATACTGCTGCTGGTTACAAGGAAGTGTACCCACCGTTTATGGTTAATGAAGCAAGCGCTTATGGTACAGGTCAGTTACCGGACAAGGAAGGACAAATGTATCATGCCACTGCCGATAATTTTTATTTGATACCAACAGCAGAAGTACCCGTTACTAATATTTATCGCGATACGATTTCTGCGGAGCACGACTTGCCCATACGTATGACCGCCTATACGCCCTGTTTCCGCAGAGAAGCTGGTTCTTATGGTAAAGATGTTCGTGGACTAAATCGCTTGCATCAATTCGATAAAGTAGAGATTGTACAATTTACTCATCCTGATAAAAGTTATGAAGCATTAGAAGGAATGGTTGTTCATGTTGAAAAATTGTTGCAAAATCTTGGATTAGAGTATCGCATTCTTCGGCTTTGTGGTGGTGATATGAGTTTTACATCAGCACTTACGTATGACTTTGAGGTATTTAGTGCGGCACAGGAACGTTGGTTGGAAGTAAGCTCAGTAAGTAATTTCGAAAGTTTCCAAACTAACAGGTGCAAAATTCGTTATAAAAATGCAGAAGGTAAAACGCAGCTGTTGCATTCACTAAATGGTAGTTCATTGGCATTACCACGTATTATGGCCTGTTTGCTCGAAAACTTTCAAACACTTGATGGTATTGTAGTTCCGGAAGTTTTACGCACTTATTTTGGTAGCGAGATAATTAATTAATTTTAAAAAATAAAACACAAAACAATGATTCAACGTGTTCAAACGATTTGGCTTTTTTTAGCCGCTTTTTTTAGCGGTGCCTTATTTATATTTCCATTGTATCACTATACACTTGGAGGAGCTGTAGAACCAATTATTATGGGTGCTAAAAATGAATATGCATTGCTACTCTTAACGGCGCTCATGACTTTGCTTCCACTTATTAGCATTTTTATGTTCAAAAATAGAAAGCGTCAGAAAGGATTGGTATGGCTGAGCATATTATCGTCTGCGGCTTTTATTGCAGTTATGCTCATGAAAATTCAAAATTTGAAGAACGCGCAGATACCGGCCACTAATGATAATTTCGCATTACCCGGTCCAATTATTCCTGTAATTGCGATTGTATTTTTATTTCTGGCACTAAGTGGTATTCGTAAAGATGATGCGCTGGTGAAGTCAGTGGACAGATTGCGCTAGCGATCTTTCGATAAATTTTTTTAAAATGGGCTACAGAATAAACCTGTAGCCCATTTTAATCTAAATTACTTTCATCAAGGTATCCTTGTAGCTACTTCCTAGAGGAATGGTATCCTTGTCAATATGAATTATATTGCCATCTATGGATTTGATAGCAGACAATGCTACAATGTACGATTTGTGAATACGCATGAATTTATCGGCGGGCAATTGATCTTCCATACTTTTCATTGTTTGGTGTACCACATAATAATTGTTGGCAACATGCACTTTCAGATAATCTTTCATACCCTCTATATACTTAACGTCCGTATAATTTAGCTTTACCAATTTGCCATCTGATTTTATAAAAAAGTAGTCTTTCTGTATTCCGGTTGTAGGGGATGTGTTTTTATTATTTACGATAGCAATGTCCTGAATCGTAGCAATAGGTCTGCCTTGTTTTTCCAATAATGAAATAACCTTATTTACGGCTTTGGCAAAACGGTCGAAAGGAATAGGTTTGAGCAGATAGTCAACCACATCCAATTCGTAGCCTTCTATTGCATATTCTGTATATGCGGTAGTAAGTATTACAGCCGGAGGTTCTTTGAGCGAACGAAGAAAATTTAATCCGCTGATTACCGGCATATTGATGTCGAGAAAGATAAGATCTATTTTATTTTTATGGAGTGCTTCGAAGGCCTCCATTGCATTATTGCACTGTTGCACAAGAGTTAGCGTGGCAACTTGTGCAATGTGTGTTGCCAGAACTTCTTGTGCCAAAGGTTCATCGTCTATGATGAGACAATTGATCGTGTTTGTATTGGAAGACATAAGCGAAGGCTGTAAGTTGAGCCATTTTTTTCTGAAGCAAATATAGCTTCTGGTGAGAAAACTAGTTTGATATTATTATTGATTGATTCAATAATTGAATTCATGTCGGCATAGGTTGTATTTAGCTCTATGGCTATTTGTATTTCTCTTTCTTCTGCGAGCAAGTAAATAAGGAACGACCAGTCATTGCTGGAAGTATAAGTGTTGATGAGCGGTTCTGCAATGTTGATGAGTGATAATGGCGGTAAATATTTGTTGCTTATATCACCTTGTTGTTCCAATACACAAGCGTTATTGTTTTCGAATAAAGTATTTTGAAATTGAAACAAACTTTGTAGATACTTTAGTTCTTCTTCTATAAGCACAGTCCTCTCTCCGCTGCGATACAAGCGATACCGTAATACATCTGAAAATTGAATAACAGCATCAGGAGCATCTGTACTTTTTTGGCTGGTGAGTTGAACAATGCCGTCTAAAGAGCGAATCATAAAGTCCGGATTCATTTGTGTTTTCAAGAGATTGCGTTCGGTGAGTGCGAGCTGATTGGTATCTGTGAAAATTTCTTTTGACGTTCTGATACCTTCGGCTAATTCCATTATAAATAGTATAGAAGTAAAACCGATAAAGTTCTCGATAAAATTTTTATAGGACTGGCCAATCAATTTCGGGAAACTTATATTCGACGACTTTTCTATTATTATAGGAAAATAGGGAGCCATTATTTTTTCGAGACCTATATCTAATAACGGAAATATAAGTAGTAAACAGGTCAGTATGATCCAGAATTTTTTGTACTCGTTTTTTTTGAAATAAACGGGTATCAGGTATAAACAATAAAAGTAAAAGAACAAGATAAAAGGTATGGAAATAAGAATGGAAGCTACCCATGTTTTTATATGCAGGTCTGAGGTAGTATTTTTATTAAATTTAATAGCTCCTGCCACCCAAATTGCAATAAATAAAAGCACATGTAATATCCATTTCCCTTTTTTGAAATAAACGCCTCTGTTTTTTCGATTTATTTTTTGCTCAATATATTGATGTAACATAAGTCTTAGAGTGTAATGTTTAAATGAACAGCGTATTCTTCTTTTGACTCATTGATGCGCAGTTTGTGTTTTTTAGGATATAGTATTTCTAATCTACGCCGCACATTTTTTATACCAATGCCACCACTGTGTTGAACCGATAAATGACTGTTAGTCGTTTGAGGTTTACTGTTGATTATTTCCATGGAGAGTATATTGCTCATGATGTATAAATTGATTCTTACAAATGCATGATTAATTCCTGCTTTTACACCGTGTTTGAATGCGTTTTCAATGAAATTGACCAATAATAATGGAGCTATTTCTTTTCCTTCAGCGCTCCCTTTAATATTTAATTCAATGTCAATATTTTCTTGTTTATTTCTAAGCTGTTCTAATGCTACATAGTTTTTAAGAAACTCAATTTCGCCGGCGAGTGGCACTGTTTCTTTACTGCAATCGTTGACCATGTATTGTATTAGGTCTTTTAATTGTTGGGTAATAACTACGGCGTTATCTGATTGTTTGAGACTGAGCGAGTAAATATTGTTCAGCGTATTGAATAGAAAATGCGGATTAATCTGCGTCTTTAAAAAATTGGTTTCCGCATGTAGTTTATCTGTAAATACCTGTTGATAATTGTTTAGGTATTTTTGTTGGTCATAGAGGTCAATGAAGTAATACAACGAAAAGAAATAGGCTGATATTATTGCAGATAATGATGCGGAAATGCCAACTAAATAACCTTTACTTTTATCAGAATCTATAGGGTTAATCGCACCACTTAATATACCCACAAGTATTAATGTTAATATCCAAAATCCAATATTAGACATCAGACCTAACCACAAAAATGTTTTTCTTCTTTTATGGCGTGCATAAGGAATAACCAACATTAAGAAGAAATAGACCATAATTGCGGCTATGCCACTACCAAAAATAATTCCGTAAAATATTGGTATTTGTTCGATGGACTTTCCATTTATAAGCCCGTCATGAAGTCCTTTGGTGAAGTCCTTTCCTATGATAAAAACAAAAGTGATACAGATCCAAATGGCAATATGAAACCAATAACGCCTATTCCCGAATATTGTTTGGCGTTGTAATCTTAATTCGCTTCGAAGAGCTGTGCTTATTTTAAATAATCTCACAAGAGTATCGTTGATGTATAAATGTCAAATTCCTTCCAAAGCTACATTTCCTTTTCATATTTCATCTCCAAACTCGCTCTAGGACTGTATTTTTCGACGAAAGCATTTATTCCTTCGATGAAACTATTTTTCGTGTTTGTCGAATAGTTATAATGCTTGGTCTAATGGGTATGAAAAGCGGTATTTCACGATAGTATGTTTGCATCAGAAATCAAAACAATAATATTTCTTCACCACACACAAATTTAAACTTATGAAAAACATCGTATCAAAATTCGCCATTGCAATCTTCGCAACAATTTGTTTGACTCAGTCAACTGCACAAGCACAGTCTTCAAGTTTTATCCGTTCAGAAAATACTGTAATCAGTTTCGATCTCGGAGACAACCAGTCGCCTAATGCTAAAATTATTATCCGGAACAGTAATGGTCAGGTGATAAAAGCCAAAAGCTTCTTTAGTAAATACTGCAATATTGAAAGTATCTTTTTTCAATCAGGAACTTATAGCTATACTATTGTTAATGGGAATCAATCAAGCACAGGTACTTTTTCAATAAAATAACATCTATCGTTTAACCACTCTCAAAAATTAAATTTATGAAAACTACTGTATCGAAATTTTTAATTGTAATGTTCGTGACAATTTTTGCCGCTAATACATCAGCTGAAGCAATTACATTTCAACGTTCACCATTATCACTTATAAGTTTTAGTCTTGGTAATGTTAGTGGCAGCAATGCCAGAGTAATTATCAGAAATAAAATGGGACAAATAGTACGTACTAAAAATTGTTATACAAATACTTGCAATTTTGAAGTAAATAATCTTGCAGTTGGTGATTACAGCTATACCATTATTAATGGTAATGAATCGAGCACGGGCACATTTTCGGTAAAATAAAGGGGTACATTTAAAATGAATAATGATGAAATGCCTCACCTATTTCACGACTGATAATAATAGAATCGATATTCAAAATACATTTTTTGGCTTAGTAAGTATTTATTACAACGGATCTTTAGTATCACAAAAGCATAGTTTATTTGGCATTTGTCACACTTTTCAAATAATGGAAAATGGAATTTCCGCACTTTATGAAATAATTGTAGGGTCTAAATTTTCTTTTAATATTGGTTTTGACATTTATAAAAATGGAAAACCCTTATTGTTTTCTTAGATGAGTATTTGCTTTCATTTTTTTAAAATGGATCAACTACGAAATGGGAAACAGACAAAAGAAAAAATACAGTGTATTGCTCAAACCTATTAATAGAAAGAAACTTCCAACTACTGTTTGATTAACCAAGTTTCCGCGGAAACCCAACTCTTGTTTGGGGATCATAATTGTTGAAACCAACATCACTACTGCACCAAGTATGACACCAAAAAAGTTATTGCAACAGTCTTTATTGATTGTCTGAAAACAACGCCTATTTAATATCAAGTATTTAAGTTAATTATACTTATAGTTCGAAATACCTGACAATACACTCTTTCAACAATTGTTCTTGATCTTTCATTACCGAAGGAGCTTCTACTCCTGTAGCGATGTAGTGTGGCCAACCTTCCTCATCAAAACCATCAAGTACAAATACGCCCACCTGACTCAATAACGTACAAACAGCTATGTGCATCAAGTCTTGCTTTTGTTCTTTTGTAAAATTTTTATTTTCGGGAAATGCGCCTAATTCATTGATGCCAATTAAAAACAACATCCCTTCCATATCCGGCTTTTTTTGGAAGCGATCCATCATCAAAAACTCTACATTAATCCAACGTTGTTCAAAATTTTCCATAGAAATGCAAAGGTAGTCAGTTAAAGGCTAATTTGACAATTAGCTAAATAGTACGGCTGTTTTAAAGTTCTCCTGTTAAAAGGAGTTTCATAGCCTTCCATATTTCTAAAATTGTTTTATGAAAATAGTGTAAAAGACTTCAAATTTGCGTGACCCCAAATTGCGTTCTTAATAATGAATATTTTAATGGTTTGTCTTGGAAATATTTGTCGTTCTCCAATTGCGGAGGGTGTAATGAAATACAAAATAGAATTGAATCGACTTGATTGGACTGTTGCTTCGTCGGGTACAAATGGATTGCATACTGGTGAATTCCCTCATCAATACGCTCAAAAAGTGTGTATGCAACATGGTATTGATATTTCCAATCAACGAGCTAAAAAATTTGGAGTAGAAGATTTTCAACGTTATGATGTCATTTATGCGATGGCTACAGATGTATATGAAGACATAAGAAGGATAGCGCCAAATCGTGCTGCTATGAATAAAGTTAAACTCTTTCTAGATGAGCTAAGTGACAAGCTAGGACAATCCGTTCCTGATCCATGGTATGGTGATGAGAGCGGATATTTGCCGGTCTATAATTTAATAGAGCGTGCTTGTGAAGCAATCATTTGCAAGTACCAAAAATAAATAGCGCAAATATTTTATTCGGTCATTTGATGATGATAAATTTTGCGCCAATTAAAATATCCAAAAATTGCGACGATAAACAAGAATACTGTTAATAACATCGTTACATAATAACCTTTATATACAAATAGAGGGATGGCTGCAAGATTGGAGATATTAAGTAGTATCCAGTTTTCTAGCTTACGTCGTGCTAATAACCACATGCCGCTCCACGCGGTTGCCGATACAAAACTGTCCCAGATTGGAACATTTGAAGGCGTAAAACGGAGCATTATATATAAAATCCCCCAACCTAAAATAGCAATTAAAAGAGCTGTTTTCCACTCTTGTTTGCTACATTGACTAATGTTTAAACTTTTGGCGTTGCTTCTATTATTAACCCAATAAACCCATCCATAAATACTCATGCTTAGGTAGTACAAATTAAGTAACGCATCCGCATAAAGACGTGCTTCAGATTGAAACCACATATAAGCATAGATTGCAGTACTTATAATGCCTGTAGGATAGAGTGCAATATGGTTTTTCCATGAAAAGAGCACACTTGCCACGCCAAATAATGCTGCAATCCATTCGAGCTTTTGAGTTTCTTGTATTTGAATGGCAAGATGCTGAATAAATGTATCCATTAGTTCGTTGAGTCCTCTGTTTGGTGTTTGAACAATTTAGCATATCTGCCATCACGTTGCATCAGTTCAATATGCATACCTTGCTCTACAATGCTACCATCTTCTAGAACAATTATCTTGTCGAAATGCCAACCTGTGAAAATACGATGAGTTATTACAATAACAGTCTTGTTTTCGAGATAATATTTCAGGTTATGCAAAATTGTTTTTTCAGTACGAGTGTCAACAGCAGAAAGGCATTCGTCTAGTAAAAGTATCGGGCTGTTTTTGAGTAATGCTCTAGCCAATACCATACGTTGTTTTTGCCCAC
>WSSedL1CaDRAFT_10002035_pt1 | contig 10758 bp, 9 predicted proteins | sample WetSurSL1Cattail_FD_9464 | JGI IMG/M metagenome (IMG submission 9464)
GCGTTTGGATGATGTGATGACAGCCGCCGCTGCGGCCGGATTGGACGGACTGGTATTGTTGGTGGCCGCCACCAAACCGGAGCAGGTGAAGCCGGCCAATGACTGGGTGCTTTCCATGTTTCATCACTATCAAAAACAGCGCCGCGAGTCTCTTCCTAAGCCTAAAATAGCCCATTTCGGCACTTTTCACGTTGATGATCCGGATTGGCTTTCGGAAATCAAACGGTTACGTTCGGCGGGCATCAAAGGAATCAAACTTCATCCTGAATTTCAAAGTATTGATCTGGCCAACCCGAAATTAATGCCTTTTTTCGAGGAGGTAAAGGATGATTTTGTGTTAATGATTCACGTCGGCGATCCAAAAGTCAGCCCCAACAACCTGAGTACTCCCAAAAAAATCGCCAACATCCTGGACAACTTTCCGGGCATCAAAATCATCGCCGCCCATCTCGGCGGTTTATATTTCTGGGAAGACGTATATAGTCTACTGGCAGGACGCGATCTATACTTTGATATATCCAGTTCGCTGGAGTTCATGGATCAAGATTTGGCCCGCAGAATTATTGCCAAGCATGATATCGAAAAAATTCTCTTCGGTAGTGATTTTCCTTTGAAATCTCCTCTCCAGGAGTTTGAGGTGCTGGACCGAATCCCCTGGTTGTCTTCTATGGAGAAGGAACGGATCTTGGGGTTAAATTGCGCGGAGTTGTTGCCGGAATTGAAACTCTGACCTAACCCTCGCCCTTCCCCTTAGCTGTAATTCTGAATGTTAATTCAAGTGGAAGGGTAACCCTCGGCTTTGAAAGCTTTTTAAAAGCTAACTATTGACTCCCTAAAATGCATTTCGCCGATAAAGAATAAGGGTACCCTGCCACCTGAAATTCTAAGTAAAACAGCTCCTTGGGGGCAAGAGTTAGGTGCTTTTAGATAGTAGTTCAATGTCAATTCTTTCCCAAAAATCCCAGCACCCCGCTCATCACCATCTGCGCTGAAAGAGCAGCCAGTACCAATCCGGTAATCTTACACATGATGGTAATCCCTTGCTTTTTAACCAGCTTTTCGATTTCCCCGCTCAAATAAAGCAACCCGCCCACACAAACTATGGCCAAACACAAGGCGGCAATGCCGACTACTCTTTCCCACATATGTTGCAGCTCAACGCCCATTACCAATAAAGCTCCGGTAGTAGCCGGGCCGACGGTAACCGGAATCGCCAGCGGCACCACAGCTATATCTTCATCCGATTCTTTGGTGGGAATCTTATCTGTTCCCTGCACCAAAGCGATAGCCGAAAGCATCAGCAGCACTCCAGTGCCGATCCGGAAAGAATTCAAGGTGATCCCAAACAGTGAAAAGATATAATCACCGGTCAAAAATAAAATAATGCTGATGACAATGACTGAGCTGGTCACCTTGACGGCCAGCTTTTTCTTGGCCGGCAACTCCATGGCCCGAGTCATGGAAAGAAAGGTGGAAAGTAAGAAAAAAGGTGTCAATAAAAAGAAAAATTTGATAAAAATATTGATAAATAAACTGTGCATGTTCTCTCCTAGACGTCATTTCTAGAGATTGAATTAACTTGATTAGCCCAGCTCAAAAAGCCAATCAAACTCTAAAATTTCAGTTTCGACGGCCAAGGCCGATTTCCTTTCTGTAATAAACCGTAAAAATTTTAAATATAAATAAATAGTTTGTTACGACATAGCTCTAGAATAGGAGGCCGCCATGCCTTTACAATCGTATGCGGTTTTAAAATGCAGAGTTCTTGAAGGTAAGGAAGGTTCGAATGCCAGCCCGCACTATCAAATCCACGGGATTGATGAAAACAACATCCATTACCGAATTGCCGTAAATATTCGCTCCCAAACCAACCCTTCCGATCTACTTTATTATTGCGACGAAAATTTTGATCACCCCATCATTTCCAAAATAAGCGCTCTGGTAACTGGATTGACACCGCTTGTGAGCGAGCCCAATACGGCAGCCTTGGACTTTATCCGCGGCAATCTCTTTGATCACCAAAAGATGCAAATTCTTCCTGCCGATCTGCCCGGGGCCGATAATGACCTTAATGAAAAAATTGCCAAATATGTTGGCTGGGCCAGCACCATGAACAATGCAACAATATACGCTTTCGGGGCACCTTGGGGGCCGGAAGAAAAGGCAGATCTATATTTCAACTTCATCCCGGGCTACGGCATCCATGATATTCATATGAACCAGGGTAATTCCGGAAAATGGGCTTCCGATAACGGTCTCTGGCAAGACGGCGGCCTTTTCCTTCACTTTCCATCCATCGATAAATGGGTGGCCATATTCTTAGCCTTTCAGTCCCAAAGTTTTCATAGCGATGATGCGAGCGGTGAGCCGCTGGATTACAACCTGCTTTCGCCAGTAAAGGATACAGTCCGAATCATTGCCGCGATAGTCAATCCCACGGCCAGAAACCGGGAGACCGTAATCCTTGTTAATACAACAAATCAACGGATTGATATTACCGACTGGGCCATCATCGGCAGCCCGAATATTAAACGGATGCTTTACGGCGAGATCCGGGCGGGCGAATTTTTAACCATTCCCGTAACGGAAAAAGCCGCCCGGTTAGCCAGAGACGGCGGCATTATCACCCTATTGAATCAAAATGGAGTCAAAATCGATGGAGTATCCTATACCGAAAAAGACTGTCAAAAGGCGGATGCCACAATAGTCTTTTAAATCAAACCATCTTGCTCATCCACTTCGATACCGGCGGCTTTCATGAGGTACAAAGCGTTTCGGGTGGTTGATACGCCCCGGCGGAGCAAATAATCAAAGTTGAGCTCTCCATCACGGAAGAACTCTTGAAAATGATAGTTTTGTACCGGTTTACACTCCTGCTCCAATTCTGCCAATTCCAGGTCGTGGGTGGAGACAAGCCCGATAGCCCCTGCCCCGTTTTGAATTAGCTTTTTGATGAGCACCTTGGCGCCGCTATGACGATCCCGGGAATTGGTGCCTTTAAATATTTCATCCAGTAAAAAAAAGAGCGGTTTTGGGCCACCGGCGGCTTGGACGACCATTTTAATCCGCAATAGCTCAGCATAAAAGGTGGAAATATTCTTTTCCAAGTTGTCGCTTACCCGCATGCAAGTATAGATATTCATCCGGGAACAGGTCAGCGATTTGGCGCAAACAACGGTGCCGGCGTATGCCAATACTAAATTGATTCCGGTAGTCCGCAGAAAAGTACTCTTACCCGACATATTGGAACCGGTGATCAGTAGTACCCTAGTCGGATCTTCGATCAACAAATCATTGCCTTTCCTGATGGTAGCCGATAACAGCGGATGCCCTAGATCCTTGGCTGTAAATATCAGTGGCTTATCGACTATCCGAGGTCTGGTCCAGTCCGGATGATCAAAGTTAATAATCGCTAAACTGGCTAGGGCCTCGATTTCGCCAATTGTGGTAAGCCAAAGTTTCAGATTACGGCCGGAATTTTCTTGCCAACTTTCCAAAGCAAACAAGCAATGGTAATCCCACATTGTGAGCAGATTAAAAATAGCGTAGAAACCATGCTGTCGGCCGGTGATCTGATCGGAAATTTTAACTAGCCGGGCGAGTTGCCGGGCGGCGGTTTCCCCCTGACTATTTTTTAGTCCGGCGTTCAGATTACGAAGATAATCGCAAGAAAAATGCTTTTGCTCAATATGTTCCAGCAATTCTTGATACAACTCCAGATTTTTGCGGTAATAAAAAACCGTATCCAGGATTTTGTTCCTTTGTTTGGCCCTAATCCTTAACAATAGGTACTGCAATAGTAAAGCTCCCAAGGGCAGATAAAACGGAATTTTATGAGTAAGGATAACCAAAGCCAAGGTCCCAACAGTGAATGCTGATAAAGCCCGAATCCCAAAAATAACCGCTTTGGGATTAAAAAACGGTTTAACGCTCCCCGCCCACTGCACCAGCTCTTCAGGATCCTGAGGACCCGTAGGCTCCTTAGGAGCCTTAAGATCCTCTATTTGACCGGCAATCTTGATCCCATGAGCCGTTAATCCCTGCCTCCACTTCAAATCTTTTGCTAACTCAGCGATCGCTTCCTGTCTCCTTACGATCTGAGCCAGATCGGCGGGCGGTGCAGTTAATAACGCAGCTAACTTTTGGCGACCAAGAAAGGTATGACTGGCATTGAGCCATTGAAAAAGCGAGCCTTTTCCGAAGACATCCAGATCGGAAGCATAAGGATGATTATCGCTTACAAATTCTGCTCCGGTATCCGGAAAAGCGCCCCATCTTTGATCAAAGCGCCACAAGGCCTGCTCGTTAAGATCATGTAAAATCGCGACATACTTCTGGCGTTGCTGAATTTTATTATGTTTTCCATCTAAAAATATCAGTAATGCTATGCCCAAAAAAAGTGCCCCGCCACTGAAGGCATACTTCTTATCGATGAAAAAAAGAATGGTCATCGATAGTCCGCCCAACAAAACCAATAATTTTAAGCCAATCATCCGCCGAAAGCGTTTTTCTAGTGTTGTCTGCAACCCATGGTAGTTTTCTTTTCGCTTTTGGTACTGTGTAACTGGTTCTTTCAAATTAACCATCCTTTTTCCCAGAAACAGTTGGAATTCCCTTTTTTTAAATTATAACGCAATTCTTGCTTGATAATTCCTCATTATTTAGCTGGATAGGTTGAAATAAGTATGTTGAATGTCTAACTACAACTCACCCCCTGCGACCTATTCTGCTTATTGTAACTCTTGAGCCATCCCCCTCTCTTTCGCGAAAGAGAGGGGGACCGAGGAGGTGAGTTGCCTTTAGATATCTTGATTTTGAAAGAAAAATTAATTCAATTATTTATTTCAACTCATATAGATGAAGACTTTTCAAAACAAAGAAGCCAACTGCATCACAGTTGGCTTCTTCATATTTCTATTTCTCTGCCGAACTAAAACAAGAAAGTGACTCCCATTATCCAGTTGTCCATATCGACCAAACCGAAGTTAATCTTGGTTTGCTCACCGACAGCCAGCTTAGTCCCTATATTTAACCCGTGGGTATCGGCTTCCATATATAAATCAACCCCACTTAACGGCCCTGATTTGCGGCTAAGCTTAAAATTCTTGTTAATTCCGGCGAAAACACCGTCATACGCTCCGCCGCCAAATCCAATATAACCATCCACGTCTACATCGTTGATGTTCTTTGAGAGTACGATATAGGGAGAAACATCGTCCAACCCCAGATCCTGGATTCCGATAGCTAGTCCCGGATTGTTGCCGCTTTCACGGATTAAGCGAAATTTACCACGCACCGAAAGTTTGGTCTCGTCGGGATAACTGTAAGCGGCCAAACCCAATTCCAAATCCTTCGCCACACCAAAATCAAAATTAAAAAAGCTGTACTTTCCCTCTTCAAAATTCACCGCAGCGGCCAAACTATTGGCTTTTAAAGTTGTGGCAGTTGGTATAAACATTAGATCGGTTCCTCCCAGGACCCCTGCTGGTGCTGTTGTTGCCATCGTAACCGAAGTTACGGCAAACAGTAAACTCAATCCGAAGATAACTGCAAAAACGCGCCGCATCATTGTAAAACCTCCTTTAGCTGTGCATATTATGAATAATACCCCAGTTCTACTTTCACGGCGGGTTTACCTGTTGGAAATTAGAGCCTATTTAATAGTAAAAGGATTGTAGTCCGCATTGTAGTCATAATGGTCTTCCTGTTCATGCTTTTTCAACCAACCGATTATAGCATAAGTCAGCGGAGTTGCAATTATTTCGTACAGCGTTTTAAAGATATAATTGGAGATCAAGACCGTAATCAATAAAGCCTGATCCCAGACCCCGTAAAACGCAATAACCACAAACAATGCCGAGTCAACCAATTCACCCACTACCGTAGAACCGATAGTACGGGTCCATAAGTATTTGCCATGGGTCCGGATTTTCATCCGGGACAGGATATAGCTGTTGCTAAACTCGCCGGCAAAATAAGCAATAATACTGGCAATCGCAATCCGGGGCGCTGTCATCAGCAGGTTCTGGTATGCGCCCTGCATTTTCCACAGCGGATCCGCCGGGATCACCCCTACCAACCAAATAACCAAAGCCATCAGGAGCAACGCCGCAAATCCCGACCAGATAACCCGGCGGGACCGTTCATACCCATAAACCTCGGTTAAAATATCGGAAAAAATATAACTGAACGGGAAGAGCAATGTACCGCCGTCAAAAGTGAAGTGAAGTCCGGTGAATGGAATGGGAATGATCACCGCTTTGACTGAAACCAGATTGCTGATTAATAATATCGCCACAAAAAGGCCAAGAATCAAATCAAAATACCGATATTGCCGTTGTTCCATATTTTTCTCTGTCATTACGCTCTCCTCTCCCCAACCGTTGCTGTTGCTGTTATCTTAATACCGCCTCTTGATTTTTGGGATACTGTGACGGTGCACCAATGGGGTTGACATGCCTCATAGACATCTTGAGCTATTTGACCTGCCAGCGCTTCACAGAACACTCCCTGCTCACGATAGCTCCATAAATAAAGTTTCAAACTTTTGCTCTCAATGCAATATTGAATAGGGGCAAACTCAATGACTACCGTTTCCCAATCAGGCTGCCCGGTGACCGGACACATACTGGTCACTTCATCGCTTTCCAAAATCACTTTCTCGACCGTATTTGGTTTTGGAAATATTTCAAGTTTCTTAGATGGTTCATTGACTTTTTTGGCTAGCGCCTCAAATTCGGGTAATTTCATTGGGAATCCTCCAATCGGAAAGGATTATAGTTGACTTGGTAGTCAAAGACGTCAATTTCTTCCTTGCGTTTAATCCATCCCACCGCCATGTATGTCAAAGGTGTGGCAATGATTTCATAAGCCACTTTCCATAAATACTGCACAAGTATCATCCCATCCAAAACCGTTAGTGGCAATGAGCCGCTAAAAGCGAGCACTATGAACAACAGTGTATCGACGCCCTCACCTACTATGGTAGAACCAATCGTTCTGAGCCAAAGCCAGCGCCCTTTGGTTAGGATTTTAATTTGGGATAAAACAAATGAATTGGCAAATTCGCCACCCCAATAACCAACGGATGATGCTAACACTAATCGTGGCGTCAATCCTAAGACAGCAGTATAGGCGGCTTGGTTTTTCCAGAAATCCGGATACGGTAACCTGATCGTGATCATAAACAGCGCCGACATAAGCAAATTAGCGGCGAAACCTATCCATATCACTAAACGGGCCCGTTCATAACCATAAACCTCGGTTAGGACATCACCAAAGATATACGCTAATGGGAAAACGATTACTGCCGCCGGCAATGGTTGGCCAAAAAATTGGGCTATCTTTCCGGCAATGATGTTGGAAATGAGTAGACATGTTACAAAAAGGCAGGTTAATAAAAGGAAAATCGGAGATATTTCTTGTTTTGAACGATCCATTAATTGAATTCCTCCAGTTTTGTTTAGGCGGGTAGCTGCGACCGCCAAAATAAATTAAAAATTGATAAGTAGACCCTTACTTGTCCTCCTTTCATGGAATAACTATTTATCATTGGGGTGCGCCGGAGAGAGGTTTGCCCTTATCTTCTTACTCGTACCCCGACTGTTGGTAAATTCAACTCATATATCGCGCGGCAAATTCCATCCACATCCAGGCCGCATTGCTGTAACAGAAGCTCACGGGGGCCCTGGGTAACGAAATGATCGGGAATACCCATTAATTTAATATTAATAAATTCCTTAATCCGGTGCCCGGCTATAAACTCCAGCACCGCCGATCCGAAGCCGCCGGCAATAATATTTTCCTCTATGATGATCAAGTTTTGATGTTGACCGGCTAAGTTTGCGATCAACTCTTCATCCAAGGGTTTGATGAAACAGGCGTTCACTACCGTACATTGAATACCGGATTTATTCAGCCGGATGGCCGCAGATAACGCATTAGAGAGCATACTCCCTACGGCAACAATCGCCACTCCCCGTCCCGCCACCTTAATAGTCCCTTTTCCGATAGGCAATAAATGATACTCATTTTCACCCGATATATGTAAACATTCACATTTGGGATAACGAATCGCCACTGGTCCCTTATATTGAAGAGCCGTATAGATCATATCACGCAACTCATTCTCATCGGCAGGCGCCATCACCACCAGATTTGGAATCTGCCTCAAAAATGAGAGATCAAAAACGCCATGATGAGTTGGGCCGTCTGGTCCGACCAATCCCGCTCGGTCCAGCATAAACAAAACCGGCAAGTTTTGAAAACAAACATCATGAATGATCTGGTCATAGGCCCGTTGCAAGAACGTAGAGTAAATAGCCACTATCGGACGGAGGCCTTTCTTTGCGAGCCCGGCAGCCATGGTTACCGCATGTTGCTCGGCAATCCCTACATCAAAGAAACGATCTGGAAATTGCTTGGCAAAATCCACCAGTCCGGTTCCATCGGTCATTGCTGCCGTAATAGCAACAATCCGCCAATCCTTGGCAGCCAAATCAAGAATAGTCTCGCCAAAGATCTCCGTGAAACTGGGATTTCCGGAGCTTCCAATTTTTTTGCCGGTTTCAAGATCAAATGGCCCGGTGCCGTGAAATTTTTGAGGGTTACTCTCTGCCAAACGATAACCCTTTCCCTTAGTAGTCAAAACATGAATTAATACCGGGCCCTCTCTTTGGCAGGCATTTCTAAAACTCATTTTCAATTCGGCAATATCATGGCCATTAATCGGACCCAAATATGAAATGCCCAGTTCCTCAAAGAACATACCGGGAATTACCAGGAACTTCAAACTATCCTCAATTTTTTCCAAATAGCGAATGGTGGCTTGTCCTACCCGGGGGATCCTCTCAATCAAATCCTGAAGGTCGTATTTCAGTCTTCGCAAACGGGGATTCATCCGTAAACGGGTCAGGTAACGGGCAAGCGCACCGACATTTTTAGAAATCGACATCTCATTGTCGTTTAGCACAATGATCAAATCGGTTTGGAGGTGGCCCAGGTGATTCATAGCTTCAAACGCCATGCCGCCGGTTAAAGAGCCGTCCCCGATAACGGCCACTACCTTATTATGCTCCCCCCTCAAATCCCGGGCTTTGGCGAGTCCCAACGCAGCTGAGATTGAGGTTGAACTATGTCCCGTGGCAAAAGCATCATGTTCACTCTCTTCCGGTTTGGGGAAACCGCTTAACCCGTTATACTGACGAAGAGTTGAAAACTCAGCTAACCGACCGGTCAAAATTTTATGTACATACGATTGGTGCCCGACATCCCACACAATTTGATCGTAGGGGCTATTAAAAGAGGCGTGTAAAGCTAGAGTTAGTTCCACCACTCCCAAATTAGGGGCTAAATGGCCGCCGGTCCGGGCTACAGTTGTCAATAAAAGCTGACGTAATTCAGCCGCCAACTCCGTTAACTGGGCATCCGATAGGCCTTTTAAATCCGCCGGTCCTTTTAGATTGTCCAAGATATCTGCCATCTGATCCTATTTACCCTTTCGTGTATGGGTTTTACCCTTGCGGCGATTTTTTTTAAGATTATAGTTGATAAATTTAAAAACCGCCAGTAGTTTCCCGACTTTAAAAACGATTGAGTTGGCGTTTTCAATGGCGTAGGATTTCCCGGCAGCCCTTCCTCCGACACTTAAAGCCGCTACCAAGGCAATCGCTGCCGCACTTATTATATCCTGCGCCAGCAACATTTTATGGTGGCTAAATACCAAAACAATTCCGGCAATAAGCGCCCCGCCGATAGTTCCGGAGATATCGCCCACCACATCATTGCAGACATTCGCTACTTTATCGGCATGACGGATCAACAGTACCGCTTGTCTTGAGCCGCGTACCTTATCGGCAGCCATGGCATGAAAAGGAGTTTCATCCGCTGCAGTAACTGCCGTACCAATGATGTCAAAGATAACTCCAGTAATTATTACAATACAAAGAATCAGCACCATGAACCACGGCGGCAGTGAAAATTGGAGCAAGTAGGCAATAATAAAAGAAATAATAAATGTTACCAGACCAACCCGAATCGCCCGCACCGAACTTTTAAGCAAAGAATCACCCTACCCTTAAGACAATGGCCTTACGGCCTTGTCTTTTCATCAAAAAAGACCCAATCTTGGGCCATATTGTAGGAGAGAATGGTATCTATCGAGTAAAAATTGTGGCTTAGGTCCAGTAGGTTTTCCCAAGAGCCACCCCAAAGTCGCCTGAGCGGTGGTTTCCCATTAAGGCCCCTTCGCCTTGTTGCCAAAAGCAAGACTGGATTACCACTTAGTCCACACTGCAATCCCCGATAGAACTCGTAACTCGAATAGCCTAGGAGTTTTCCTCCACAGGGCGAGCCATCATCTAGCCTCTTTTGCGGAATTGGGTTTCAAATGGCAGGGAGTCACGTTACCCTGCAGAGGCTTCGTAACTTGATACCCATATCCTCCCAACCCGCTCAAGGCAGGCTACACTGCACCGATACTAAGTATGAAACCCGTACCATATGCAGGTTTACCCCCAAGCCGTGGTTCTCGCTCTAAAACGTTTCGAAGAAACGTTATGGGTTCCCCACGCACTTGGGCCTCCACGGTAGAGGGGTCAACGCCTACATGCCATTGTAGGTCGCCCCATCCCCTTAACCCCCAGCACCAACCCCCAACTGGGCGTCGGCGGCCGGCACCAGGGACTTCATCGATGTGCCCGCAACGGATTTTTAGGCCCGTCTTCGAAGATGGTTACCCTGACTAGGATACTACACCAT
>WSSedL1CaDRAFT_10002036_pt1 | contig 10756 bp, 8 predicted proteins | sample WetSurSL1Cattail_FD_9464 | JGI IMG/M metagenome (IMG submission 9464)
CCACATTTGGAAGCCGTATTCACTATTAATACTTTTTTCCCTTTTAGAGTTGAAAAATCAAAGGAATCTCCATTCAAATCTTCTACTTTATTAAATTGATAAATACTTTGTGTATCCATTGCTTTTGATTTTTTGTTTTGTGCCTGCGAAAATCCGCTAAATAGCATGATGGCGCTACAAGCCATCAATAATATATTTTTCATAAATTTATTTTTTTATAAAATTAATCAAATTCAGCATATTAACATTCTTTTCAATAACTAATTTCAACTCAACAAAGGTTAAATAAAACCCAACAAAAGCAATTTATTTTTTAGAATCGATTGGTATTTTTTGACTTCAAAACATTCGATAAATATTCCTAAGCTACCATTCTTGAATATAAAATAGCTCATTCCAATTATAATTTAAAACAAAAAAAAGACTTTTATACCTAATTTGGATAAAAGTCTTACTATTCTAAATAAGTTTGCATAAGTTTGTAATGCAAAACATAAAAACTATGAGCCAAGACGAATTATTAGTTTTAATCTATAGAAAAGACGAAAAAGCGTTTACCTATCTTTATGATATGTATGCTAAAAGTTTATTTTCTGTAATTAGTGTTCTTATTAAAAACACTGAAGAAGCCGAAGATGTTCTTCAAGACGTATTTGTTAAAATATGGAAAAATTTAGACAGCTATAACGAAAGTAAGGGTCGTTTTTACACCTGGATTCTTAATATTGCTCGTAATACTTCTATTGATAAATTACGTTCTAAAAACTTTAACAACAGTCAAAAAAACCTATCTGCTGATAATTTCGTAAATCTATTAGAAGACAGTAATAAATTGGCGAACAAAGTGGATGGAATTGGAATGCAAGATTTCATTAAAAGGCTAAAACCGAAATGTATCCAAATAATAGACTTATTGTTCTTTAAAGGTTATACCCAACAAGAAGCTGCGGAAGAACTAGAAATCCCATTGGGAACGGTTAAAACGCACAACAGAAACTGTATTAATGATTTAAGAAACTATTTGAAAGTATAGTACAATGGAAACGAAAGAATATATAGAATCAGGTATATTAGAACTTTATGTTTACGGCTCATTATCCGAAGCCGAAAGCGAAGATGTAGCTGCAATGGCTAAAAAATATCCGGAAATTAATGCTGAAATTATAGCAATTGAAAAATCAATTGTGTCATTATCTTCCAGTTTTTCACCATTTCAATCAGCTGAAAATTATGCTAAGATTAAAGAAAAATTAGGTTTAAAAACCGCTGAAGTAATACCAATGACTCCTAAGAAAAATTGGTCGCAATACATCGGTTGGGCTGCGGCAATACTATTATTAGCTGGTATTGGTTTTCAATACAATCAATTAGAGCAAACCAGTAATCAAGTGGTAAATGCGAACATTGAAAAAACTAAAGTTGAAAAAGAACGCAATGAGTTAATACTTAAAAAAGCAGCTATTGAAACTACTTTAGCCGTAATAAAAGACGAAAAAAATACAGTGGTTGCTCTTGGCGGGCAAACTGTAGCTCCAGAATCTTCAGCTAAAGTATATTGGAACCAAGAAACCCAGGTGGTTTATGTAGATGCTTCTGGATTACCAGAACCTCCTAAAGGCATGGTGTACCAAGTTTGGGCTTTAAAATTAAATCCGCTAACGCCAACAAGCATCGGATTATTGGATAACTTTGATAAAAATGACCAACGCTTTTTTGCAGTTAGCAATACTGGCGATGCTCAAGCTTTTGGAATCACATTAGAACCAGCTGGCGGAAGTTTATCTCCAACAATGGAACAATTGTACACCTTAGGAAAAGTATAATTTATTCTAAATATTAAATACTCAAAAGGCTTTCTAAAGAAAGTCTTTTTTAGTTTTATACTGAAATCAAAAATAAAAAAACCACGAATGGCACGAAATAACACAAATTTGTATACGAAACTATTCCACGAATCAGTTAAAGTCAGATAAAAATTTGTGTTATCTATTTTTCATCATTAAAATTTGAGGAAATTAGTGTAATTGGTGGCAAAAATAAAACTACATCGTTTTTCCTAATTTCGTACAGTTGTGCTTTGCATTGAGTATATTTGCACAATTATATTTTTCATGAGCTATACCCTTCTTTCTTCACCTCTTCAAGGATTTACTGATTTTCGTTTTAGAAATGCCCAAAATAAATACTTTGGAGGAATTGATACTTTTTATTCGCCTTACATTCGTTTAAACGGAAAACTGATTATAAAAAATTCCTACCAACGCGATTTACTTCCAGAAAACAATTTGGATTTAGAAGTTATTCCGCAAATTATAACCAATGATGCCGACGAATTTTTATTTGTGTCCAAATACGTTCAGGAATTAGGTTACAAAGAATTGAATTGGAATTTAGGTTGTCCATATCCGATGGTAACCAAATCCGGAATGGGTTCGGGATTGATTTGCCAAACCGAAAAAATAGACCAAATTCTAGAAAGAGTGCATGCCGAATCGGACATTATTGTATCGATGAAAATGCGTTTGGGATATGATAATGCCGAAGAAATTCTAGATGTTTTACCGCTGTTAGAAAAATATCCCATTAAAAATATAGCCATTCATGCCCGCATTGGAAAACAATTATACAATGGCGGTGTAAATTTAGATGGTTTCCAGCAATGTGTGGACAAAACCAAATTAAAGCTCTATTACAATGGCGACATTACTTCGGTAAAAAAGTTTCATGAAATGCAAGAACGCTTTCCATCCATCGATCATTGGATGCTTGGTCGCGGTTTAATTGCCGATCCTTTTTTGCCTAGCATGATAAAAAATAATAGCTCCGAATATCCATCGAACAAAATGGAATTATTCAGTGATTTTCATGATACGCTATACGCAGGCTATAGCGAATCTTTATCAGGAGCGACCCATATTCTACTAAAAATGCACCATTTATGGGAGTACTTTTCGGTAATTTTTTCCAATCCACACAAAGTACATAAAAAGATAAAAAAGGCTAAAAGTATCCGTAATTACGAGCAAGCGGTGAGAGAAATTATAAAAGAGGGATAGTTTTCTTTTTAAAATTATAACCTATAAAAAAAGGTTCAACTCCCCAGTTGAACCTTTTTTACATTAAAAGAAAAGCTTATTTATTTCTTATAATACTTTCTATATTTTGGATATGTAATCGCTCCAATTAGGGCAATTCCACCTAGTGAATAATAAATCCAGTTTAGTGAATGTGCTTCCCCACTAGCATACGAATGCAATCCTACCAAGTGGAAATTAACTCCATAATAGGTAAATAAAATGGAAACGAAAGCAAACATACTCATCAAGTTAAAAATCCATTTTCCTCTTAAGGCAGGCACAAAACGAGCATGAATAACAAAAGCATAGACCATAATACTAATTAATGCCCAAGTTTCTTTTGGATCCCAACCCCAATAACGTCCCCAACTTTCATTAGCCCATTGTCCTCCAAGGAAGTTACCAATGGTTAACATAATCAATCCAATAGTCAATGCCATTTCGTTGATATAGGTGATTTCTTGAATGTTCAAATCCATTTTAGCTTTGTTCTTTTCGTTGGTAAAAAAGATTAACAACAACGATACAAATCCTAAAATCATTCCTAATGCAAATGGTCCATAACTAGCCACAATTACCGCAACGTGAATCATTAACCAATACGAATTTAAAACAGGTTGTAGATTAGCAATTTCTGGATCAATCCAGTTCATGTATGCCGCCATTAAAATCATTGCAGTTACAAAGGCTGATGAAGCTACCGTTAATTTCGATTTGATATCAAAAGCTAAACCAAAGAACATTGTTGCCCAAGAAACGTAAACAATCGACTCATAAGCATTACTCCAAGGTGCGTGTCCTGAAATGTACCAACGCGCGATTAATCCTCCGGTATGCAACGCAAACAATAATCCTATAAAAATATGCATGCCGTTAACCAAATAATTCAATACTTTTCTTTCCTTGAATATTTTTAAGATGGTGAATAAAAGCATCAAAATAGCCGCTGATAAATACCAATACGGTAGCTTTTGGAAAACATCGTATTTGTTATATAAAATCTCTAAAGTGACTTTGTCTTCTGATGGCAATACTTTTGCTCCAAATTTCTTCTGGAAACCATGAATACTTTCTAATAACTCATCGGCATTTTTATAATCGTCAGAAATGGATGCATTGGTTAAAGAACCAAAATACAACGGCAAAACACTCTTTGTATAAGTAGAATCCATTCCTTTTAAACCTGCTTTTTCTAAGTCGTTAAAAGAAATCCATTTGTTATTAGCATCATTCGGAATTGGAAAAATTTTCAAAATAGTTCCGCTCAAAGCCGATTCCATTAGATTAACTTTTTTATCCGTTTCTACAAAATCTTTTTCAAACTGATTCGGATTAGCTGCTTGGTAAGCCGCTTCTAAATAAGGAGATAATTTGTAATTTCCTTGTTCGTCAAAAAAGGCAATAAAAGGAGCATATTTAGCTTTAACATCAATTCCAATAATTTTACGGATGCTGTCATTCCCACTTTTGATGTAAATCAAAGGAACTTCAATCCACAATTTAGCATATTGCGACATGGACAAGAATACTTGATCAGAATTCATGCCTTTGTATTCGTTAGCATGGCTTACTTTTCGCAACAATTCAGATGAAAACGTATTAATCGGTTTCATTCTTCCTCCAGCATCTTGGATAATCAATCTTCCAAATTGAGCTGCATGCTTTTCAGAAACCTTGTATTTTGTAATTAAGGAATCCAATTGTTTTTCTGTTGGAGCAATCCGTACATGAGCAGTTGATCCTGCCTGAGCTGGTTCAGCATGTGCATGAGCCTGTTCTTGTTCCGTTTGTACCTGATCGTGGTCGTGTCCATCATGGTCGTGGTCATGATCGTCCACCTGAGCAAAACCATTAAAACTCAAGAATAAAACGAGCAGCGTAATTAATTTTTCTTTTTTATTTTTCACTACTTCCAGTTTTCGTTTAATATCAGCAAAACGAGAATGCTTCGTAAACATAATAGCCATCATCGAAAAGAACAACAAGAAATAACCCGCATAAGTAATATTGGTTCCCCAGAAATCATGGTTTACTGATAGTACAGTTCCTTTTTCATCGGGATCAAATGAAGATTGGAAAAAACGATAGCCTTCATAGTCTAATACGTGGTTCATATAAATTCGGGCATCAAATGATTTTGCAGCCGTATCTTGAACCGTAACTTTACTTTCAAACGAAGAATAACTTTTCTCTGTTCCTGGATATTTTTGAGCAATAAAATCGTTTAATTTTAATTTAAAAGGTAAAATATAAGCCTTACTTCCGTAGAACAACGAATACTCCATATTTCCTATTTTCACTGTTTTAGCTTCACCTACTTTTCCTTTAGAACCTAAAAGCGTTACTTCTTTTTCTTGTCCTTCAGCATTTACAGTTAAGACCAAAGCATCTTCATGAGTCTTGGCTTTAAAGTCATTGTTGGATTCGTAATCAATAGTTCCTCTTACAGCAGGATCAGGAAAAACGATTCTAATATCGCCAATACTGTACAACGAACGCATCATTAATGGCTGAACATTATCTTTAGTAACAGTGCCTTGCAATTTATCCGCCATACGCATAAAGTTTCCTTCAAACGGCGTTTCTATAGTGTAATCTTTACCATCAAAAGCAATATTGATAGCGCCATCCGTATGTTTGTTTAAAGCAAAAAGAACATTGTGAATGTTTTGTACTTCTCCTTCTTTCAAGAAATGTTCCTCACGTCCGCCATCTCCAGCTTCAACCAATTTCATGTACAAAGTACCTTTGGCATCTGGCTTCACATATTCTTTAGCCCCCATGATGAAGTTTTTGTATTTTACTTCAAATGGCGTATCGGCAAATTGTCCTGAAACAGAAAAATTATTATTAGTAACAGGAGAAAATAGTACATGCTTTTCAAAAACACGGCGTTTCATTTCCCCTTTGTATTCCCCATCCACAAAGACAGTTAGGAACGTTTTCTCCGAATAGAATTGGTTTTCGGCAGCGCCTTCGCGAATAGGCATTACCCCTTCATAACTAATATAGCGGGTAATAAAAGCCCCCAAAAGGATTAAAATAAAAGCCAAATGCAAGAGCAAAGTAGCCCATTTTTCTTTTTTTAACAATTGGTAACGCTTAATGTTTCCAATGAAATTAATCATAAAAAACACCATAATTCCCTCAAACCACCAAGTATTATAAACCCAAATTCGAGCCGTATCAGTATTGTATTTACTTTCAATGAAAGTTCCTGTTGCCATTGCTACTGCAAAAGCCAGAAAAAGAAAAGCCATTAAGCGAGTAGAAAATAAAAAAGAGTATATTTTTTTATCCATTTTTAAGGAATTATGGTTTTATAAAAGTGCCACAAAAGTACTTAAAAATGTTGAGTTCTAAAGTCGCCCAATTGTTAATTTAATCCAAAATTAAGCCAGCAAAAACGAATCTTTTCCACTGAAATAAAACACAGTGAATCATAATATTTCAATACAATAGTCCCAATATTAAATTCTTCATAAATGCCTAACTATTCATCAAAGAATAAAAAAAGTTATTCGGCTCCCCTTCCCCATTCAAACCCCTACTAAAATGTTAAATAATGATTATCTAATCCTAATTTAAAACACTTCATTCTTTATAGAGTCTTTTTATAGCGTACTTTTGCAAAAAATTAAACAATAGCATTTTCTAGAATATGACTAAGGCAAAACACTTCCAACTCATTTTAATACTAGGTTCCATGACGGCACTGGGACCCTTTTCTATAGACATGTATTTACCCGGTTTCTCAGGAATTGCCGCCGACCTGAATACCACTGTAGCCAAAGTCTCTATGAGTTTATCCAGTTATTTTATTGGAATTTCAGCAGGACAGTTGCTTTATGGGCCGTTATTAGACCGTTTTGGACGTAAAAAACCGTTATTTATTGGGTTGCTAGTTTATATTCTAGCTTCCTTGGGTTGTGTTTTTGTCAATGATATTAATACTTTTATTGGTTTGCGATTTGTACAAGCCGTAGGAAGTTGTGCCGCTACGGTAGCTTCGCTGGCTATGGTGCGCGATTTATTTCCTGCTAAGGAAACCCCGAATGTTCTATCTAAACTGATGCTAGTAGTAGGGCTTTCGCCTATGTTAGCGCCCACAGCGGGTGGCTATGTAACTACTTATTACAGCTGGCACATGGTGTTTTTAATCTTGACTGCTATGGGAGTTTTGGTACTTTTGGCTTCTCAATTGGGTTTGCCTGTTACACACAAACCCGATACCTCCATTTCGTTGAAACCCAAACCCATTATTACTAATTTTATTTCCATTCTAAAAGTACCGCAATTCCATACCTATGCTTTTACGGGAGCCATTGCCTTCTCTGGTTTGTTTACGTATGTGGCTGCATCGCCTTTATTGTTTATGGATATTTTAAAGGTAAATGCTGAAACTTATGGGTGGATTTTTGCAATAATGTCAGTGAGTTTTATAGGTTCTAGCCAATTGAATTCCGTTTTACTGAAACGTTATTCCAGCGAGCAACTCATTTTGGCCGCTTTGATATCGCAATCCATTATCAGTTTTATTTTCTTGATTTTAGCAGTCAATAATCTGTTGGGATTGTATGAAACCATTGCAATGCTCTTTTTATTCCTAGCTTGTTTGGGAATTTCAAATCCCAATACAGCAGGATTATCGCTTGCTCCTTTTTCTAAAAACACCGGAAGCGCCTCTGCCTTAATGGGCGCTACACAATTGGGGATTGGTGCTTTAGCCTCTTTTGGGGTCAGTCTTTTTGTAAAAGATTCCATTACACCAATGGTTCTTATCATGACTTCTACCACACTGCTAGCGCTATTTGTTTTACTAATAGGCAAACGCAACATTAAAAAAACCATTGTCAATACTAGCGATGATGCTATGACAATGGCTCATTAATCTACATATCCTACTATTAAAAAACCTGTCAGAGTTTAAAACTCTGCCAAGATAATATTTCTTGAAACCACAACTTCCGGCTACCGAAAACTCGGCAATTTTGGTTAGCGGCGGTTAGGGCGATGTTTTACTCGTTTTTAATGAATCTACTTTAGTTTTCAGGTTTTGATTAGTTTCCTTGATTTGAGCAACTTCTTTCGTTAATTCTGAATTTCGATTATTGCATTCAATTATTTCTCTGTCTGTGTCTAATTTTCCTTTAAAAACTCCAGAACCAAAAATTATTCCTGCTAAAATAAATGCGCCGCTTAAAATTTGAGTATTGTTATAGTTTGATAAAAAGTTATTCCTTAGTGGATTTTTATACAATCCATGAGATTTTACATGCTCAATTGCGTTATCGAGAAGACTTTTAAAATTGTTTTTTAGATTATGATCAAAAATATTTTCTGTAACTGCGCCCAAATATCCTTTTGCTCCAGTTTGTACTTTTCTGGTAAAATATAAACTGTCAAGTCTATTTAAAAAAGGAGAATCATTACCTAAATATAATTGGAACGATGCTCGTAAAGAAGTTTTCCAAGTATTCCCTTCATTTACGTTATTAATATTATCCAGCGCAGTTTTCTTATTATGAAGAACTATGATTGCTTTATCTGTCTTGTTGAACATTTTCTTAATTGTTGATTTTCTAAAAATATCGCCTAACTCGTTTATAGGTCTGACAAACGTCAGCGTTTATTTTTTGCTAATATATAAATTAATCTTACAAAAACAGAGTTGCATATTTTTATTTCCGTATTATTTCTCTTAAGGCTTCAAGCTGGGTTTCTAGTTTCTGGATTTGTATGTTTTTCTCGGCTAGTTCTTCTTTAAGGGCTTTTTCGCGTTTGCTTTCGTATGGAAAAGGAACGTATTCGCCCAGTTGGGCTATAAAATTGTGTTGTAACACCAAGCTTAGTTTCCATAAAATGGCAAACTGTAGCGTATCTCTCTTGAAATAGTCGTTCAATCCAGTAGGGAGTATTCCGAGTTGTCTGGCTACATCGGCTTTCTTAATTTTATGATGTACAATGTGATAATGGATAAAATTGCCTATCAGCGGGTACTTCTCCCCTTTTCCATTCTTATATTTCCTATTGTTGGATATCATCTTTTGGGTGTTTTAGGTTAAAATCTATTCTATTTTTCTAAAAAAGAGGGGTTAAACACTAATACTATTGGTGTTAAGTACCTCTACTATTGGTATTAAACACCAATACTGTTGGTGTTAAGCACCTCTTCTATTGGCGTTAAGCACCAATACTGTTGGTGTTAAGTACCTCTTCTATTGGTATTAAGCACCAATACTATTGGTGTTAAGTACCTCTTCTATTGGCGTTAAGCACCAATACTATTAGCGTTAAGCACCAATACTGTTGGTGTTAAACAGCTATAATTGGCTTTGGTAAATAAAAAAGAGTGATAAAAAATCGCTTCTTTTTCAAATAAAAGAAGCGATTGTAGTTGTTGTTGAAGGAATCCTTGTGCTACTCCGTAGGCATTACTGGTGGATTTGTTACCGTGTTTCCTTTACTAGTAGCAAAACGCGTTTTAAGTTTATCCACAATACTATCAGCACCTAGCACCCCAGCATCGGCAGCAGAACCAAAGGATTTGTACAATGCTAGTGCCACATTGTAGGCTTCACTACCCGCTAGCATTCGGGTGTCCTCGATGCGTTCGCACAGTTGGTTCGCTAATCCTGAAATTTCGTCCATTTGGGTAAAAAGCGTTAAATCACTTTGCAAATTGGGCACCGAAAGATAAGGTGGCACCAGTGTGGGATTGTTTACCGCTGCCGCGAGGGCATCTTCGGTAAAGGCTTTGTTATTGACATTAATAGCGTTGAGCGACTTCCTTTCGTCGGCAGTAAGCCCCACCAGAAAAGGAAGATTGGTCAAAATGGTTTGGAATGCGGCTTTTACTGCCGTTACTTGCGCTGCGGTTGCCGTAGCATTCACGCGGTTGTTTTGTAAATTTGACATAAAATAGTTTTTAATGGTTGATAATTAATAAGATAATACTATCAAAGCTAAACTATTTTTGGATTGGTTTATAGTGTTTTTCGTTCTTTTTTTAAATTTATTTGTTAAATTTTATAGGGAAAGCACTATATGGGTATTATGCGTTGTGAAGCAGGGATTAAAAAATCTGAGAAAATTGGAGGAATTTGTGGTTGAAAAAAAACAAAAGGAGTATCTAATTTTTGACACGAATGACACCAATTAACACAAATTGGATTGAACTTAAAAATTTCACGAATTTTATCTGCCTCGGGCAGATTAATACTGTTGCAAAAATAGAAACCGCTTTTACCCGTACCTATTGATTTCCATGAACTATATTGTGGTGTTTACAACTTAAAAAGCCACGAATTCACCAATTTAATCGTATCATTCGTGAATTTGTGGCTCTTGTTTTTTTAGCCTAAAAGATAAGCTAGATAGAATTTGAAGGATGGAAAGGATTTTAAAAATCATCGAAAATAAGCGGTAAAAATGGGTGTAATTCTATATAACACTTTTTTTAATCTGTGAAAATCAATGAAATCTATGGCTAACAAAGCAGTTAGTAAATCTTTATCAAAACCGCGCAACTTTCTATAAAATTGTGGTTGAAAATAATTCTGCTCGTAGTGTTTTATTCTGCTGTAGTAATTTTGTGTTGTTTAATTTTTCGGTTCCAATACACAATGTACATCGTTCCTAATATGTTGGGTGCAATCCAAACTACAGTGGTTCCAATA
>WSSedL1CaDRAFT_10002037_pt1 | contig 10755 bp, 7 predicted proteins | sample WetSurSL1Cattail_FD_9464 | JGI IMG/M metagenome (IMG submission 9464)
GGCGCCAGCCGAACCCGACAGACTCGCCATGATGATCGCTGCGAATACCGCGACGAAACCCAAACCACCACGGATATGGCCGACCAGTGCCATGGCCAGGTTGACAATGCGCCGCGACAGGCCGCCGGCGTTCATAAATTCGCCAGCGAGCATGAAGAAGGGAACGGCCATCAGCACGAAGTTGTCGGCGCCGTCGATGGTGTTCTGCGCGATCAGTTGCGCGTCGAACATATTCATCTGCGACATCAGCGCGATGCCGCAAACCATCAGCGCGAAGGCGATCGGCATGCCCAGTGCCATGGCGCCGAGTAGGGAAGCGAGAAATATGGCAATGATCATTTACTTGTCCCCCGAACGACTCTTGGTGGTGCTCACCTGCGCTTCGCGCGCCAGCTCGTCATCTGCTTCCTCTGCCGTTTCGACATCTTCCGACTCGGTGATCTGAATCAGCTCGGTGTCGGTCGCTTTGCCACTGAGAATGCGCCAGGTATTGACAATCAAGATGACGCCGATGCCCACGCTCATCACCAGTCCGGTGGCGTAGTGGTAGGCCATCGAGATGCCGGTCACCGGCATGTCGGTGCCGAGGCCGACGATGGTCTGTCGCCAGCTGCCGACGAAGAACAGGTAGCAGCACCACAACATCAGCGCGTTGCTGAGCAGTACGCAGGCGATCTTGCCCGAGCGTGGCAGGCGTGCGATCAGGGTGTCGACGCCGAGGTGCGCGCTTTCTTTCATTGCGACGATCGCACCGATGAAGATCAGCCACAGAAACAAGAAGCGTGACATCTCTTCACTGGCGCTAATACCGGAATTGAACACATAACGCATAACAACATTGCTGAAGACCATGATGACCATCAGCGCCAGCGAAACGACGATGATGGTATTCATGATCCGCATCAGGTATTTTTCGATGACTTTCATTTCTCTGCCCGTGACAATTGAATTTGAAGTAAAGGCCGACGCGCAGGATCGAGCGAAAGGCTGCGGATCGGCGACAACCCGCAGCACGACCTATTTCGAAGAGGGGGTTTACTTCAGATTCTTGGTCTTTTCGAGTTCAGCATAGAACGCTTTGACCAGCGCCGGATCAAGCTGGGCAGCGTACTTGTCGGTGACCGGTTTGACCGCGTCCTTCATGCGCTGCAGCTCGGCCGGAGCGATCTCGTTGAGCACCATGCCGTGCTCAATCAGCACCTTGCGCGATTTGTCAGTCATTGCGCGAGCTGCCTTGCGCTGAACGTCACGAGCCTCAACCATCGCGTCTTGGAAGATCTTCTTTTCATCAGCTGATAGCGTGTCCCAAAACTTCTTGCTGGCCATGATCATCTGCGGGTTGTAGATGTGGCGATCAGCGCTGAAGTATTTCTGCACCTCGTAGAACTTACTTGAATCGACCGAGGTTTCCGGGTTCTCTTGACCATCGACAGTCTTCATTTCGAGTGCCGTGTAGAGTTCCGGGAAGGGCATGGCGACCGCGTTGGCGCCCAGCGTATTGAGCATGTCGACGTAAAGGGGGTTGGAAATGGTGCGGATCTTCAAGCCCTTGATGTCTTCGAGCTTGTTGATCGGGCGCTTGCTGTTGCTGATGCTGCGGTAGCCTTGTTCCATGAAGCCCAGACCGACCCAGCCTTTGGCTGGCATGTAGTCCATCAGTTTTTGACCAAACGGGCCGTCAAGCACAGCATCGGCCTGCGCAACATTGGCGAACGAGAACGGAAAGTCTAGAACGACAAACTCCTTGATCGTGCCCACAATCTGTGCCGGTGACATCGCCGACAGTTCGATGGTGCCACCCTGCATTGCCGCTGCGACCTGCTGTTCACCGCCGAGCGTACCGTTTGGGAAAACTTTGATTTTGATCTTGCCACCGCTCTTTTTGTCAACGACCTCAATGAACGTCTGCACGCCCAAGCCTTGCGGGTGGTCGATCGCGTTGACGATCGGAAACTTGAGACTGCGTTCTTTGATGTCAGCCGCCTGGCCAGTACTTGCAGTAAATGCCAGTGCAGTCACCAGGGCGATGGGGCTCAGGATTCTCTTGATTAGTTGCATTTGTCTTCCTTATAGAACTACGATAGTCGAGTGTTTGATCATTGATACATAGACGTGTTCGCTGAGTCAAACGTAGAAATTGTGCGCCGCTCAGTTGGCGGCGGTAAGAGTAGATCTACTCAGTTCTGATAGGCGCATCACGGCCATCGGCCACGGCCCTTAGGAAGCGATTACCGTGGCTAAGGGAATACCCCTATAAGAAAAGAACGGGGTCAAAGTTCAGAGAAAAAGCCTGACCAGCTCGACGGCGCAAGTCACGTCCAGTTTCTCCATCAGCCGAGCGCGGTGGTTTTCCACCGTGCGCACGCTGATGACAAGGTCTTCGGCGATCTTCGGACTGGACCTGCCGGTGATCACCAACTCAGCGATCTGACGCTCCTTCGGCGTTAATGAAGACAACCGTTCTTTTCGCGCGGTCCTGAGCATCTCTTCTGCATGGAGTTGACAGCTACGGATCAGCGCACTCTGCACTTTTTCTACAAGAAACTTTCCGTCGACGGGTTTTTCGAGGAAATCAACCGCCCCTTTTTTGATCGCCTCGACGGCTGAATGAACTTCAGGGTAGCCAGATACCAGAATGATCGGCAAACTGCAGCCTTTCTCCAGCAACTGACGCTGCACCTCAAGCCCACCGATTTCAGGCATACGCAGATCACAGACAAGACATTCGTGTGGGCCAGGGTGATAGGCGTCGAGAAAGGCTCGCGCCGAGGAAAAGGTCCGAATTTCTGCACCGATGCCGTCAAGAAACTCCCGGAACATCCAGAGTGCGATGTCGTCATCATCAATGATGTAGATGATCGGGCAAGCAGTCCGCATCAAGATACTCCCAAAAAATTCATGGTGCTGTAGCTGATGCGTGTCGTAGATTGGCGGACTGTTCGGAGCATTTTAGGTGCTTGTATACATCGCTAAGAGCTTTGTGATGCGGCATGCGTGACCTCTTTGAGGCGCTGGAGTAGCGAAGCAAAATCGGTTGAAAAAGTGGAGAGGCCATCTTCCAAATGCTTGATCTCAGTGCTGTCGTTTTCCTTGGTTAGCGCGCTTTGCAGCACAACACAGCGCTGTTGTAGGCCCTCGACGCCTAATGCACCAAGAATTGATTTGGCGTTGTGGATGACGCTGGTCATCGTCTCGCGATCACCAGTGCGTCGTGCCTGTTCAAGATTTTGTAGCATGTCGGTGCGTTCAGCCACAATGCGGCAGACGAGCTTGGCGTAGAGGTCACGCCGCCCCATCATGCGCGACACCGCAGCAGCAACATTGATTCCTGGAATCATTTCCAGTGCATCCAGAATCGCATCAGCATCGGCTTCGATGGGCAGATGCTGTACGGCGGTCAGCCTGTTGGCGTCATGACCAAGTCTCTGCACTGTTGGCACCTTTTGCAGGTGACGCAGGATCGCCGGAAACATCTGGTTTGGATCGACTGGTTTGGCAATGTAGTCGCTCATTCCGGCCGCCAGGCAGCGGTCGCGGTCGCCGCCAAGCGCGTTGGCGGTCAGAGCAATAATCGGCAAAGTCGCGAAACGTGGGTCTTTTCTGATCACTTCAGCTGCGTCGAAACCGTTCATGACTGGCATATTGATGTCCATCAGTACCAGGTCGAAGGCTTGCTCGTGGAGTAGGCGAAGGCCGTGCAACCCATCGCGGGCAATGCTGACGCGAGCGCCGACCAATTCCAGAAGATCGTGAACAACCTCCTGGTTGATTGGATTGTCCTCGACCAAAAGAATGTTGCGGCCAGAGAGGCTTTCCCATCCTGCCTTTGACCCGAAAACCGTTTCCTTGCGGTGATGCTCGGGATCGACCAGTCTGGTGACGGTCTCGAATACCTCGGACGGTGTCACCGGTTTGGCCATCACCGTCGCGAAACGCGAGCGAGCGACGTCGTCTGATACGCCTTGCGCGTTGCCGGTGACCAATACCAAGCGGGGCTTGGCTCCGCGCAGAGACAGCCGGTGAATTTCTTCGGCCACCTGCTGCCCATTGAGTTCAGGCATTCGCCAGTCGATAAAAACGATGTCGTAGGGATGGCCCTCGGCATCAACCAGCGCGACCCGCGCGATAGCTTGCTGACCATTGCTGGCTTCATCGACAAAAAACGAAAGTGAGCGCAGCAGTTTGACCAACTGGGTGCGTGCCTGCGCATTGTCATCGACCACCAATGCAGACCTGACACGTTGCACAATCTTGGGGCTGACGGGCATGCCGATATGCTCGCAAACCGGCAGCGAGAGTTCGAGCGAAAACACGCTGCCATAGCCGGTACGCGAGCTGACGCAGACCTTGCCGTCCATCAGTTCCGCGAGGTTCTTGCTGATCGCCAAACCCAGACCGGTGCCTTCGAAGCGTCGAGATATCGAACTGTCAAGTTGCTGGAAGGGTGAAAACAGCAAAGACAGTTGTTCTTTGGTGATGCCGATGCCCGTGTCCTCGACCTCGAAGCGCAAGGCGATTTGCGCGTCATGTTGATTGAGGGCAGCAACGCGCAGAACGACGTCGCCGTAGCCAGTGAATTTCACGGCGTTGTTGGCGAAATTGATCAGGATTTGACCGATGCGCATCGCGTCGCCGATCAGCACGTCAGGCAGTCCTGGCTCTATCGCGATGATCAATTCCAGTCCCTTGGCTTCGGCGCGCTCCCAGACCAAACCGGCAACCTGGGTGAGCAGACCTTCGAGTGAGAACTCAGTCTTGTGGATTGACAGCTTGCCTGCCTCGACTTTGGAAAGGTCAAGGATGTTGTTCACGATCGCCAGCAAATGCTGGCCAGACGATTGAATTCGCCCGATGTAATGTGCGACGCGCTGCGAGGTGTTGACGTGCGCCGCGAGATGGCTCATACCCATGATGGCATTCAACGGGGTGCGAATCTCATGGCTCATATTGGCAAGGAATTCGGCCTTGGCCCGGCCGGCCGCCTCGGCCATGTCACGTGCCGCAGCCAACTGCTCGGTGCGTACGGCAACCTTGTCCTCAAGCGTTCGTGTCATCTCCTCAAGCTCACGCTGAGTGCGGATTTGTTCGGTGATATTGATCGCTACTGTGCCAACAGCAACAACCGTCTCGTCGTCACTACCACGTACGGGGAAACAAACCACGCTGTAGGTGGTTTCACCGTCATCCCCGGACTGCCGCGTCTGGTTCAGACGAAACGCCTTGCCGCTGCGGATCACCTCACGGTGTTCAGCTTCGCGTCGGCGGGCCTCTTCGGTCGGAAACAGTTCGGCGTCGGTTTTGCCGAGAACATGACCGGGCAGGGCGTTGAAGGTCGATTCAAAGACCGGGTTGGCCATCAGGTAGTGACCTGATGCACTCTTCATGTGAATCTCGGCCGGAATGTTGTCACGGAAGGCAGCCAACTGCTGCTGACTGCGTGCCAGTGAAAACCGCGAGCGCAAGTCCAGCCATGTCAAAGCGGCAATCAGAACAACCCCCAGCCCAATCAGCGCCACCAGCGTGTTGAGCGCAAAGTGGTACGAACGAAAAGCCTCATCCATCTCTTCCTCAATCACGATGCCCATCTGCGTGTCGGGCAACCAGGATGCAGCGCCGACGACCGTACGTCCGCGATAGTCGGCATAGTTTTCAAGCAGGCCGGTATTGAGCGAATCGTGCTCAAGCAAACGCGCCACAACCTGGGTATAGGGTGATCTGCTCGGTTGATCTGCCATGGCGGTGCTTTCCGGCATGACTTGAGCGGAAAGCCCGAACAGACTCCAGCCGGGTTCCGCGTCGAGGGGGTGTGGCAGACTTTTCTCAAAACGGACCGGCGACAGGATTTGGCCAGCATCATCAACGACATAGGCATCACCGGTTAGTCCGGAGCGTCCGGCATGAAGCAGGCGATAGAGGCGTGGAAAAGGGTTTTCATGCAAACAGAGAAACGCTAGGTTGGAAATCCCCACGTTGATGCGAGAGCAAGAAAGTTGGTAGGCGACATCGTTGGGGTTATCGATCACCAAACCGGCAACCGGGTGATGTGCCGAAATAGGTCGCGTCATGGCGGCACCGATCAGTTCGGTCAAGCGTAGCGCCTCTTGCGTCGACGGCAGCGTCGATTGGCCGATGTATTGTCGATTTCCTGAAGAAATGACGTGTAACCCATCGGCCGAGATCAACTGGTAATCTTCAAAACCACGACTCTTAAAGCGTGGCGCGATCCAGTTTTTTAATTCGTCATGAATTGCCCGTTCGCTGGGGCTGGCCAGCAGACGTTTGGCGAGTTCCTTGAAGCGTGGCTCGTCGGCAATCGTTTGTACGCGGGCGGCGGAATCCTGTTGTTGCAGAGCGAGAACCCGCTCCATGGTCTTGAGGTTGCTGATGATGTGGTCAGCGAGGCTGCGCCGGTACTCGTTGCCGATCACGTTGAGGACCGCCGTACCCGCAGCGACCAACACGACGACGGCCACCAGGGCCTGTAACACCCGGACTCGCAAGTCCTTGCGCGAGGTACTCATGGGGGATGTCTACATGCCGAAAGATGTGCGTTGGAAAGTGTTTGCCCGCCATTGTCGGTGTTGAATGCTCTGGGCGACACGTCCGTCAAAATCAAAACGATGATTGCTTGAAGGGTGTCTTTGCTGGTGTCTCCGTGGCAGGGATACCCGCTAGCGATGCCGATATAAAGCCTTCTTGTGACAGCGCATGGATCATTCCGCGCATCAGGTAATTGTTGTCAAAGCCAATGGTGTACTGTCGTGCGTTGGCCTCAATGGGTTGCAGCATACGGCGCTCCACTAGTTTCTTGATCTGGTAGGTGCGCTGGGTTGGGTTCAAGTCGGGCATGGCGTCGCCGAGATCGCCTGATTTCACAACGCGCTTCTTCACTGTCATCTGCAAAACGTCTTCTTCCAGCGGCGTCAGCAAACCACGTTGGCGTGCGTAAGCCAGTGTTGGCATGAGAATCTTGGTGCAGAGGTACTCATACTGGGTGAGTCGGTCTACCTTTTGCAGCTCGGTTAGCACGCCTTGCAGTACGTAAACGCACCATTGCTCCAGATTGGCGCGTAAACCCATATCGGCGCAGGCCAACATCTCGTAATACTTCTCGCGGTCATTGCAGAACACTGCCGTTGGGTTGAGCACACGGCCCCCGGCCTTGACGTTAAATCCGTACTTGATCATCAGTGCGTAGGTCAGCAACCGCACTACGCGCCCGTTGCCATTGCCAAACGGGTGTACCCAGCCAAAGCGATGGTGAGCCAGCGCCACCTTGATCAGATCGTATTTTGGTGGGTCAGCACGATTGATAAATTCAACCAGCTCCTGCATATAGATAGGCACCAGAACCGGGTCTGGTGGCAGGTGGTCGGATTGTGCAATTTGTACTTGGCCAGTACGGTAGGCGCCGGGTGTCTTGTCGCCCTCGCGCTCTAGATCGCGGACGGCAATGGCATGCAAGTCCCGCAGAAAATGTTCGGTGAACGGCAAGCCTGCCTCCATCGATGTTTCGATGTACGTCATGGCCTCTTCAATGTTGGCGACCTCGCGCAACTGGTCGCCCTTGTTGGCGTTGCCTTCCAATGAGCTTTCTACATAGTCGGCCAGCGTGGTGTGGTTACCCTCGATGCGAGCCGAACCCAGGCTCTCCAGCATGTGAAAAATGCGTTTGAGCTGGAAAAACACCGGGGCTGGTGTGCTGCCCTTGAGCTGCAGTCGCCGCAGATGCTCCAGATCTGTCAACACATCCACCAAGGGGGAGTCAAACGCTGGATTCAGCAAGGCAAGATCAAAGTGATTAAATGCGGCCATGGCTTTCCGATATTTGGAATTGACGATTTGGAATAACTGCATTTTGTATCTAAAAAATCATTGATGACAATGAGTTAAATAAATACAAAGAAAAAAACTTCTGCAAAACATGGTGCAGAACTTCTGTGAATTCTGTGTTGCAGCATCTCTAAAACAAGCTTTGCTGGTGTCCAAACCGATCAGAAGCTGAGCAGTCTTTGGCGCCCACCACCCCACTGATGCCATCCGGCCTTACCGAGGCCGCTTTGCATTCGATAGCAACCGTCTGGATCTCGTCAGTACACCCGCAACGCACTGAACGCCACTGCCTGGCGCCAGGTAATGACCAGACCCAGCTGTACCCGCGGGCTTTTTACGCAATTTGAAAATCAACCGAGGAACGTTGGGTCTTGTTATTTCTTGGCTAAGCGAACGGATGCTGCTGGTTGATGGCTTGGGACGCTGGATCAGGTGCAAAAAACATGTATTGACGGCTACATGGTGGCTACACGGCAACACCAAAGAAAAAGCCCACTACCGTTTTGATAGTGGGCTTGTCTGATGTATTTTGGTGGGAACTGAGAGATTCGAACTCTCGACCTACGGATTAAGAGTCCGCTGCTCTACCAACTGAGCTAAGTTCCCGTTCGGGGGGCGGTTTGCACCGCTGTCGAAGCCCTACATTATATAGGTAAATTGAGGGCCTTTTTCCGCCCTGCGGGCAGAGGCGACCCAGCTACATCAGCAGATGTTCACCCGCGTTGTCGCCACCCAGGGTCACGTAATTCACCTTGCGGATGTCCATGAGTTTTTTACCACCCGAGTAGCTGATGGAGCTTTGCACGTCCTGCTCCATCTCGATCAGGGTGTTGGCCAGTTTGCCTTTGATCGGCTCCAGGATGCGTTTGCCTTCCACGTGTTTGTATTCACCCTTGTTGAAGTCGCTGGCCGAGCCGTAATACTCTTTGTAGAGCCGGCCGTCGACTTCCACCGTCTGGCCTGGGCTTTCTTCGTGACCAGCAAACAGCGAGCCGATCATGACCATGGTGGCGCCAAAACGCACACTCTTGGCAATGTCGCCATGGTCGCGGATACCGCCGTCGGCAATGATGGGTTTGGTGGCGACACGGGCACACCACTTCAAGGCGCTGAGTTGCCAGCCACCGGTGCCAAAACCGGTTTTGAGTTTGGTGATGCAGACCTTGCCCGGGCCAATGCCGACCTTGGTGGCGTCGGCGCCCCAGTTTTCCAGGTCAATCACCGCCTCGGGCGTTGCCACGTTGCCGGCAATGATGAAGGTGCTGGGAATCTTCTCACGCAGGTAGGCAATCATGTTTTTCACGCTGTCGGCATGGCCATGGGCGATGTCGATGGTGATGTACTCGGGCGCCAGGCCCAGTGTTACAAGTTGGTCTACCGTGTCGTAATCGGGCTTTTTGACACCGAGCGAGATCGATGCGTACAGGCCGCGCGCTTTCATGTCCTTGACGAAGGCGATGTTGTCCAGGTCAAAGCGGTGCATCACATAAAAGTAGCCGTTTTGCGCCAGCCAGATGCAAATCGGCTCACTCACCACGGTTTTCATGTTGGCCGGCACCACCGGGATACGAAAGCGCCGTGGCCCAAAGTCCACCCCGGCGTCGCACTCAGAGCGGCTCTCTACCCGGCATTTGCGGGGCAGCAGCAGGATGTTGTCGTAGTCGAAGATTTCCATGGTCAAGCGTCTTTCTAAAGTTTAAAAACAAGAGCGCTTGGATTGCGACCGGTTGGTGCTGGCAGCGGCGCGAAGGGCCATGCGGGCACAAAAAACCGGGCTGCAATTGCTTGGGCCCGGTGTCTGATTCTATCGTGTTTGGCCGCTTGGCTCGGTTTTATCTTCTGGTGGGCAGCTTGAGCTGGCGGCGGTTATCACCCGGCCCTGGGCGTCTTGAACCCAACCCAGCAGTTGCAGGCGATCCGGGTGGGTGCCCTCGGGCAGGCTCATTGCACGCAAATCGTTGAACGTCATCTGTTCTTGATTTGATAGCGAAATGTCCTTGTTCCATAAGGGCTGGAGTGCATTTCTTATCAGATTCCTTGGCAAAGGTGAACCCTCGGTGCCGCTGGGCAGGTTTTCCACCAGAACCACCCAGCCTGAGAGCGGCCAGGTCAACGCGTTATTGGCAGGTAGTGTCAGAGAGACCGACATGCCCACATAGTTGTTGACCGCTGGCCCATGCGCCACACGCAGCACCGCGCCCGGTAAACCCACAACCGATGTGGTTTGTTGGCTCTGGGTGGCGGCGCGGGTCTGCTGCAATGACGCCAGCCGCGCTTGGGCATCACTGCTGGCCACTGCCGACAGCGCGGCGTCCTCACCCTGGCTGCCGGGCGCGATCCAGTCCAGCACCAGGGCGTTGGCTGGGGCAGTGGGTGTGTTGGCGTCACGCCAGCAAGTCTCGCAGTCGGCGTTGATAAAACGCTCGAATAACGTGGTGGGCATGGGTTGGCCATCGCTGCTGCACACCGACTGGCTGTGTGCAGCCGAGGTCACGATCAGCAACAGCAGGGGCCAGGCGGGGGGCGCAAAACCGAGAAATTTTTTGGTCATATGCGCTTTTTACACGGAGCACAAAGGCTGCGTGTCGCTGACGGGTTTTGTTGTGGCTCAGGCCAGGGGAATCTGGGTGAGGGCGCTGAAGCTGTCTGCCAGCAGCGCATTGCTGGCCAGCACCACATTGCCTTGGCGCAGGCCACCGTTGGCCCAGAAATCGTTGATCCGGCCACCGGCCTCGGTCACCAGCAGCAGGCCAGCGGCCACGTCCCAGGCGTTGATATGTTGTTCGGCATAACACTCGATGCGACCCGCACTCACATAGGCCAAACCCAGTGCGCCTGAGCCAGCACGGCGTACCGCGCAGCCGGTGTGCATCGTCCTGCTCACCAGATCTAGGTAGCTGCCCACCGGCTTGCGGCTGGACC
>WSSedL1CaDRAFT_10002038_pt1 | contig 10755 bp, 16 predicted proteins | sample WetSurSL1Cattail_FD_9464 | JGI IMG/M metagenome (IMG submission 9464)
CTGCCGTTTTTTGATTTTGATGAACCATTTAACTTGGCCCTGGCGCAATAATCTCGTCACCTTTCTCAGGGTCGCCAGTTTGCCAGAAAGGCCCACGATCTCCCCATGTATTGTTTTCCCATAAATTTCCGACCTGCGTTAGATCAAAGGCCGTAGCTGTTCCGTAAACGCCGCAATGACGCTGAATACCTCTACCAAAGATGTTACCGCGCACTTTCATCCACATTTTCAGTAGCTTTTACCATAGTCCGAAAGATTGAATCAACTTGTTTTTCAATCTTTGATTTTTGCAGATTTGACAAACTTTGTCCTTTTGATTGTCTAGCGTGTTGCGTGCCGTATATTGTTATCTAAATTTATCTATAATCCTTATATCCACCCAAAAAATCTTTGATGGCTCAAGTGTTTGAAAGTCCTTTCTCCTTGTAAAGAAAAGGTATTTACCATCCGGTGATAACGATGGTGCCATTTCCCATCCTTGTGTGTTTATACTTGGTCCCATATTTTTAGGAGATGTCCATTCATTTTTTTTGTTTCTGAAACAAACATATAAATCATGAGCTCCATAACCTCCCGGTCGGTCTGAATGAAAGATTAAAAAACTTTCATCCGGTGCAATGAATGGATCGCAGTCATTAAATTCTGTATTGATGGGATAAGGTAGTTTCTCAATATTCTTATATTGTCCATTTTCAGGAATAGCTCTGTATAAATCAGCCTTTAATCGGTCGGTACCTCTTTCTGAACCAAAATATAGAATTCCATTTTTAGTTGAAGAAATATGCCATTCACTTGCAGATGAATTTAGAGGTGCTTTTAATAAATTAGGTTTACTCCAGCCTGAGTCTGTTTTATCAACACAATAAAAATCTGAGTGCCAGGGTTGATTTTCTTTGGGTGGTAAAATTGCTGTGAAAAACATTTTATCACCGTTAGGGTTGGTAAAAGGTTCTCCTTCCCACATTTTATCAACAAAAAATAAAGTGTCAACCTTCCCAGGATTGTTAACTGAAACTCTGCATATCCTTGAAGTCCCCCAGTCCTTATCGGTTACTGTAAAATAAAACTCAGTACCAGTTTTGTCAAAAGTACAGTATCCGATATACATGTTGCCGCCAATAATATCTTTTGCAAAAACTTTAGGTTCAATACCCGGTACGACTGAATCAAAACTCAGATAACCTTTTTTTGTAACACAGTTTTCAAAGACTAATGTTATAAAAATTAAAATAATTAGTTTTCTCATAATTGTCTATTTTTTTATATGGCACACAATGTTACGTATAAGTTTTGTTGGAGCAACAGAGCGATTCATTATCAAAGTACACCGTCACGTGTTTAATTACAAATTACTTTGTCACTGCGAACGTCGATTTTATTTCTGAGTCGCCGTTTTCCCACGTAAAAGTACCCCCGGGTCCGACATCTGCAACTAAATGTATGCTTTTGACACCAGAAAACCATGTTGGCCAATTTGGAACATCGCTAAGGATTTGCCAGACTCGCGAAGCAGAAGCATTTATGACTATTGTATCATGTGCTTGAATTGGTGCTTTGGGATGAGGCTGTCTAAGAAGACCTTTAGGTCTGAAATAGATAGCCTCTTCTATTTGTATCAACCAGACTATCAAACTAATATGTTGAAAAACATGTTTCACGTGGAACTAAATATTTGTATATCAAACAATTAATGTGTATATTTGGATTAAATTCAATCCAAATGAAAAAAGTGATATTTAAGCCCACCAATAAAAATCAACCATCCCTTTTTCCCTTTGATTTTAATAGTTTAGTAGATAGCGGCCATCCCGTACGTCTTATCGATAAGATTATTGATAAACTTGAAATTTCTACAATAATCTCTTCGTATAAAGGCGGAGGAACTAGTAGTTACCATCCCATGATGCTTTTAAAGGTTGTTATATTTGGGTATCTTAATAATTTATTTTCCAGCCGCAAAATAGCCAGGGCATTAAAGGAAAATGTTTATTTTATGTGGCTGAGCGGTCAATGCTTTCCTGATTTCCATACATTATTATTGGGCAACGGCGCAGCTATTCGCAGTGCGGGATTGCGTGGCTACGTCTATATCTAAACTTTGCCTCGTCCTAAAAAAGGATCGTTATTTTTTTGACTATTGCTGGTACTGTTGATTAGGAACATTAAACATCCATCGAATTCCAAACCTATCAAGACATACACCCCAGTAGCCCCAAAACTCATTATGAGGTGCAACACAGTCAGTACCTCCTTGAGAAAGCGCATTATATATTCTATCTGCGTCCTCTTTAGTATCAGGTTCTAAGCTAATGGTTGTGTTATTTCCGATGACTAATTTGTGTCCCATGCTTTCAAGCATATCTGTTCCCATAATGGTTGTACCTCCTAAAATTGGTAGAGATACATGCATGACCATTTTTTTCTCCATATCCGTAAGTTGTGGCATTCCGTCTTGTTGAGGGATATCACCCATTCTCATAATAGGTGCTGTCCAATCTGTTTTGAAAACTGATTTGTAGAAGCTAAATGCTTCTTCAGCGTTACCTTGAAAATTCAAGTAGATATTTGTTTTTGCCATGTCTGAATTTATTTTTAAAAATAAATAATTATTTATGATTAGCCAATCGAAATTTGGGGAACAACAGCTTTCATTGGAAAATATTCGTATTTATTTATTTTCCCTGCTGGGTCATTTGCGATGATGTTTTTTAATTCTTGTTCGTTTTCTACCGCTACAACTCCAAGTCCATAAATTTCTTTTGGGTCAATAACAGGTCCGAAAGCGTAAACTTTTCCTTGCTTCAGTTTTTCTGTCCAGTATGCAACATGCTGCACCATAATTGCTTTTTCATTGTCCGTCATTGTCAATGCAAAATCAGGCCTTGAAGGGTTCAAATAAACTGCATAAAATTGTTTTTCCATATTGTTTGTTATTATTTGAACGTTGTTATTGTCTGCCTACTGTGTAATTCAGTTCAGTTACCCCGCAAGTAAATTGTCGAGTAACCAATAGGTTTAGTTTTATTTTGTCTTTGAAATCTACAAACAAAGGAATGCCTCGTCCAAGAATAATTGGATTAACAAATAGCCAGTAACCATCAACTAAGGCCAGTTGCATAAGTGAATGAGTTGCTGTCGGGCTACCAAAAAGCAAAATTTCATTACCTGCTTGTTGCTTTATTTCATTTATTCTGTCCGAAAGGTTGTCTTTAATAATATTTATGTTTGTCAAACCAGCGTTGTTCAATGTTTTTGATAAAACAACTTTGTGAACTTTGCTATACCACTTTGAATGTTCAATGTCGTGCTTGGTCGCTGTCGGTTTGTCTCCTGCGGTAGGCCAGTAATTTTCCATCATCTGATAAGTTACTCGTCCATATAATGCAGTGTCGCCTTCGCTTATCCGCTTACCAACATAATCAAAAATTTCTTCGTCAATTTTAATCCAGTCCATTTCTCCGTTCAGTCCTGAAACAAAACCGTCAAGCGACATGTGCACAAATGAGATTATTTTTCTCATATAGTTCTGTTTTTTTATTGTTGTCTATGGTTTGCTAATGTCTTTTAACAATGACCATGGTTAACAGTTTGCTGTTTTTATCCGGTTAAGTTTGTCCGCTATATTTGGGGTCAAAATCTACCATCCATTCAATACCATATTTATCTCTAAGCATACCAAAATAAGAGCCCCAAGGGCTGTCCCCAATTGGAAACTCTATTTGTCCATCTACCGCAAGACCATTAAATAATCGGTCGGCTTCTTCTTTACTTTCTGCACCTATTGAAATTTTACTTCTATTTTCGTTTTCATTTGTCCGCCCCATGCTTTCTGGAACATCATTAGCCATTAAAGTATTTTTTCCAATAGGTAAAGCAATATATATAATTTTATTTGCTTCATTTTCTGAAACTTGGAATTCAGGACTTGATATATCTTTGAAACGCAAAATTTTTGCGAACTCTCCACCAAAAACTGATTTGTAAAATGTAAATGCTTCTTCGGCGTTTCCGTTGAAGTTAATATGAGGATTGATTTGTGCCATTTTAATATTTTTTAATGCAGTCAAATTAAATTTTTCAAATATACCTTTTCATTAACAATGCATTGTTAAAATTGTTGTCTGTGTCTATTTTTTTATAATTCGGACTAACGTCAACAATTTATTATTGATAATCAGTTGTTTATATTTATTTCAAATTTATCAAATTTTTACTTCCCGCACTTGTCGTTAGCTTTGGAAGTCAATCGGAATTTCTGATATGGGGAAGTCGAGTAGATAAGGTGTATCATTTCATTATTATAATATAAGTCTATGAGCTGTTAAAAATATCAGATGAATTGTTAAAATGAAATGAAAAAATACTGGATATTTTAAATCAGGTACAAACCTGTCAACGGAGCAGGTAGCAAAAAAGCAAGTGTTTGGCAGCTAATGGCTGCCAAACTTTACCAGTCAACACTGTTCATAATCCAACTCAGTTCCTGCGTTAGATTATGATCTAAATGTTAGCAACAGTTTATTTCATTCCTGTCAGCACTTTTTCTAATATTAAATTAAATTCTGTCGGTTTTTCTATCATTGGATAATGTCCAGTTGCAGAGATAATTTCCACTTGAAAACTATTTTTACAATGGTTTTTCAGCCCAATTTCGTTTGTTGGAAAACCGTCATTATTTATTAAATACAACTTGTAATTAAGTTGTTCTAATCTTTGTGCATCGGTATAAGCGTATTGCATTTGGTTCATAAATGTTCTATAGCCAATAATAGAATCGCTATTTGCAAAATCAGTTTTTACTCTGTCTTTCATTTTATTTGAAGTTGTTGGGTGAAAAAGCATCATATCTGCATATACAGGTGCTGAATTTTTAAAATCCTTTTCAAGCCTTGAAAAAAAGTCGGTCATTTGTTTCATTTGTTCTGGTGTAAATGCAATGTCAATAAATTTGAAATTGTCAACACCTACAACGCCTACTATTTTTGGATTGTTGGTTAATGCTGTTTGTAACATAATTTCGCCTGCCATAGAATGTCCAATGATTATAACATTTTTAAGGTTCATTGTGTCAATAAATGCTGTTACATCATTGGCATATTCTTCAATTGTCCAGTTAGTTCTTTCGGCTTTGGATTTGCCAAAGCCCGGCAGGTCAATTGCGAAAACATTGTAAGTTTTAGAAAAATAATCAACTTGATTCTTCCAATACGTTCCGTCAATACACCATCCATGTAAAAAGAGAAGTGCTGTGTCGCCTTGTCCTTGTTGAAAATAATTGATTTCAACTTTTTTTTCTCTGATTGTGATTTGTTTAGCTGTCATACTTTTTGGTGTTTGTGCCTTGCTTACATTCGATAAGAGTGCAGCAATGACGATTAATAAAATTGCTTTTTTATTCATTTTTGTTTGAATTTGAAGCAAAAATAAAAGGCACATAGGACAACCCTTTGTCAGGGGTTTAAAATATTTTTTTTGAACGTTCTTCTAAATAGTGTTCAATGCTAGCATTTATCCCGAAATTTTTATTTAATAACGTATTGACCCAGCTGTCTTTGCTTGCACCTAAACGTTGGCATAGCATGTTGGTGGCAGTTTATTTAATTCCTTTTAGCCATAATGACATAGCTTCAAAATATCCATCACAATTTATCCTCTTGTCCTTTTTCTCATTGATGGCACCAGTCAAACTTTTTGTTAAACCATGATCGCCATCAGCAAAAGTCTTAATAGTTAATATAGAATTAGAATCTTGACCTAATGTCTTTTCATATAAAGTCATTGTTTTTTTCCAATCAACTCTAGTATCTTTCTCTCCAAATATGGCAAGAACAGGACATTTTATATTATTTAATACTTTTTCAAAATCATTTACATAAATCTCCAATCCTGATTCTTCATCAAAAATATGTGGTTCTTTCAGATGTTTCTTTTGATAGCCTTTATAAGCCAATCTTATTATCCAAGCTTGACTCGGCCCAAAATGTTTTTTGTAAAATTTATCTTTTCGTAAGTTCTTTGTTAGAGATAAATATTTGGATGCAGATTCTCCAGTTAAAAATGCTTTGGTGCCTTTAATCCATTCATCAGTTAATTGTTTTGCTTGACTTTCAGTTCTTCCGTCAATTTTCAAATTTGTTTCGAGCAGGTACGAAAAACTTTCTTTATCATCTGTACCACTTACGGAAATCCAAAAAGAAATAGAAGGATATTTCTGAATCACCAAAGGGCAAATCCAACCGGCACGACTAATGCCCCAAAGTCCAATCCTGTTAGTTCCCGGAATATTTCTATGATTTAATTCGTTTATTGCACACAATACTTCTTTAGCATTATTTTGAACTGATTGCTGAAAATATTTCCCCTCACTTTTTCCACAACCAATCTTATCCCAAGCACAACAAGCATAACCAAGTTTTACAAATTGAGTTCTCATATCATAAAACCAGTTACCAGCAACCACATTTGATTTTCCGTCACCCTGAATTATCAAAATAATGCCGCAAGGTTTTTGATGAGTTGGAAAGTCTAAAACACCTATTAGTTTTTTACCCTCGAATTCAAATGAAAACGTATCTGTTTGCATATCATTTTGTGCAACCAATGAATTTGCAATCAAAAAAAATATTCCAATTATTAATATTATTCTAATTTTCATAAAGCGCTAAAATAAAATTAAACATTTTTTAGGACGACTCAAAATTGCTACCTGCGTTTGAGACTAACAAATATAGGGGATATCGTGTGAAATTTCATAGTATTGATATAAAATTGAGTCCAACAATGATATTTGCTTTTGATTTATTTGTCCTTTAACTCCAATTGCAGATGAAATTAATTGGATAATGAGGATTATAAATACTCTTTCCCTTAGAAATAATTTTATCATAATGGATTGTTGTTAAAATAATTTATGCCATGGTAGCGAGCTAAATTAGTATTTCTTCAATGAAAGATTAAATAAAACTACCCGCTCTGAATTCAATACGTTACTTTCAATGATCGAAAGTAAATTCAATACTCCAATAGTCGGCAACAATTTAAAATATTGCTCTTCCCACGAAAATACATAATCTGAGTTATCTTCTTTTTTATCAGCAGTATTTAGAAAACTTTCTAAGTATGCCTTCTCTTGAGAACTATTAAGTAATTCTTCCTCAAGTGAGCGCAATCTATCGAGATTAAATTTCAGTTTACTACCTTTTGTGTGGTTAAATTTGTGATTTTTTTATTTCCAAATCAACAATCAACGGGTAAATTTTCAACAGCGATTTCTTAAAATTGGCTATAAACGTTGAGTATATGCTACGTAGGGGATTTCGTGGACGCTTCCTTATCCACCGATAAGAACCTTGCCGGCGAGTGATGCGCTATGCGCTTGGCATATCTCTGAAACCTGAAACACCAATTACGAATGACCGCATGTGTGCGCCCTGCATGAGCAGGAGCGCACACTTGTTGTAAGCTCTAGAAAAAGTCGAAAAATACAAATTAACTTTCAACTTTACAAAGGTTAAACAACAAGTGTGCATTTTTACTCACTTCGTTCGTGAGATCGCTGGCGCTAGGTTCCAGAGGGTGCAAGTCCCTTATGTGCCGGGGTAACGTCCGGTAGCATTAGCAAGTGGCAAGGTGGTTTGGGGCGACCCATGCACTGTGCCGGAGCGAAGCGTAGACTACGACCAAAGGGAGTAACGAAGCCAAACGGCAAAATCCGGTACTGAACCGCCGAATACGAACGGCGAAGCCCTCTCGAATACCTTTAAAATCAATTATGCTATGAGTAAACCCCTACGTTCGGTGGTGTGAGCAGCTCTCCCTGTCAGCTTTCGCTGACGGGGCAGTTGACTCGATTAGGCAATCGCCTTTTTATATTTTTTGCTGATTTAGAATTTCATCAAAGTTTTTTGACTTTATAAAATTCTGTTTCTTCTTATTCACTTGAATAACTTCAAGAAATCCCATATCTACAAGTGTTTTTAAATCAGTTCGAGCTGTATAATTAGAAACATTAAATCTATTCTCAATTTCTTTTATATTTAAAATTCTATCAGAATCATCATTGAGTATTTTAAGAATCTGAGCCATTCTTTCGTTTACTAATGGTATTTTCATAAATTTAGCAGCTTGAAATACCTCTTTTTGCTTTCTATTTATGTATTCTTTTAAAGCGTCAAAAGCTTTTTCCATTGTCTTAACGTGATATGTTATAAAATAACTTAAATCATTCTCATCTATTTCTGAGTATAAATAAGCTTTTTCATATTGATTCTTGGTATCTTTTATTATTCTTGATATTGACAAATACTCAGTAAGCCAATAGCCCTTTTTTAGCATATACCAGTAAAATAACGCTCTTGCAGTTCTTCCATTTCCGTCTACAAAAGGATGAATCCACCCAATCATAAAATGTATGATACATCCTTTTATAATTGGATGTATAAAGTCTTTAGAATCATTATTAAAAAAGAAACATAAATCATTAATCAACTTTTCTAATTCATCATTTGACGGTGGAGTATGTACAATCTCGCTATTTATCTGATTTACAACATGAATATCATTATTATCTCTAAATCTACCTTCATCTTCAATGTTATCTAATGTTTTATTTGACATTAGTTTATGAATATATAGTATTTTCTCTGGTGTGATATCCTCGTTTTTATGCTGAACAATATGCTTCATTGTTATGAAATTATTCAAAATCATTTGTTCAGACTTGTTTTTAGGCTTTTGTTCTTTTTGAATCATCTCCTTAGCCTTTTTTCTAGTAGTATTTGCTCCTTCCATCTGACTACTAGAAATAGCCTCCTCCATAATCGAGCTAATTATGTACTTGGTTTTATCTGATTCTGCTATTTCAATATTACTCCCTAATGTACCTCCTATATGCATATCAAACAAATGCAATGCTCTCTGTATATAATCTGTAATGACATAATAAAAACGGTATCTACCAAATATTACAGAATTGCTTTTAATTTTGCGGTGAAGCTTAACAGCGTTCCACAGTTCGTTTGGATTTATATTTTTGGATTTATATTTAACTTTATCCCAATACAAATATTCATCCTGAATATCCTTTAAAAGTCCACTTAATTGCAAAGTGACCATTAAGGATATTGTGTTATCATCTTGCTTATATTGAGGAGCAGATTCAATCATTTTGTAAGTTTTCAACAAAGATATTAAATAATGCGAGATTTATCATAAATCTCGCATTATTTAATGTTAAAGTTCGTAGATTTTTATTTTTTCAAGGTGTTGCCTAACGTTTGGCGGTATGGCCAGTAAGGGTTGCGGGCTACTCACTTTTCACTTTTCACTGAAATTAATGCGGGTGATGACTTTTGCAAACCTCTTTGCCCCTTATTGGCATAACGCGCGTTTGCGCCCTGCATGAGCAGGAGCAGGAGCGCACACTTGTTGTAAGTTCTAGAAAAAGTCGAAAAATACAAATTAACTTTCAACTTTACAAAGGGTAAACAACAAGTGTGCATTTTTACTCACTTCGTTCGTGAGATCGCTGGCGCTAAGTTCCAGAGGGTGTAAGTCCCTTATGCGCGGAGTCGTGTCCGAAGCATTATCCGCCAGCTGGCGGAAAGGTGGTATGGAGCGACCCATGCACTATGCCGGAGCGAAGCGTAGACTACGACCAAAGGGAGTAACGAAGCCAAACGGCAAAATCCGGTACTGACAAACAGAACTTAGCGAAGCGATCTCACGAATACCATTAAAATAGATATAGACATGAGTAAACGTGATATGGTGCAACAGCAGCAGGAAAGGAAACCGGGCGCAAGCCCAAAGATTTAAACAAAAGAAAGCTATTAAATGGAATGGATTGAGAAGATTTTGCAAGCAGGTAACCTTACCGAGGCGTGTTACGAAGTGATACGCAACAAGGGAGCGGCAGGAGTGGACAAAATGAGCGTAAAAGAACTAAAAGCCTTTCTGGACGAAAACCGGACGCAGCTTGAATACTTAATACGCAATGACCAATACCTGCACGTTATGCTGATGATGGAATAGTGCACTGCAAAACATATGATCAGGGTATATATGCGCAACATTCTTAGCGAACGTTTCAAAATCATGGGACTAGAACTAAACCAAGAAAAGACAAGGATCGTCTATTGTAAGGATGCAGATCGTATGGAAAACCATTCGGACATAAGCTTTGATTTTCTTGGTTACACATTTCGACCCAGACTGGCAAAGAACAAACATGGCAAATTTTTCGTTAGCTTTTTACCAGGCATGTCAGACAAGGCAGTCAAAAGAGTTAAAGAAGAAGTTAATGCGTGGAAGCTACAACTTAAAGCTGACAAACACATTAACGATATTGCCAATATGTTTAATGCCAATATTCAAGGATGGATAAATTACTATGGACGTTTCTATAAATCAGAACTAATCCAAGTACTACGATACATCAATGGATGCATCGTTAAATGGGTACGAAGAAAGTTCAAGAAACGAAAACATCGAAGGCTTGCAGAACACTGGCTTGGAAGTATAGCACAACGAGACCGCTATTTGTTTGCACACTGGCAATTTGGAGTATTGCCTGCGGCTGGATAATGGGAGCTGAATGAGTCGAGAGGCTCACGTTCAGTTCTGAGAGAGGGTGAGGGGGAGGTTCTTTCACCCTACTCACTTTAGTATCTACACTAAAAGTGAGCATACCGCCCGAAAGATTGGAAATAGCATTTATTTGTTTCTAAAGAACAAACTAAAACTGCCCATCAACCG
>WSSedL1CaDRAFT_10002039_pt1 | contig 10752 bp, 9 predicted proteins | sample WetSurSL1Cattail_FD_9464 | JGI IMG/M metagenome (IMG submission 9464)
CGAGCCGTAGGCGGCAATCGTCGTGAGCGTAATCTCGACCAGATGATCTTCGGTGCGGCCCACCAGCGCCAGCGCGCCCAGCCCCACCACCACGCCGCACAGCAGGCCGCCGCCCACCGCCTTCACCAGCAGCACGGTCGCACCCCACGGCGTCATCGCTTGCCCGGCGGCAAAGGTCAGCGCCACGGTGAACAGCACCGCCGCCGTGCCATCGTTCAGCAGGCTCTCGGACTCGATCAGCAGCGGTAGCCGCCCGGTGGCCTTTGCCTCCTTGAAGGTGGCAACCACCGAGACCGGATCGGTAGCGGCGATCAGCACGCCGAAGAGAATCGCCGAGGCCCAGGGCCATCCCAGCAGCCCATGCACGCCCGAGGCCGTGAGGGCGGCGGCAATCACCACGCCCACCGTGACCAGGGTCAGAATCACCGGCGCGTTGCGTCGCAGCCGCGGCCAGTCCAGATCGAGCGCGGCCTCAAACAGCAGCGGCGGCAGCAGTGCGGTAAACAGCAGATCGTGCGTCAGTTCAAGATGCGGCGCATGTGGCAAAAAGGTGAGCGCGATGCCGGCCGCGACCAGCCCGACGCTATAGGGCAGCCTTAGCCGCCGCGTCAACATGGCGACGACGGCGGCAATCAGCAGCAGCAAGGTGATCGTTTCAAAGTGCAGTTCCATGGCTGCCTTCAGCATGAACTACCTGGCGGGAAGAGTCGAGCGCTGCGTCTGGGCGCTATTGCGCATGAAGCCACGCCCATAGCCCTGGCTGCGCAGGTTCGGATCGCGGATCGGCGCGCGGCCCTCGTCGGCGGCAAAGCCGTGCACCAGCTTCGGATTGGGCCGGAACTTGGGCGGGCCGCCGTGAAACTGCCGCATGTGGCTGAGCACGATGCCAGAGCGCCCCTGCAGCGGCTCAATGACGCCGCGAATCGCAATGTCGGCGTCGCGATACCGCACCAGATCGCCCACATCCATGCGGTCCTGCTGGTAGCTGACGATGGTGAACAGACACTGCTCGTCAGAGGTGAGCGGCGAGCAGAGATCAAGAAACCGCGTGCCCGTCGGCAACTCTACCACGTCGTAGACATGCGCCGTGACGCAGACATCCTTGTTCAGATGCTTCGCGGCCTCACTCGCAGGCACGCATGGCTTTTGCCCGGCCCATAGAAAAGCAGGCCCGGCTACAACAGCCAGCAGGAATAGATGAGGGGATCGCACGAGCGGAAGTATAGCTGGAACAGTGAGCAGTGGACAGTGAAAAAGGATCAGCCTCCTCACTGTCCACTGCTTTCTCTACTTTGCCGCGTAGTGCGTTTCGACGTAGTGGTCGAGGATCTGTTTGAACTCCTCGACAATGCCGTCGCCGCGCAGCGTCTTGGCGAGCTTGCCGTCGATGTAGACCGGGGCCATCGGGTCTTCAAAGGTGCCCGGCAGGCTGATGCCCAGGTTGGCGTGCTTCGATTCGCCGGGGCCGTTGACGATGCAGCCCATCACGGCCAGCTTCAGCTCCTCGACGCCCGGATACTTCTTGCGCCATTCCGGCATCGAGTCCCTCAGGTAGCCCTGAATCTGTTCGGCCAGCTTCTGGAAGTAGGTGCTCGTGGTGCGTCCGCAACCAGGACAGCTCGTCACCTGCGGCAAAAAGCTGCGAATCGTCAGCGATTGCAGAATCTGCTGCGCCGCGTGTACCTCTTCGCTGCGGTCGCCGCCCGGCTTGGGCGTGAGCGAAACGCGAATCGTGTCGCCGATACCGGCCAAAAGCAGCGGAGCCAGCGCGGCTGCCGAGGCGATCAGTCCCTTGGCGCCCATGCCCGCTTCGGTCAGTCCCAGGTGCAGCACATAGTCGCAGCGCGCGGCCAGTTGCGTGTAGAGCTCGATCAGATCGGGTGCGCCCGAGACCTTCGCCGACAGAATGATTCGGTCGTGGCCCAAGCCGTACTTTTCGGCCGTCTTCGCCGAGTCGATGGCGCTGGCCAGCATGGCTTCGATCATCACGTAGTGCACCGGCTTCGGCGTGGCCAACTTCTGGTTCTCGTCCATCATCCGCGCCAAAAGCGCCTGGTCGAGCGAGCCCCAGTTGACGCCGATGCGCACCGGCTTGTTGTGCTCCACCGCACACTCAATCATGGTGCGGAAGTTGTCGTCGTCCTTGCGGCCCACCGAGACATTGCCCGGGTTGATGCGGTACTTGGCCAGAGCCTGGGCTGTTGCGGGGAACTTCTTGAGCAGCAGATGGCCGTTGTAGTGGAAGTCGCCGACGATGGGCACATGGATGCCGCGCTTGTCGAGCTCTTCGACGATCGCGGGCACAGCCGCGGCCGCCTGTTCGTTGTTGACCGTCACGCGGACGATCTCCGAGCCAGCCTGCGCCAGAGCAGCAACCTGCTCAATGGTCGATGCCGCATCGGCCGTGTCGGTGTTGGTCATCGACTGCACCACAACCGGCGCGCTCGAACCGACGCGAACCGAACCGATCTGGACAGTGGGGGTCTTTCTACGCTGAATCTCTGCCATAAAAATAGTGTACGCGTTTGGCCGCTCCGGCCTCAAAAGTGCAAGAAAAAGCCTTCGGTAGAATACGATTCATCGAAAGGATTCTGCGATGCGTCGTCCCTGGCCTCTCTCGCTTCTTCTGCTCGTGATGACGGTCGTTCTTGGACTTGCCGTGCGTTTTGCACCGCTTGGGCTTCCGCGCTGCGTCGTGAAATATGGCGGATCGATGCTCTGGGCCGCCGCGATCTATTGGCTGGTTTCGACGCTGCTGGGGGCGCGCATTCGGAACAACGCATTGCTGGCGGGCGTGCTGGCCACGGCGGTGGAGTTCTTTAAGCTCTGCCACTGGCCCGCCGTCGAGGCCTTTCGCGCGACGCTGGCCGGTGTGTTGCTGCTCGGCCGCGTCTTTTCTTGGTGGGATATCGCGGCCTACGGGTGTGCCATTGCCCTTGCGGCCGCGCTCGATGCCCGCTTTAGCAGGCCAGCCGCTCGCGTGTGAGCTTGACGCCGTCGAGCCGGCCGAGCAGCGTTACCGCGATTCGTTCCGGTGCGAACAGCCGCTGCGCCATTGCCTGAATCTGCCCGGCGTCAATCGCGTCGAGCCGCGTAATCAGCTCCTCGACCGTGAAGAAGTGCTGGAAGTACATCTCCTGCCGCGCCAGATTCGCCATCCGCGCATTCGAGCTTTCCAGACCCAGCAGCAGATTGCCCTTCAGTTGGTCCTTGGCGCGCTTCAGTTCCTCGGCCTCGATCGGCGTCTGCTTCAACGAGCGAAACTCCGCCAGAATCAGGTCGATGGCGGGCAGAGCCTTGGCCGTCGAGGTGCCCGCGAAGACCACCAGCGCGCCGGTGTCGCGGTACGGGCTCAGGTCCGAGTAGACCGAGTAGGCCATGCCGCGCTCCTCGCGAATCGTCTGGAACAGCCGCGAACTCATGCCGCCGCCGAGCACCGTGTTCAGCAGCAGAGCTACGTGCCGCTCCTCGGCGGCAATCGGCAAGGCCGGCACGCCCAGGCAGATCTGCACCTGCTCCAGCGATTTTTTATTGCGCAGCAGAATCAGCGCATCGGCCTCGGGCGCGGGCGGCTCGGTGAGCGGCACACCCGAAGCCACGCCGCCGAACTTTTCCGCGACCTGGGCGACGAAGGCGTCGTGGTCCAGCTTGCCCGCGGCGGAAAACACCATGTTGCTCGCATGGAAGCTCTCGCCGTGATAACGGGTCAGCTCCGCGCGGCTCAACTTGCGCACCGTGCCGTTCGTGCCCAGAATCGGCCGGCCGAGCGGGTGATTCTTCCAGAAGCTCTGCGTAAAGATCTCGTGGACCAGAATGTCCGGGTTGTCCTCGTCGATTTTGATCTCTTCAAGAATCACGCCCCGTTCGCGCTCAATGTCGTCGGGCGCAAAGGTCGGGTGCAGAACCAGATCCGACAAAATATCGAGCGCCTGCGGCACGTGTTCGTCGAGCGATTTCACGTTGAAGCAGATCGTCTCTTTTCCGGTAAAGGCGTCGAGATTGCCGCCAATCGAGTCCATCTCGCGGGCAATCGCCTGCGCCGAGCGCGAGCGTGTCCCCTTGAAGAGCATGTGCTCCACAAAGTGCGAAATCCCGTTGATCTCCGCCGGTTCGCAGCGGGATCCGGTCTTGATCCAGACTCCCATTGCCACCGAGCGAAGGTGGTCCATTCGTTCCGTGAGAACAATCAGCCCGTTGGGCAGTACAGTGCGTCGTAGATTGCGTTCCGTGCTCATTGACAAGATTCGATTGTAGGCTACGCCGCGTGAAAATCAACGCCGCTCTCGGGCTCGCCTGCTGCAGAAAGAGGAAAAATCCTCTATCCTGAGCCAGAACGAATGACAGCCCCCCTGATTCAAATCGAAGCGAAAAAGCCCCTGTTCGGCATGGACCGCGCCGCGCTGCGGGCCCTGTTTGCCGGCTGGAACGAGCCTGCGTGGCGCGCGAACCAGCTTGCCCAAGCCCTGTATCAACAGCGGGTTGAAGAGGTTTCTTCGATCAGCACTTTGAGTCTCGCCCTGCGCGAAAAAATCGCTTCGGCGGGCTACGCGGTGGGCAGGCCACGGATTCAGCAGTTTTTTTCCTCTGTCGATGGCACCGAGCGTTATCTGGTGGAGTGCGCCGATGGCCGCACCGTCGAAACCGTCTGGATGCCCGACAGTGACGAGGCCACCGATGCCGACGAGGATGCCGACGGCGCCGAAGAGCTGACATCCAGCAGCCAAAGCCAGGAAAAAAGCACCCAAAGCCAAGAGAAAAAAGAAAAAAATCAGCGGGCGACGATCTGCGTCTCAAGCCAGATCGGCTGCGCGGTCAACTGCCAGTTCTGCCTGACGGCGCGGCTTGGTTTTGAGCGCGATCTGACGCCGGGCGAGATCGCCGGTCAGGTGCTTGCCGTGCTGGCCCGCCACCGGGTCGAGCTGGGCCGGGACCGCGTCAATCTTGTCTTCATGGGCATGGGCGAGCCGTTTCTGAACTACGCGAATCTGAGGGCTGCCATTCATCTTCTTGTTGAAGAGGCAGGGCTTAGCCCGCGCCGGATGACGGTTTCGACCTCCGGTATTCTGCCCGGCATTGAGCAGTTTGCCGCCGAGCCGACCGATCTGCGCCCGCACCTGGCCCTCAGCCTCAATGCGCCGAATGACCGCATCCGCGCCGCGGTGATGCCGATCGATCGCAAGTGGCCGATTGACCAGCTCATGGCTGCTTTGCGCCGGATTCCGTTACGCGCCAAAGAGCGGATCACCTTCGAGTATGTGCTGCTCGGCGGCGTTACCGACCGGGTCGAGGACGCGCGCGAACTGGCTCGTCTTGTGCGCCGCGCGGGCTTCCCGGCCAAGGTGAACCTGATTGCCTGGAATGCAGGGCCGGGGATTGCCTATGCCTCGCCCGCACCGGAGTCAGTGGAAAACTTCAAAAATGCGCTCATCGGGCAGGGAATCGCCGCGTATCTGCGCCGTCCGCGCGGCCGCGACATCTACGCCGCCTGCGGCCAACTCAAGCGCACCGTCGAGGGCTAGAGCTTTTTTTCAATACACGTGCAGTGTCCGGTTGCGTGCAAGGGGTCTTTTTCTTGAGGAAAAAGACCCTCGGCATCCTGCTTTCGTTCTACAGCAATGGGGAAAATGCTTTAACGGCGTTTTATCGGCGGTGTTTCAGTGCCGCGTTGATGCCGGCCTCGACCAGCGGCGTCATCACCGCGTAGCCGGTCAAGGCCGGGTGCACGCCGTCCTGGCTCAGCGATGGCGGAAGCCCGCCGCGCGCATCGGTCATGGCCGCGTAGTAGTCCACATAGGTGTAGCCATGCGCCTGCGCGTAGGCCTTGATCCAGGCATTCAGCCGGAGGATCTTCTGCGCCGGTTCAAGCCCCGGCCGCCACGGGTAGTCATAGGCCGGCAGCACTGAGCAGAGCACCACGCGAATCTGGTTGGAGGTGGCGATTTCGGCCATGGCTGCCAGATTGTTTTCCGTCTCTTCGAGCGTTATCGGGCCGGTATTGCCCGCAATGTCATTGGTGCCGCCCAGAATTACGACCACCTTTGGCTTGAGCGCTACCACATCCTGATGGAAGCGCAGCACCATCTGCGGCGTCGTCTGCCCGCTGATGCCGCGATTGAAATAGGGTCTGGCGGGGAAGGTTTGTGTCAGGGGCCAGTGGTCGGTGATCGAATCGCCCATGAAGACGACGCGGTTCTCGCTGGCGGCGGGAGCGGAGAGGGACAAGTTTGCCTCCTTGTAGCGAGCGAGCCAGGGCCAGTCGTTCTTTTGCCGGTCTTCGTTGCTCTGCTGGGTTGGGGCGTGCGTTGCGGTTTGCGCCGCGATCCGGGAGTCGAACCCCGGCATGGCAATCAGTGCGACAAGAGAGGCGGCAAGGCTACAGGGAGTCCATCGCATCAGTTTTCCTTCAGCGCCCTACGCGTGACTGCGCAACGGTTTCATTGCGCACAGTTGGTTGTTCTGGGTAGCGCATTCATTGTATGAAATTCGGTCACTTTGGTCTAATTCCAGCCGTAAAGGCCCGTGATGCTCCGCGCTAAAAAGACTAAAACGCTCTTTTTGGCCTGTGCAGGGTTGATTTCTAGGTTCAAAGGCACAATGTCTTGAAACTCTGCGGCCGTGACCGTCGCCCCGGTGATAGCATTTAAAGTGATGCAGAGTAAAAAATTAAAGTTAATTCCCCTGGGTGGCTTGGGCGAGTTCGGCATGAACTGCATGGCTATCCGCTGGGAAGACGACATCATCGTGCTCGATGCCGGATTGATGTTCCCCGAAACCGAGCTGCTGGGTGTGGACGTGGTGGTGCCCGACATCACCTATCTGGTGGAAAACAAAGAGCATGTGCGTGGCATTTTGCTGACGCACGGCCATCAGGATCACGTCGGCGGCCTACCCTGGCTGCTTAGCGAACTCAAGGTGCCCGTCTACGGCACTGAATTCACCCTCGCATACGCCGAAAATGCCCTCGATGAGAATGGCATGCTCGACGAAGCCGAGCTGGTGGAGGTCGCCCCCAAGGACAAGATTCAGATCGGCCCATTCACGATTGAGCCGATCCGCGTCACACACTCAATGGCCGACTGCGTTTCCTACGCCATTGAGACCCCGGTCGGCATCATCATCCACACCGGCGACTTCAAGGTCGACCTTTCGCCGCTGGATGACAATGCCTTTGATCTACACACCTTTGCCGAGTATGGCAAGCGCGGCGTCCTTGCTCTTCTGCAGGACTCGACCAACGTCGAGCGCAAGGGCTACACGCCGAGCGAACGGGCCGTCATTCCGCGCCTGGACGAAATCTTCGCCGAGACCAAGAAGAAGCTCTTCTTCAGTTGCTTCTCCTCCTCGGTCTACCGCATCAAGATCGCTCTGGAACTGGCGCGCGCACACGGCCGCAAGGTCGCCGTCATTGGCCGCTCCATGGTCGAGAGCACCGAGATTGCGCAGGATCTGGGCTATCTGGACCTGCCGACAGGGCTGATCATCAACCTCAGCCAGATGCGTGACATTCCTCCCGAGCAGCTCATGGTGCTGATCAGCGGTACGCAGGGTGAGCCGATGAGCGCACTCAGCCGCGCCGCCGTCAACAACCACAAGCATGCGAAGATCGACGCTGGCGACACCGTTGTGCTCAGCTCGCGCGTCATCCCTGGCAACGAGAAGGGCATCTACCGCGTCATCGATCACCTCAGCCGCCGCGAAGCCAACGTCATCTATGACGATGGCGCTCAAGGGCCGATTCACGTCAGCGGCCACGGCAGCCAGGAAGAGATGCGCCTGATGATCAATCTCGTCAAGCCCAAGTTCTTCATCCCCGTCCACGGCGACTATCGCTACCTGCGCAAGCATGCCCAGGTGGCCATGGAGACCGGCGCGGTCAAGCATACCGTCATCATCGAAGATGGCGACGTGCTTGAACTCGGGCCCGACAGCGCGCAGAAGGTCGATCGCGTCCAGTCCGGTCGCGTGCTCATCGACTCCGGCTCGTCGATCGATGTGGTCGAGGAACTGGTGATCCGTGATCGTCGCATTCTGTCGGAAGACGGTATTGTGATGGCGGTGATGGCCATCAACAAGCGTACGGGCAAGGTGGAGCAGTCGCCCGAGGTGGTCATGCGTGGCTTTGGCGGCGCGGACATCACCGAGGAGGCGCGCAACACCGTCCTCAAGACTCTCGACAGCCTGAACAGCGAGCAGAAGGCCGACTACGGCATGGTGAAGGAAAAGGTCCGCGCGGACCTGAAGCGCCTGGTGCAGAAGACCACCGGCCGCCGTCCCATGATCATGCCCGTCATCCTCGAGGTCTGATCCTCGCGGCAAAGGAGCAAAAGAGAACCGGCGAAGCCAAGTGGCTTCGCCGGTTCTCTTTTGCTTGCGACAGAATTAGTCGTTGGAGGATGGCCTTTCCAGATGATCGATTGCGAGTTTGAACCCAGGAGATTTTCCCGGCTTCAGCGCAAGTCCAAGTGAATCGATGGGCCAGTTATATACTTGTTCATCTCGGTCATGCGAAGCATGATCGATCATTTTGATCGAGAAGTTATAGCGGCCAGTGAGTCCCGTCTCGTCATGAATGGGGCGTTGCTGTGTGCAGGCATTGAGAAATTCGACGAGGTCGCTGATGGGGGCGTTGTAGTAGTGCCACGTTGGTTTTTCTCTGGGTCCGTCAGCGAATCGGGCGCCTCCGCTGTGGAGCGCGAAAACGCCCTTGGGCACTGCAGCTCCCGGTGTTGCTGTCTGCATCTTCAAGCCGCTCTTGCGCACCAGCAGCTTGTAGTCGGGTACGCTGGAGGGAATTTTGTGCAGCGCGAGCTTGCAGCGTTTTTGCAGAAGGTCCTGCATCGCGACGCGAAGCAGTTCGTGATGATTGCTCTGATTGCGCCAAAACTTCACATCGGCATCGGCCACGCGTGCGTTGATCGCATACCATGTCTGATTTACGCCATAAAACCATTGCGGCGCGTTGACGACCTGTATACTTGGCCACGATTGATCGTTGGGTGCGTAGGCGATCATCAGCATTTGCCAGAGCGTGAGAGTTGAGCCGAATCCATTGGGGCTCGGTGCGGTGTTGGAGACGGGCAGCGGAGTTTTATCGTAGGGCGTCCATCCGGGCTTTATGGGATGAATGGAGATGACTTCGAAATGGATTTCTTTTTTGCTATTTCGTGCGGTATTGCTGCTTTGCGCCGAGGCATGTGTGCTTAAAAACGTGAGTGCCACCGTCGAACACGCAAGCACCAAGAATAATCGCCAAGATGAACTGCCGGACCTACGCATTCGCATGAGCATTCCTTTTTTACGTGCATAAAATCGTCCTGCATGATGACCGGTCCATTATGCAATAGCGATTTGGCCTGCGAATTTTTGGGGGCGATGATGCGTTTTTCCGCGAACGCAACCGGCGGAAGCCCACGAAGAGCTTCCGCCGGTTTTTGCGTGCGACAGAAATTACGCGGCCGCGTCCGTGAGACCTGCGGGCTGGGTGGCCAGCAACTCTGCGGGCACCCCTTCCACACTTTTGGTTGCGGAAAAAATTTCGGCGAGTTCCAGCCGCGCGTTGCCGGCCAGATCGACGAAGTCGACGTTCTGCTGGCGGCAGAGCGCCTGCGCCGTTGCATCGAGTTCGGCGGCGATCAGCACCGGGCGCACCGTCTCGTCGAGCGTGCGCGCGGCCAAGGAGAGCGTGCGCAGCGCCGCTTCAAGGCTTTCATTCAGGAACGCGCAGGCCAGCGTGTGGCTGCGGCCAAAGACGGTGATGCGGGCCATCAGGTCCACTGGCGGCTGGGGTGCGGGAAAATCGATGCGCACATTCTGGTGGCGCGCTGAGGTGATTTGGCCGAGCAGGGAGATCAGGGCCTCCGAGGCCCGGCGCGTAGAGACAGCGGGGGCGGTGACGTCTTTCATGACAGACTCCTTGGGGATGGCTTCGCGAACAACGCAACCGAGGCGGCGCGAAGGCTGTCGGAGAATCAAAAATTGTCCAAGGATAATGGCTTGGATTACGCTGCTGTGTGCATCCAGTTCATGATCGGACAATGTCCGGAAAACATGAATCGGGGTGCGGCGCAATGTCGCGTGCAACAAGCGCGGCGTGCGGCTTGTCGGCCTGCGGAGAGCTGGCGGGCGCGGATTGTGGCGTTCAGCGTGATAAGGACCATGGATTCCTCCCATCCATCAATGGATGGTGTATTCCTGACAAGAGGGACCAACGTGTGCTGTCCGTCCTGCTGTTTCCTATAGACGACAGTATGCCAGCAACTGTGATCAGAGTGTGAGCGAAATTTGATAAAAGTGTGAATTCTGGCGGGTGAAGAATCTTTATGGGAAAGGATTTGTATCGCAATATGAAAATCCCCCGGTCTCCCGAGGGCTTTTTCTTAGAGCATTTTTCCAATACACGTGCAGTGTCCGGTTGCGTGCAAGGGGTCTTTTTCTTGAGGAAAAAGACCCTCGGCATCCTGCTTTCACTCTACAGCAATTGGAAAAATGCTTTAGCTGTTCTGGAATCGCTTCGAGGGCTGATCGGAGAAGATCTGTCCGTCGCGAATATGCACCACGCGGTGCGCGAACTCGGCGATGTCCGGCTCGTGAGTGACCAGGACGATGGTGTTGCCCTTGGCGTGCAGTTCGTCGAACAGGGCCATGATCTCATCGCCGGTCTTCGAGTCGAGGTTGCCGGTCGGCTCGTCGGCCAGAATGATCGACGGATTGTTGACCAGTGCGCGGGCAATTGCCACGCGTTGCCGTTGGCCA
>WSSedL1CaDRAFT_10002040_pt1 | contig 10752 bp, 11 predicted proteins | sample WetSurSL1Cattail_FD_9464 | JGI IMG/M metagenome (IMG submission 9464)
CAGCCACATAGGGGACAACAGTTGTGTTCGCTACGACGGTCACCGTCCCGAGCCCCGTTCCTTTCAGCAGGCCGGTGGTGCCGTTGATCGTCGCGCTGCCTGTACCGGGATTAAGGGTCCACGACACGGTTTTATTTGTTGTGAGCTCCGGCAGAACCTCGGCGCTCATCTGAAGCGTGTAGCCGTTGGCGACGCTCTTCGCGCTGCCCGCCCCTGTAATGGTTACACTTGTCGCCGTCACCGGATCTATTGTAATTACAATAGAATCCATGCGATCGGTGCATTGCGCCCATACAGTAACCGTCCCTGGGCTTACCGCAGTTAAAAGCCCGGTGCTGCTGATCGTCGCGCTGCCGGTATTGCCGACGATCCACCAGTACACGGTTTTAATCGAGGCGTTATCAGGATGAACAGTCGCGATCATTTGCAGCGTTTCGCCGTTCATGACGCTCGTCGCGCCGACGGCGCCCGTTACCGTTACACCGGTCACCGAAATCTCATCGTCCGCCAGAGCCGTCACGGGCAGCAGCGCGGTCACCATGCACAGAACAAGGGCCACGCTCAGCAGCTTCTTCATCAGCGCGCTTATTTTTAAAGTCTTCATAAAACCCTCTCTTTCCTGTCGATTCCAATGGCATTCCTTTTCCCGCCGACAATTATTCAATAACGGGACCGTACTCAACAGCCGGTCGCGGAAAATCCAGGGATTACCATTATCATACAGAACTATTATATTGAAAGAGAATGAGAAAAAACAGCGACAGAATCGCTGTTTTTATACAAATAAACGCAGTGCCGAAAAAAGGAAGCGCCGTTCAGCGTGTCCTTTTCATCGGCTTTATGTTGGATTTTCTGTATTGGGAGGGCGTCATTCCGGCATTCGCTTTGAACAGCGAAACGTAATAGCTGTTGTAATCGACGCCGCAGGCGGCAAACGCCTGTACGATCGAAAGGTTTGCGTTCAGCAGCTTATCCTTTATATGCTTGAATTTAATTTCCAAATAATATGCACGAGGGGAGAAACCCACTTCCTCCATAAACATGTTGACAAACCGCGATACGCTTAAGCTGGCGGCTTGTGCGATCGAAGCAGCGTCGAAAGGCTCCTCCCAGTGCGCCTCAATATACTCACGCCCCTGCTTCACCTCCTGCCGCTCGTTCAGCCGCCGCGCGGGGAGGAACACCGTTACGACATAACTTAGCTTGCCCGCGTTATCGAACATCGGATAGGAGTTGATGTCCTCATACAGGCTCACAAACGCGTAGTCTGTTCCGTAGCTCTCTCCAATCAAAGTGCGATTCGGGAACTCCACAGTCGGCGTAAAAACCGCCTGCCCGGAGAAGGCTTTTTCCACATGCGTCTTCAGCCCCCATTTTTCAAGGTTTTCTTCAGCGAAAATATTGTATTGCCCCAGCAGCGACGCCTGAAAGCCCTCCAGCATCCCGTCGGAAAACGCGCCATTGGCGTATACCAAAGTGCCGTCCGCTGCAGTGATATTGATGCGATAGGGAAACCGGTCGAAAATCTCCTTAAATAGTCCCTCGCTTATTTCCGGCACAGCGACTTGGCCTTCGCGTGCGTCTGTTTCCCGGCATCTCCCGTCCTTTGGCTTCGGTGCGCCCCTGGGGATCGCGTAGGAACGATTAAAGCGTATCGCCCCCGCCACCTCGCCGTTTTTGCATAAGGCCTGCACCTGCCTTGCCGTTACGCCCCATCTTAAAGCCGCTTCACGAGCGGTAATATAATTCATTGGTCATCGCCTCCGTGTTTTTTAGTATATTGCGTTTGAGCGCAATTTACAACAGTAATTGAAGACCGTCATGAATAAATGGTATTCTGAACAGCTGAACATCATGGAGCCACGAAGCATTTTCTGAAAGAGAACCAATTTGAAAAGGCTGCGGCGCTGATGGAGCTTGCAGCTGCGATTTGCTATTTTGCGGTTAACGTTTTGGAAGGACTTGTGAATTCCATCACTAATCCGTTCGGATTTGTCAATGCAGTTTGTCATTGTAAAATCGTCCTTTCTAAATTTGGATGCAAAAAGGCATGACAGCTTTTTTAGTCATCATGCCTCAAGTCAATTTATTCTATTTTCGTGTGAGTTCGAATCCACACTTTAACTGTCTGTCCGATGTCCTTCACGTTCCCAGAAAACCCGCTAACCCGCATGAACACAGGAAAAGTTGACAAGCTCTCGACTTAAAAGCCTGTCAACTTTTCCTGTGTTCTATTTTCAAAATCGATATCATTTTATTTGACATTTTGGAAACAGTGTATTCGAACTTGCATAATGGTTGGTTGGGTCAATAACCGATACGCCCGACTGTCCGAATACGGTAAAGCCCGTAATGTCATTGGACGTTGCGGCGTCATACACCGTATACTCCTTGTATGCCACCAGCGGGACATCGATAAGCGTAGATATTGGTATCGTTGTTGGAGTGTAAATCAGGTTCACCTTAGTGTTGATTAAGCTTTATCACCTCTTCATCGGTCCTTAGATTTATGAGTGCCTGTCTGCTTTTTGTACAGGCAACTCCTTTGATACAGTCCCATTCAACAAAAAGGGTATTGCTGCTCAATCCCGTCAAAATATGCAAACCTTTTTCATAAAGCTTTACTTTTGCATTTATCAGTACAACATCCAGCAATGGGTGTTCTCCGAGATAATCAAATTCAAACTCTCCAAGCTCTTTCCCGTATTCTTTTTTTATGACTTCAAACATCCTGCAGCCCCTTCTTTGTAAATTCTTATTTTCCACAACACTTTTTATACTTTTTCCCACTTCCACAAGGGTATGGATGGTTCCAGCCTATATTTTCGATGTTTCGGACAGTCGTTATGTTTTCAGCAGTAAAGTCATCTTCATCATAATCCAATCCATGTATAATAAATGGATTATCCTCCTCATCACCCTCGTCATCGTATGTATATTCCATCTATCTTGTATTTCCAAGCCATTTTGAAAGGCTTAAAACATCTTCTCTGGAAACAAGGCAGTACTCCGAATACATTTTTGCTTCCTCCAGAATACATTCAATGCTTTCTGCACTTTGTTCTTCAAGCCTGTAATCAATATCAGGAGAAGAAAAGCCAAGGACATCTCCATCATTAGCTTTATTGATTTCTTCTTCCAATCCCTTTGGATGAATATCAAGGCTTTTATCAATCAGACACTCAATAACATCTTCGCTTAAAAGATTTATCTTTTGGTTGTAAAGCTCTTTGAAATAGCAGACAACTTCATCTCTATCTATTATTCCATTTACCACCAAGGTTACAAGAGATCCAAGTGCTGCCCGCCTGACATATTTATCACATTCCCTGCTTTCAATGATTCCCTTGATAGGGTCAAGGTTCCCATCATAAACCGATGCAATAATGCTTGAAAGTCCTTCTGTTATCGTATCTTCCAACAAAGGATTTATTATTTCTGGAGGCAGCTTCGCAACAGCTGCTATACCGGGATAAGCTCGCTTATCCTTGAAATATGCCAGAGTATACATTGCAAGAATGTGGAGAACAAAACTTCCTTCTTTGCACAACTTCCCGGCATTGCCAACCGTATAATCCAGTATTTCGAGCAACTCCCCGGAGTACTTTTCCCTGTTTTCAATCAAATCATTAAGTACTTCTGTGGAAATACCATCTTTTATAGTCTCCAGTGGTTTTAAATGTTTTAGATCCATAATCTTTCACTCCAAATCCAAATTCTTCTGCAGCATGTTCTAAATATTAACACAATGATTCTACCATTTTAGCATTCACTTTAAAAGCATTTTAATCCAAAGAGTGCTGTTGCATCAGCAAAAACAACCGTCCCCGGAACAACTCACATTCCTGTTCTAGCGCACTATTTTCCTGCACCAGTTCCCTAGTTTATCACCTAAATAATGGTATTTAAAATTTAAATACACTTTTCATTAGGCCTTCAGGTCTTTTTTTATGTCAATATCATGATAAATATTTCGTGCGTTATATCGTGAATTATGATATAATAAATACGTCGTACCTAGCAGTCAAAAGCCTAGGATACGGGTCTCTTGACACACGAGTCATTAAATTCTATTTACAAAGGATGAGAGCACATGTACTTGAAGAAATCGACACGAAAAAACGGAAGAGTTTATCTTTCTATTGCGGATGGCTATCATGACCCTAAAAAGGGTTATTCCCGAACAGTCAATATCAACAAAATTGGCTACCTTGACACTTTTCTTGATCAATATGATGACCCCATAGCACACTTTGAGGAAGTTGTCGCCCAAATGAATCTTGAAAAGAAAGCCTCCAAGCCGCAACAGAGCTATGATTACGACCCTGATGAAACCTTCGACGGTGATAATAGCAAAAATCTCGGTTATGCAGCACTTAGCTACATATATCACGAGCTTGAAATTGATACGTTTTTTAATAGCAGACAACGCAGTATTGCTGCCGAGTACAACCTGAACTCCATAATGAGGCTTCTGGTGTTTTCGCGATTGCTCTACCCTGGTTCAAAAAAGAACAATTTTGAGAACCGCAGCAAGTTTTTTGAACGCTTCGACTTTACCCTTGACGACCTATACCGCTCTTTGACTCGTTTCAGTAAGTTTCGAGAAGCACTTCAACTCTGGATTCATGAGCATGTCACATCCGGTTACGGGCGAGACACCACCATAACATATTATGATGTAACAAACTACTACTTTGAGATAGATAAGCAGGATAAGACCAGGCGCAAAGGGGTTTGTAAGGAGCATAGGCCGAATCCGATAGTCCAAATGGGCCTGTTCATGGATAATTCCGGGCTGCCCGTGGCATATCAGTTGTTCCCCGGAAACAATAACGACTGCACAACCCTTATTCCTATTCTTCAACGTATTAGGCGGGAATTTGGTGTTGGGAAAGCCGTGGTTGTTTCTGACAAAGGCCTAAACACTGCCAAGAACGCATATTATCTGGCAAATTCCAGGGGTGGCTACGTATTCAGCCAGTCTGTACGCGGTGGCACAAAAGAACTAAAAGAATACGTCCTCAAGACATCTGGTTATGAACAATTTGGGGATGATTACAAAAAGAAATCCCGACAATTTACCAGGAAGGTGGAGTTCGAGGACGAATCGGGAAATATTGTAAAAGCTGATATAGCAGAAAAGCAAGTAATATTCTACAGCCGTGACTACGACAGAAGAGCAAAAGCCGACAGGGCTGCCGCCGTAACCAAAGCAAAGTCACTAATTGTTAATCCGGATAAGTTCAATAAATATAACTCTTACGGTGCGGCCAAGTATATCAAACATATTGAATTTGACGAAGAAACCGGTGAGATTATCAAAGCCAAGAGTGTAATAGCATTTGACGAGGAAAAGCTAGCGGAAGATGAAAAGTATGACGGATACTACGTTATAGTTACAAGCAAGTGCAAAGCTACAGACGAATGGGTTATAGATACATATAAAGAGTTATGGCGGATAGAAGAGACCTTCAAGGTTACAAAGAGCGACCTTGAAGCCCGTCCTGTTTATGTATCGCGCGATGATCACATTGAATCTCATTTCCTTACGTGCTTTGTCGCTTTGGTCATTATCAGGTTGTTGCAGAAGAAACTCGGCGGGAGATACTCCTCTGAAAAGATCCTTTCAGGATTGTCCAAAACTTGCTGCACGAATACCGATGCAAACAGATATGTGGCAAACTACAATGATGAAGCTGTCATAGAAATCGGAAAGCTTTTTGGTATAGATTTTAGGAAGAAGAATCGCACTCTCGCCGAAATAAAAAATATTATCGCCAAGACAAAAATCAAATAAAATTCACAATACTTTTGTGTAACAGAAGGGCATTGTAAAACGCTTATTATTAGCGGATTGCAATGCCCATTTTCCAATTTTTGTGTGCAGAATTCAGGTTATGTTAGTATAATTATAGTCGTATAAGCGACGTGTTGTAAATATAAAAAATATAAAGGAAGTTTCAGATCTCGCCGTTGCCATCCGACTGGATTATACAACAACAACTGGATTAACAAAAACGATGACCTGCGGCATAACACAGGTCATCGTTTTTGTTAATTAATTTGGTGCCGGAGGCCGGACTCGAACCGGCACGGTATCGCTACCGGTGGATTTTGAGTCCACTACGTCTGCCAATTCCATCACTTCGGCATACTCAATAATCACTATCGCTACTACAAAATATTGTTTCACTTTAGTATCGCAAAAGAATTATACAACAGCCGTCGTACAATGTCAATGAAAATGCAGAGGAAAAAAGGGGATAAAATGGGGAGCTCACCGAAGTATGGCAGCTGAGAGTGTGCCCTCATTCTATAACCGACGAACTTGATGGTTGTGGACCTTTTTATTTATGTGGCGGCAGCCTGTGCAGCCGCAATGGCTGTTTTAACTGCCTTATGCACTTCTGCGCCGATTTCATCAAGCGTCTCAAAATACGCTGCCTTCCTGATCAATTTAAATGTATTGCGATACTGTTTTCGCTCTTCCCTGTCAAACAACCTGTGAAGTATGCTGCAGGCACTTAAGATGGAAATGAGGAGCGCTTTTTGATTTTCCGGCTTTTTATCGCCTGTCCGGATGATTTCCTTTATCTCATTTACCAGCTTTTTGTGTTCATTTACACGTGAAATGACATATCGATTATATGGAATCAACCCCAGAAACCGATTCTGTTCAATCTTGATACTGCCATTGTCCTCGAGTTTTTCGAGAATGCGCCTGGCAAAACGCTTCACCTTGTATGCTAAACGCGATACCAGGGTGCTGGTCTTATATGCTTTTTGTGTTTTCGCCATAAAATCGATCACATCATCCAGAAATACATCTCTGGTGTGCGAAGAGGAATTCAATGCGACATGCTTTCCGTCAAAGGATAGCCTGCCGGCATTCGAAATCTCATAAACAACTATACCGGCAAGCCCATATGTCAGCATGCTTTTTGCGTTTAGAAGAGCTCCGTTTTTTTCGTTTATGGACGCAAGCATGAACGCTTCCATTGTATTCATCTTATTCACCTGCCTTGCTGTTTTCGGATTTTGAACCCTTATGCCTTTTATTGATGGCCTCCTGCAGGATATATTCAATCTGCCCGTTTATCGAACGGAATTCATCTTCCGCCCAACGGTTGATTTCCTCCCACATTTTAGGGTTCAATCTCAGTAAAAGGGATTTCTTTTCAGCCATAATATCAGCTTCCTTTATCAGTTGTGAAGTGTGCCTGCATTTATGACCGGCTGTGTTGAACGCTCTCCACAGAGTACGACAAGCAGATTGCTGACCATTGCTGCCTTTCTTTCCTCGTCCAGCTCAACTATGCCATTCTCATTAAGCATTCTCAATGCCATTTCAACCATACCGACTGCACCTTCAACGATCTTCGACCTTGCTGCGATGATAGCCGAAGCCTGCTGCCTCTGCAGCATTGCAGCTGCAATTTCAGGAGCATATGCCAGATGACTGAGCCTTGCTTCTTCTACGACTACGCCCGCCTTGCTGAGCCTGATCTGGAGCTCCGCTTTCAATGCCTCGGAGACTTCATCGGCACTACCCCTGAGTGATAACTGCTTCTCATCGTTGGAATCATAGGGATACAGCCCGGCAAGATGCCTTAATGCAGACTCGCTCTGCGTTCCGACATAATCAATGTAGTTTTCAACATCAAATACTGCTTCTGCCGTATTGTCAACTCTCCATACGATAACTGTCGCAATTTCAATCGGGTTGCCCATTTCATCGTTGACTTTCAGCTTTTCGCCGTTCAGATTCCTTTGTCTCAATGATATCTTCTTTTTTGTATAAAAAGGATTTGCCCAGTGCCAACCCGACGTCTTGACCGTGCCCTTGTAAGCGCCAAATAGAATGATAACAGCAGCTTCATTAGGCTGAAGTGTAAAGAAGCCTGACAGCATGACGACCCATGCAACCAGCACAATGGAACCGCCTATTATTAATGACAGGATACTGTAAATTACGCCAAAAACAAATGCGGCTACGGATGCGACCAACAATAAGGAAGTGATAATAAACCACACCAGTCCTGAATGTACCTTCAAGATCTTTTCCTGTTCTTTCATACTTCTACCTCCAAACAAAATTCAATATATTAATTCGATATCATTATAATATCACTTTCTTCATGTTCCTGCAATACCCATTTTGAAATTTCATACAACTAAACACGCCCTGGTCGTTACAAGGTCAACTGCTCACCTATGCATCCCGGGGTTCCTCAGCTTTTCATCTGAAATTCTTTTGTTATTCATACCTGGAATTTTGAAAACTAGAGTTGTCTCTAAAATATAATTTAAGAAGTGTTCCTGATATAATATGATTGGTGAGCGTTTATTTTTCTTCTGATGTTTGTACTTTAAATATGGTGGTTGACTCCGAAGCTGTGTCATCCTGAAGAACAGGAGCATTGACCATGCCGTATTTTTCAGCCTGATTGATAATTTGCTGTTTGGTCAGTTCCTTCATGGGATCCCTGCCCGACACATAAATGATGCTTACAGTCGCAGTAATGATAATACCTATGCCGATACCCAGCAAAACACTCTTTATATTAAAATTACCCATTTTTTATCTCCCCAGACTTACTTTCTCAAGCCAAGGATCAATTCAACCTCACCCTTGCCCATGTTTAGTTTTTTTGCAATTTCGACTTCATAAAGACCTTCCTGTGAAAGTCTTATTACTTCAGAATACTTATTGTTTATCGGAATGACCTTTTCACTTTTCTTTGCAGAATGCATGGGCGGGCAGTTGACCTTGTCAGCGACCAGCCCCGGAATCTTCCGGGCAGAAGCTGTTTCGTTTACTCCGCTTATTATTACTCCGCCGCTTATTCCGCTGTTTACTGCAATGCCTGCTGCTTCCGCAACCGGTTCCATCATTATAGCGTGGTTCTTAGAGACTTTCGCTTCGAACTGTCGGGTTTCAACCAATTCGCTGATACTGGTCGCCTCGTTGACAGCAGCTTTCGCCCTTTTGCTCAGATCATTGACTTTCTCGTCTGCCGCCTTTAAATTTCTGTTTAATTGTTCATTTTTAATATCCATTTGATTGACGATATAATCGGAAAACTTGTTCAATTCCTCGATCATTTGCTCTGCATCATTAATGATCTCAACAAGTTCCTGCTTTCTGTCTTCAAAATTCTTGCTAAAGCTAAAGACCTTCTTTTTATCAAGAAAAATACAAACAAGAGAAAATAGAATCAGAAGAATTCCAAAAAAAATCAAACTAACGTAAAAGCCGCTCATCTCTGCACCTCATTCCGGTTATTTAAGCGTCTGCTATGAACTCTGAACGAAACCGGTTTTTTCTTTTGTTTTTCACTGCCACACGATCAGCTTTCAGATTGATCGTGTACCAGCCCTTATCTTTACATCTTTACATCTTTACATCTTTATACCTTTATATCGATAGTACTTGTCATTATTTCATTTTGAGGTCTGTCATGGTCATTTTCTACGGAGCCATCCGATTGGTTGCCGGATCTTTTTCCCTTTCTATCCTTCTTGCTGTCTTCTTTCTGTTTTTCTTCCACATGGGCACTTTGTGGCTGAGTACGGGAATATACCTGTTTGAGCGAGCCCTCGGCACGGTGCTGTGTGGCTGCAGCCTGTTGCTGCTGAGCCGTTATATTCCTGTGATTCATATCACTGCTTGTTTTTGCCGCTTCCATGGTCCTGGGGATCATTATCTGAAAATCTACCGGTTTGATAGCCATGCAAATCACTCCCTGCCTGCTGTATAAACCGAAAAACTGCTACCTGTCTATTGCTCCGACTCTTATATCCGCTCCATCCCTGTACAAGGTACAATATTGAAGATTCTCTCTTACAAACATAAGGCAGGAGCCTATAGCCACCTTTGTACCGGGGTATATGAAATTGCTGCATCTGATCTTGCCGTAGGATTCTTGCTGAAGCTTCGCTTCAAGCTGTGCCGCTTCTTCCTTGAGTTCAAATATCCTGTTTGTAAAATATACCCTGGTGCGAACACTTTTGGCCATTATTTCCTGCTTGTCTGGTGAAAGTGCTCCTGCCATTTCAATCTTTTTCAATATTGTAATAGCCTGTTCAGCCTTTTTCATATCGGATTCCATGGATGCGATCTCATCCTTCAACGCCTTGTAACGTTCTCTGATGGTCGGGTCCACGCCTACCTCTATATCTGTGACGGTAGCCATATGTGAGCCGATGACCTTTGCAATGATTTCCTTGCCGACCTTGCAGCTTCCTCCAACCAGTAAGCCCTTCCTACCTGAGAGTTCAAGCTTATTTCCACATTTAATATTACTGTGCATGATCGCTTCGGATTTTATATTGTTTTTGGCTTCTACATTGCTGTTTTCAATATACCTGGCAATAATATCTCCGCCGCTGACCAGGGTTCCCTTGCCCATTCCTTGCATGCCCCTGCGCAGGATGATATCTCCGCCGGCCTTAATCACAGCGCCTTCAACAACACCCCAGACTTCGACATTTCCGCCTGCTTCTATTAAAAATCCGGAGAGTACATTTCCTCTTACGGAAACATTTCCGACAAAGCTGATATTCCCCGTTGTATTGTCTACATCTGCCGGAACTTCATATGTTGCAAATATATTGACTTTACCTTCAAGATAACTTACCTGCCCGTCTATATTTGCCAAAAGGCTGAACCCATCCGGTGATATACTGACATTACGTCCTTTGGGCAATGTGGCGGGTTTACCGTCAAGTGAAGGTATATCCGTACCG
>WSSedL1CaDRAFT_10002041_pt1 | contig 10751 bp, 11 predicted proteins | sample WetSurSL1Cattail_FD_9464 | JGI IMG/M metagenome (IMG submission 9464)
AAAGAGTCCGGACTTCAACAAGAAACAAGCGGTGCGCCGAACAACGCGCGCATCTGATATGCGGGTATGGGATATGGGACAATCGACAAGCAAGCCGACTTCGAAAGATTGGCCGGCACGGTGGGTATGCGTGCGCGAGCGTCTTCGCAAGGAACTCGGCGATCCGATTTTCGAGGCGTGGATCGCGCCCCTGAGCCTGGAAGCCTGGGACAAGGATGACCTGAAAATCGGCGCCGCTAAGCAGTTCGTGCGCAATTGGGTCGCCAATCACTACATTGCCCGGATCGAGCGCGCCTTCCGCGCTGAAAATGCCGAACCGGCGTCGCTCTCTGTTGTTGTCACCGCGGCATCTTCGGCCGTGGCGACGCAAGTTTCGAAAGAGCCCGTGCACATCACGCCGCAGCCCTCCATCCCGCCCTCCAACGTCTCCTACATGCCGCATGTCCTGGCGCCGGACCCCACCAGTGCCGTGCAGGGCCTGTGGAGCCGCATGCTGCATCCGCAGCAGACCTTCGACAGCTTCATNCCCGGCCAAGCCAATGAGTTCGGCCATGGCGCCGCGCGCGCCTTTGCGGAAGGCCGTGGCGGCGACATCCCCCTGCTCTACATCCATGGCGGGTTCGGCTTCGGCAAAACCCATTTGCTCAACGCCGCGGCGCTGGAATTTCGGAAGCGCACCAAGAAGGTGCTGTTCCTGCGCGCCGAAGATTTCATGCGCCACTTCCTCGGCGCCCTCTACCGCAAGGACACGCTCAACTTCAAAGAAGAGCTGCGCAGCGCCGACGTCCTCATCATCGACGATCTGCAGCACATCTGCCGCTCGGCTGCGACGGCGTCGGAGTTCCTCTACACCGTCAATGCGCTGGCCGATCTGCGCCGCAAGGTGGTGATCGCCGCCGACCGTGCCCCCGCAGCGCTGGAAGGCCTCGGCGCCGACGTCAAGAGCCGCATCTCCGGTGGCCTGGTGATCCAGCTCGGCAAACCCGACCGCGAAACGGCCCTGGCGATCCTGCGCTATCGCGCCGCCGAGTTCTCGCGCCTGCGTCCCGGCGTCGCCATTCCCGACGACGTGCTGGAGCGCATCGCCGATCTTGAAAACGCATCCCCGCGCGATCTCATCGCTATCTTTACCAAGCTTGCCACCTATGCCGACCTCACCAAGAAGCCGGTGACGGCGGAGATGGCCGAGGAAGCCGTCGGCCTGCGCATGATCGGCGGGCTGGCCGCCAAGACGTCGATCGAGGATATCCAGCGCAAAACAGCCGAGTTCTACAAGCTCGACGTGCGTGACTTTCACTCGCCGCAACGTGCCCGCCGCGTCGCGCGCCCGCGTCAGGTGGCGATGTATCTCGCCCGCAAACTGACGACGCGCTCGCTGCCCGAAATCGGCCGGCGCTTCGGCGGCCGCGACCACACCACCGTCCTGCACGCCTGCCGCCGGGTGGAAGCGCTGTGCCACGAGGATCCGCTGTTCAAGCAGGAAGTCGACTTCCTCAGCCAGATGCTGTCGAAGGTGATGTGAGGGGCGAATAGCGAGTAGAGAACGCCCGCTCTTCGCACCCCGGAGGGCGGGCGATCCTATTTGGCTAGATTCGCCGCATCGCACAAATTTGTACGACAATTCAATTGACGCTTTCACCGACGGCCTGATAGGTCTGCAGGCACGCAAGACCGGCTTTTCGGTGCATGCGAGATATTCTGTCAGCCGAACAACCGCCGCGCGTATGCCTCGGCAAATGCCAACCTTTGTCAGCCAGCCCAAGTGCCGGATGTGCGGTCGGCGCACAACGCCACATCATGAAGTCAGGTGAACTATGCCAGCGCCAATAACGAGCACCGCCACACTCACTGTCAGTTCCGGCAACAACACGCCCTACAAGCCGGCCCTGGCGCTGCTCGCCAGCTTGTTCTTCATCTGGGGCTTCATCACCGTCATCAATAACACGCTGCTGCCGCATCTGCGCGCCGTGTTCGATCTCGACTACACGCGCACGACCCTGATCGAATCCACCTGGTTTATTGCCTATTTCGTGGCGTCGCTGCCGTCGGCCAAACTGATCGAACGCATCGGCTACAAGCGCTCGCTGGTGACGGGGTTGCTGATCATGGCCTTCGGCGCCTTGCTGATGATCCCCGCCGCCCGCATCCCGTCCTATTACCTGGTGCTCACGGCCCTGTTCATCATCGCTGCAGGGATCACGCTTCTGCAGGTGGCGGCCAATCCTTATGTCGCCGTCATCGGCCCACAACAGACCGCCTCGTCCCGCCTCAATTTGGTGCAGGCGTTCAATTCGATGGGCACGACTTTCGCCCCGCTGTTCGGCGGCTATCTGATCCTGGGCCGCAGTGTGTCCGGAACGGTCAGCGAAAGTCATATCCTGACGACGGTCGAGCGTCTGGCCGATGCACGTTCGGTACAATTGCCCTATCTGATCGTCGCGGCGGTTTTGATAGCGCTGGCGCTGGTCTTCGCCCGTTTCCGGCTGCCGGAATTCAACCAGGGAAACCGCCGCATCACCGCCGCGGAGCGCAAGCAGCATTCGCTCTGGCACCATCGCAATCTGGTATTCGGCGTCCCGGCGATCTTCATTTATCTGATTGCGGAGATCGGCGTCGCCAACCTGTTCATCAACTTCGTGTCGCAACCGACGATCGGCAACCTCACCCACGAGCAGGCCTCGCATTTCCTGTTCCTTTTGTGGGGCGGCATGATGGTCGGCCGTTTCGCCGGCAGCGGATTGATGCGTTACTTCGCGCCCACCCATGTGCTCGCCGGGGCGAGCATCGGCGCTTTCATCGTGATGATCGTCGCCGCCTGCGCACAAGGCCCGACGGCGATGTGGGCGCTGATCCTGGTGGGACTGTTCCATTCCATCATGTTCCCCACCATCTTCACCCTGGGCATCAAAGGGCTGGGGCCACTCACCGAGGAAGGCGCCGGGCTGCTCATCATGGCCATCGCCGGCGGCGCACTTGTCATCGTGCAGGGCACGATTGCCGACGCGTTCGGGCTGCAGATCTCGTTCCTGCTGACCGCCGCTTGCGAGGTCTACACGCTGTTTTACGCCCTGTGGGGAAGCAAGCCGACCAACGCCGTTGCCGAGCCGGCAACATAACGGCGAGCGCTTCGCCTTCGAAAAACCGCCCGCTTCTCAAACCGAGGAGCGGGCGGTTCCCTTTTTTGGTCCCGTTATTGCGCGGGGAAGTTCTTAAGCTGCACCGTCCACTGCTTGTCGGTGCAGATACCGCAATCCTTGCCGGTGAAATACGCCGCGGCTTTCTTATCGCCGCGCAACTGCCATTCGAGCCATTCCACAGCAACCTTGGCCGACGGCCCGCCATTGGGCCGCAGGAAATCGCCGCCGTGACCAGCGTCATTGCTGACCACCACCACCGGCACATGATCGATCCGCGAAAAATCGTCCATGCCGTTGGGGTAGGCAATGTCCTTCGGCCCGCCCAAAATGTAGATGATCGGCGTGCGCAGCGTTTTCAGCGTCGCCTTGCTCACCTTAAGGTCCGGCAGGAAGTTCTTATCGTCCGGGAACATGCCGCTGTTTTGCATGATCACCGTTTTGACCCGCGGATCGCTCCCCAGGTCCATGGCCTGGCCGCCGCCACAGGAAAAACCCGCCACCGCGAGCTTGGCTGGATCGATCTTGCCGTAATAGGCGCTGCCGGGCCGCGCATTTTCTGCCAGCACCCATTCGATGCCGGCTTTCACGTCGGCGGCGGTCGTCTCCAAGACGAATTTCGGCGGACCTGGCGGCCGCGGCGGCAGTGCCGTCGAACCGGGACCGGAAAAGATCCCGCCTGGCGCCACGACGACGTAACCGTAAGAAGCGATCTCGGCCAAGTACAAGCGCGAGCCTGCACCATCCTTGGAACAGCCGCCATTGCCCCAGCCGACGATGCCGAGCTGGCCCTTGCCGACCTTCGACAGGTCTTTCGGCCGGTAGACGACGTGGTTCGGCAGGCCGGGGTCTGCTTCCTTTAGCGCCGCAAACGCGCCGGTGCCCTCGGTGTCGGGCATCTTAGCGTAGGCCGCCTGATCGGCATCGGATTTGGCTTTCTCTTCTGGGGTTTGCTGCGGAAACGGCGACATCGGCGGCGGCGCGTTCTGAGCCATCGCTGTACTGCCCATGAGCAGTGTGAGTATCGCCGTAACGAATATGCGGTTCATCTTGTCCTCCCGTTACGCGCCGCCCGGATTGTGGGCCGCAGCGGCGCCATTTTCTTTTATCGGACAATATCTAGTCGATTGCAGGCGCCGCGCCAATCGCGCGGGAGCCCGGTACCGGCACACATTTTTCGCAGATTGTCGCCACATCTGCTGCCGCGAATTGGCGCCACATTTAGATGACCAACCCCGCATCGGCGCTTGCGTCTGATTTTCATTTTGCGAAATCCGCGGCGCTAAGAAAATACCGCCGACCCCACGGGGGGCGTGTGGGGGTCGGCGGCTTGCTTGGCCTGTTCGAGAAACGCTAGTTCCAGGACACCGGTTCTGCGTTTCGAATGTCAGATAATTGACGAAGGCCAATATCGTCACCCTAAACGACCGCAGCCTCGTTGGATAGTTGTGGATTCTACCCATTTGGACTGGGCAACGATGGCGCATGCCTCTCAACTGCCGGCACCCCTGACGCGCTGCATACCTTTGCTTGCGGATCTATCGCAACGCTCGATGCGAGAGCGGTGTGTATTTCTTACAACCGCATCATTCCGCCACCATAAGTACATTCCGAAGCTGCCACACGACGCGCATCTCTACTATAAATATCGCTCAGTGATTCAATGGTACGCGGCGAAGTAAAATATCCGTCTAACCAGAATTTATTCGGGAACAGTGCCTTGGCTATGATCCTCCCCCCCCGCTCGGCCGTTCGGCGCCCGCCTTATACGAAGACTACCCCCCTCACCGATGTCACGGCTTGTGTAAAGTCCTGGGGCCGGCGCGGCGTCATTGGGGGAGCCGTTTTCGGCTTCGTGCTCGGCATTATCCTCGTGGCGATCCCACTCTCGACCAACATTCTCACCTTTGGAGTTGGTGGAACGTTATTGGTGGCGGTGGTCGAGTGTGCGGTCATTGCCGGCGGGTTCGCCGCATTGGCGGCGGCGCTTTTTGGTCAGGGTAGCGGCGGCCACGCGCGGTCTGACGCACTCGCAATGACCAGACGCCGGACCACAGAGGCCGCCTGGCGAGACAGCGATAGTCCTCTTGCCGAGTGGCCGCAGCGCAAGCCGTCCACGTTTTCAACACCGCCACCGCCCTTTCCGCTCGACTCTGATGGCGATTGGAACACCGTGACGTCGCTGCAAAATATTCAAACCCGGCTCAACACGATTGATGCCTGGGAGAATGGCAACACGGGACCGTAATGGTCGGTGCAATACCATTACGCCATCGTTTGCTACATTCCCAATGACCACAGGAGAAACGTGCATGAACTGGGATCAGATTGAAGGAAACTGGAAGCAATACAAAGGTCAGATCATGTCCAAGTGGGGCAAGCTGACCAACGACGACATCGACTCCATCAACGGCAAGCGAACGGAATTGCTCGGTATCATTCAGGCGCGATACGGCCGCGTCAAGGAACAAGCGGATACCGAAATCGATCAGTGGCTTAACAACATCAAATAGTCATGGCCCCAATGATCGACATCATTGATGACGATGACGCGGTTCGCGATTCGACCCAGGCGCTGCTCGAAACATACGGCTACGACGCCCGCCAACACCCCTCCGCCGAGGATTACCTCGCCTACTCGGGACAGAAGGCTGATTGCCTGCTTGTCGACCACCACATGCCCGGCATGACCGGACTCGATCTCCTTGAGCATTTGCATGCGAAGGGCGACCGAACGCCCGCCGTCATGCTTACCGGTCGGAGCGACCCAGCAATCGCGCCACGCATTGCGCGCGTCGGCGTAAAGCTTCTGCATAAGCCGATCGCGCCCGACGAACTCATACGTTGGATCGCGCAAGCGTGCAAAGTGCACTGCTAAAGCGCTTTTGGGAAAAGCAGACGGCGCCTTGTCCGTTGGTTTCCTGGTTCAAAACGCAGTGCGACGTCGATCAGCCTGAGTAGATTCCGATCCTTTTTGAACAAAGGTGGCGCGGGCAGTGTCGTCGAACCGCTGCTGTGTCGCGCTCGTCTTTCGCAGGTGGCAGCACTATGAGGACTCCAACATGCGTATGCTTTTGAAAGGCACAGTGATTGCTCTGGCCCTTGCCGGTACGGCACTTGCGACCACTGGTGCCTCCAGTGCCGATGGCTTCACGATCAGCACGTCCAACCATGGCCGCGGTCACACCACAACCGGAATTTCGATCGATTTCGGCAACGTGGCCTTTGCCTACCGCGACGGCTATTGGGACAATGACCATCGCTGGCACAAATGGCGTAACGCCCGCGAACACCGGGAGTATCGCGACCGCCACGGCGACAACTACCGCGGCGGAAATCACCGTCGCTATCGCGGCCAGGGTTGGCGGCGAGACTGAGTTCCGCAATAGCGAAGTCCTTGACCGCAGACGTGCGCGCCAAGGACTTCGATCTAAAACGGAGTAACTGGCTATGGGGTACAGGATTCGATTTCAGCGCCCGGATGCGTTGGGATTCATCGCCAATTTGTTTATCGAGGACGATGCGGCAACGGCAATGCAAATCCGTCACCTGAAAGCGACCGGTTACACGATCATCGATACGTTTCCGGCACCCGAAACAGAACAACGATTTCCACAGGTTCAGCCATCCTTTTCGCGCACGCTTTGACTTTGGCGCGCAAACGGAATGCTGAACACGGCCGCCAGGGTCAAAATCGCGACCACCGCCCAAGCGTCGTTCATGGCCGCAACAAACGCGGCGCGGTTGACCATGGGCTCGAGAATGCTCTGGGTGACGGCGTCGATTGGACCCGGGCCCCGGTCGGCAAACAACCTTAGCGGAATGCCGACGAATTTCGCCGTCGCCATGTCGCCGTCCATCAGGCGCTGCACGATCGCCGTCGCGTGAACCGGCGCGCGGCCGTAGATAATACTGTCGATCAGCGCAATGCCGATGGCCCCGCCGAGATTGCGCATCAGATTGAAAAGACCGCTGGCATCAGGCACGGCCGCCGTCTTGAGGTGGCCCAGCGCCAGACGCGTCGGCGGCAATAAGCAAAACATGATCGCCACGCCGCGGATGATCTGAGGCCAGAACATGCCAGCAAAGTCGGTTTCCGGCGTCTGGAAGGCGCTGAGACCGAGGCCCGTCGCGAACAGCAGAAAGCCCAACGTCGTCAACAGGCGGGCGCCCATCCGGCGTTCGAGGAAAACGGCGAGCGGTGCCGTCGCCAGTTGGGCGATGCCCGTCACCAGCATGACCCTGCCGATCTCAAGCGCCTCGTGGCCGCGTGCAAACGCCAGGAACACCGGCATCATATAGACGGAGCCGAACAAGCCGATACCGAGCACAAAACTGAGCAGGCAGCCGACCGCGAACATCGGGTCCGCCAAGGTGCGAAGCTCGACGACCGGCTTGCAGCGGCCGAGCGTGCGGCGCGCAAACCCGACGCCGCTCGCCAGCGACAGCGCCAGCAGGCCGCACACCATGGGCGACAGCCAGCCGCGGTCGGGCGCTTCCTTGAGAGCAATTTCCAGCGCGGCAAGCGCCAATGCCATGAACGCAATCGACAGGATGTCGAGCGAGCGAACCTCGCGGAGCGCTGGTTTTTCCACCGGCAGCAGCCACACCGTCGCCACGGCCGACAGAATTCCCGGCACAACGTTGATGAGAAACAGCCAATGCCAGCTATAGGTCTCGGTGATCCAGCCCCCGACAATTGGACCTACGGTAGGAGCGAGCACGGCCAGGACACCGCCGATCGTGGTGGCGATACCCTGCAGCCGCGGCGGAAACAGCACAAACACGGCGGTGAACACCGCCGGGATCAACGTCCCGCCCGAGAAGCCCTGCACCACCCGCCACCCCATCAGCATGGCAAAGCTGGTGCTGACCGCACAGCCGATGGACGCCAGCGTGAAAATCGAGACGGTGATGATGAACATCCAGCGCATGGTCAGCAGCCGGGTCAGAAATCCCGTCAGCGGAATCGCGATGACTTCGGCGACGAGATAGGCGGTCTGGAGCCAGCTCATCTGGTCGCGCGCGATGCCGAGGGCGCCCTGGATGGTCGGCAGCGAGGTGGCGACTACCTGTATATCGAGGATCGCCATGAACATGCCGACGCACATCATGGCAAAACCGGCCCAAGTGGCGAGCGGGACCTTATCCTCGTCGCTAGGTATTGGACGCTCCTTTGAGGGCGGCGTTTTCAGCGGAAATGCGGATGTACAGAACAATGCCGTTCAGGATCGAAAACGCCACGGCATAGAGCGGCAGCCCAAAGACGAGCGGCAGCACCGCGATCTCGCCAGCGACCACCGTATAATTGGGATGTTTCAGAAAGCGATAAGGACCGTTCGTCACCAAGGGCGCTCCCGGCAGGATGATGATACGGGTTGTCCAGCACGGCCCCAAGGTGGCCAATACCCATACCCGCAGAACCTGGAGCGCGGCGAATAGCGCCAGCCATGCCCATTCGATCGGGCGATTCCAAGCGATCAGCCACAAGCCTCCGAGCCATATCGCATGCAGCGCGACGACCAGCCGGTAGTGTTCGGGCGCGAATTCCACGGCACCTTGGCCGATGAGCTGCGCGGTGTTGCGCCTCGCCAGAACCAGTTCCGCCAACCGTTCGGCGGTGACGAAGCCAAGCAGGAGAATAGCGCCGATCAAGCGGCGCGCTTCAGCGCGACGCAGCTTGCGCTGAACCCAGGTCCCATCGCCGTCACCACCGCGCGCGACGGCAGACCCTTTTGCAGCATGCGGTCGAGCACAAATAGCACCGTCGGCGCCGACATGTTGCCGTATTCACGCAGGATCTCGCGTTCATGGTCGAGGCCGCCCTGCGGGATACCCAAGGCCTGCTCCAGCGCAACAACGACTTTGGTGCCACCGGGATGGCAAACAAAGCGATCCACCTCATCCATCCGGATTTTGGCGCGCTCAAGAATTCCCGCCACCGCCGGTCCCATATTGGCCTCGGCAAACGACGGGATCGCCTGCGCGAAAATCACTTCAAAGCCCTCGCCATCCAGATCCCAGCCCATGATATCGAGCGTATTTGGCCAGCTATGTTCGCCGGCCGCTTCCACTTCGGCGATCCCCCCCGCGCCGGCGCGCAAGATGCACGCGGCGGCGCCATCCCCGAACAGGGCACAGGCGACGATGCCCGCCTTGGTGAGTTGATCCATGCGAAACGCGAGCGTGCAAAGCTCCACCACAACCAAGAGGACGTTGCAGCCGGGTTGCGCCCTGGCCAAGCGCGCCGCAATCGCGAAGCCGGAGACGCCGCCCGCACAGCCCAGGCCAAACACTGGAACCCGCTGGATGTCGTCACGAAATCCCATCGCTTGGGCGGCCCGCGCCTCCAGACTTGGCGTCGCAATGCCAGTGGACGAGACGGTGACGACAACATCAATCTCGTCCGCATCGAGCCCAGCTGCGTCGAGTGCCTTGTTGGCGGCCTCGATGAACAAGCCCTGCGCAACGTCAAGATACACTGCCGTTCTTTCCTTCCAGCCGTGTGGCTTGGCGTACCATTCGATCGGCTGGGCCGCGTGCCGCTTGTGGATTCCGGCCGTCAAGAACACCGGCGCCATGCGATCGAAGGCGGCATAGCGCTTGCCGAACATCTCCCGGGCAGCCACTGCAACATCTTCCTGATACAGGATGTGCGCAGGCACCGCGGTTGCGAGCGAAACCAGCTTTGCTGTTTGGTTCAAGTGGTAGCCTCTCGCGGTCGGAAAGAACCGGCTGTTGCTGTAATGACAAAACGAGCGCGTCGCCGCGCGGCGGTTGACCGTGACATAAGCGGAAGCTTCTGGCTACCGCCGGCTGGCCACACCGACGATCGCGCCGAGAAGCGCGCCGGCGCCGATCGACCAAGCGAGCGCGGAAAGCGGCTGGGCGCGTATCGACTTGCGCGCCGACTCCAGATTGCCGCTTGCCCAATCGTCCACATCATGGACGGCGTGCGCGGCCGTTTCTTCGGCGAGACGGTAAGCGCCGTGCGCCACATCTTCGGCCTTACGCAGGGCGAGATGGACGCGATTGTCCGCAATACCCTCGACATCGCCGGCAACTTTCTTCATGTCGCCTTCCAATGTCTCGAGTTCCGAGCGCAACGCGCCCAAGCGTGAGTCCAATTTGTCGGCGTTTTTTTTGGTACGGTCAGCCATGGGTCTTTTCCATTCGTTTGGGGTTGATTGATGTGGTCAGCCTGCGGGTCACCACCGGCTGATGATCGGCAAAACGTTCTGGCGTGTGTTGCACTAACGGCGCCCGTGGCCCGTCAGCGGATTTCGGCGTACACGCGAAGCGCAAACGCGTGGCGCGGTCTAGGATCGTTCACCCATATGGCGACGAAGCATCGATCGCATCGGCGGGCGGCCTTCAGGCCGTTGTAGTTCATCATCCTCATCGTCATCGTCGTCTACGCCACGAGCTTTCATACTGCGGCTCCGTGACGACGCGCTTTCTCCTCCTGCAACGCACAATTTGGAGGCGATATCGAGCATTTGAGGGCTACGGTGTTGATCGCTTTTGTTCACAGAGACCTCCACAAAAAATGCCAAGCACGGGCTGCCGGAGAAAGGAACACCACGCCGGACGCAGACACCGCGCAGGCGACCGTCC
>WSSedL1CaDRAFT_10002042_pt1 | contig 10750 bp, 8 predicted proteins | sample WetSurSL1Cattail_FD_9464 | JGI IMG/M metagenome (IMG submission 9464)
CGGCGGAAAGTGCGGACATTTTGCGTTCCAAGCGATCGACGTCGTCCTTCAGCGGCTTGGCCTGCCGGCGCCTTTCGGCGGCCTGCCGGCGCAGCGCTTCCTTGGATTGTTTGGGGGCCTCGTCGCGCGGGGCGTCGGACGCATCGGGCGTCAGCAGGAATTTGCGGTAATCGTCGAGGTCGCCGTCGAACGGCTTTACCGCGCCGTCGGCCACCAGATAAAGCCGGTCGGCGGTGGCTTCCACCAGCCGCCGGTCGTGGCTGATCAGGATCACCGCGCCGGAGAATTCCGCCAGCGCCTTCAACAGTTCGCTGCGCGTATCGATGTCGAGGTGGTTGGTCGGCTCGTCCAGGATCAAAAGGTTCGGCGCATCGATGGCGGCCAGCGCCAGCATCAGCCGCGCCCGCTCGCCGCCGGAAAGCGCGCCGACCCGCGTGTTCGCCTTGTCGGCCGAGAAGCCGAAGCCGCCGAGACGATTGCGCAGTTGCAACTCGGTCAGTTTCGGCCGCAGTTGCGCCAGCGTCTGCACCGGCGTCAGCTCGCCGTTCAGTTCTTCGAGCTGATGCTGGGCGAAGTAGCCGGCGAGAAATTTACGGTCGGTGCCGACTTCGCCTTCCATTGCCTCGAGCTTGCCGGCGAGAAGTTTGGCCAACGTCGACTTGCCGTTGCCGTTCTTGCCCAGAAGCGCGATGCGGTCGGCAGGATCGATGCGCATCGAAATGCTCCGCAGCACCGGTTTGCCCGCTTCGTATCCCACCGCGACCTTGTCGAGCGAAACCAGCGGCGGGCTCGACGGCGAGGCTTCGGGAAAGCGGATCGGCGTCACATGCTCGTCCACCGGCACATCCGTTTGGCCGAGGCGCTCCAGCATCTTGATCCGGCTTTGGGCTTGGCGCGCCTTCGACGCCTTGAAACGGAAGCGGTCGACGAATGCCTGCAAGTGCCGGCGCTGGGCCTCCTGCTTCTTGGCGAAAGAAAGATCGTTCGCCCGTTGCAGTGCGCGCACCTCGGCGAAGGTGTCGTAGTTGCCGGAATAGAGCGTCAGCGCGCCGCCTTCGAGATGGAGGATGAATTCGGCGCAATTATTCAGAAGATCGCGGTCGTGGCTGACGATCAGCACGGTGCCGCGATAGCGTTTGAGATAATCCTCCAGCCACAGCACGCCTTCGAGATCGAGGTAGTTGGTCGGCTCGTCGAGCAGCAAAAGATCGGGCGCCGAAAACAAAATCGCCGCCAGCGCCACCCGCATCCGCCAGCCGCCGGAGAATTCCGAACAGGGCCGTGCCTGATCGGTCGCATCGAAGCCGAGGCCGGCCAGGATCGACGCGGCGCGGGCGGGGGCGGCATAGGCGCTTATCGCCTCCAGCCGGGCGTGGATGTCGGCGAGGCGCTGCGGATCGGTTTCGGTCTCGGCTTTGGTTAACAGCTCCATCCGCTCGACGCCGGCGGCGAGCACGGTGTCGAGCAGGCTCTGTTCGCCGCTCGGCGCTTCCTGCGCCAGCGCTCCGATCTTCCATTCGCGCGGGGTGGAAATCCGTCCCTCGTCGGGCGGCATCAGCCCCAGGATGGCTTTCAGCAGGGTGGATTTGCCGGCGCCGTTGCGGCCGATCAGGCCGATGCGCCTACCTGCGGGCAGCGCGGCGCTCGCATTCTTCAAAATGTCGCGTCCGGCGATGCGGACGGTGAGGTCTTCGATCACCAGCATAAGGCGGCTTGTGGGGCAGGGAGGGGCGAAAGGTCAAGCGACTTGCGTTTTTAGGCCCCGCGCGGCTATACCCCGGCAACTTTTCGGAATTCAAGGAGAAAATAATGGCCGTCGAACGCACGCTTTCCATCATCAAGCCGGATGCCACCCGTCGTAACCTTACCGGCGAGATCGTCGCCCGCTTCGAAAAGGCCGGCCTGCGCGTGATCGCCTCCAAGCGCATCCGCCTGTCGGAAGCCCAGGCCCAGGCGTTCTACGCCGTGCATGCGACAAAGCCGTTCTACGGTTCGCTGGTGGCCTTCATGACCTCCGGCCCCGTGGTGGTGCAGGTGCTGGAAGGCGAAAGCGCCATCGCCAAGAACCGCGAAGTGATGGGCGCCACCAACCCGGAAAAGGCCGCCCCCGGCACCATCCGCAAGGATTTCGCCGAGTCGATGGAAGCCAATTCGGTGCATGGTTCCGATGCGCCGGAAACCGCCGTTAACGAGATAAAGTTCTTTTTCTCCGATCTCGAAATCGTCGGCTGAACAATCGCCGATAAATGCGCTAAGATGCCTTCCGCATAGCTTTGCGGGAGGCATCTCATGCAGGGCAAAACCATCGTCGTTACCGGTGCGACTTCGGGTATCGGCGAAGTCGCCGCCGTCGAACTGGCGAGGATGGGGGCGCGGATCGTCTTCACCGCGCGCAATCCTTTACGGGCGGTCGATACCCTGGCGCGGCTCAAGATCGCGAACCCGGACGCCGAACACAGCTACCATCTCGCCGATCTGTCGTTGCTCGACGGCATGCGGCAGGCGGGCGAACGGATCGCCCGCGACGCGCCGATTATCGACGTCTTGATCAATAACGCCGGGGCGATGTTCGGCCGGCGCGAGGAAACCAAGGACGGGCTGGAGCAGACCTTTGCGCTCAACCACATGTCCTATTTCGTGCTGACCAATCTGCTGCTGCCGTGCCTCAAGGCGGCTTCGTCGGCGCGCATCGTCTCGACCGCCTCGATGGCCCATCGCGCCATGAAGCTGAATTTCGACGATTTGCAGTGCAAGAACGGCTATTTCTCCTATGTCGCCTACGGGCGGTCGAAGCTGTGCAATATCCTGTTCACCCGCGAACTGGCGCGTCGGCTGCAAGGCACCACCGTCACAGCCAACTGCCTGCATCCCGGCTTCGTCGCCACCCGTTTCGCCGACAGTTCGGACGGGCTGATGCGCGCCGGTTTCGGTATCGCCAAGAAGATGGGGGCGATTTCTCCCGATGCCGGCGCCAAGACCATTATCTATCTGGCGTCTTCATCCGAGGTCGATGGCGTCAGCGGGCTGTATTTCTCCAGATGCGCGCCGGAAACGCCTACGCCGGAAGCGCAGGACGATGCGGCGGCCAAGCGCTTGTGGGAGATTTCGGCCAAGATCGCCGGAATGGATTAATCCGAGAACACCGCTTTGCCGCCCTCCAAGCGCACCTTGCCGGAGGCGAGCAGCTTTAAGGCTTCGGGATAGAGCTTGTGCTCCTGCACCAGCACACGGACGGCGAGGGCAGCGGGGGTATCGCCGATTTCCACCGGCACTGCAGCCTGAACGATAATCGCCCCGGCATCCATTTCCGCGGCGACGAAATGCACGGTGCAGCCGGAAATCCGCACGCCCGCCGCGATGGCGTCTTCGTGGGCGTGGGCGCCCTTGAACGACGGCAGCAGCGAAGGATGGATGTTGAGCATCTGTCCTTCCCATTTCTTGACGAACGGCGCGGAGACGATCCGCATGAACCCGGCCAGGCAGACCAACTCGATGTTCGCCTCGCGCAGGATCGCATCCACCGCTTCGTCGAATGCCTCGCGCGCGTAGCCCTTGTGCGATAGGGCCTTGGTCGGAATGCCGTGCTCCTGCGCAAACGCCAGTCCCTCGGCATCGACCGCGTTGGAGAACACCAGCGAAATTTCCGCCGGATAATCGGGCGCTTTCGCCGCTTCGATCAGCGAGCGCATGTTGCTGCCGCGACCGGAGATCAAAACGGCGGTGCGTTTTTTCACGGCCGCAATGCCCCGATATAGCGAACCTTCGCCTCGCCCTTGCCGGGGACGAGTTCGCCGATCCGCACCGCTTGCTGGCCGTGGGCGACGAAGGCGGCAATGACCGCCTCGGCGTCGGCGGGATCGGCAATCGCGATCAGGCCGATGCCGCAGTTGAAGGTGCGCAACAGCTCGTCGGTTTCGATGCCGGCGACGGTTTGCATCCAGGCGAACACCGGCGGCAACCGCCACGCCGTCAGATCGATGCCGGCATCCAACCCGTCCGGCAGCGCGCGCGGGGTGTTTTCGGTGATGCCGCCGCCGGTGATGTGGGCAAAGCCCTTGACGCCCGCCTTGATCGCCGCCAGCGCCGATTTGACGTAGAGATGGGTGGGCGTCAAAAGCGCCGCGCCGAGGGGCTGTCCGGGCGCAAATGGCGCCGGCGCTTCATAAGGAATGCCGCTTTTCTCCACCACCTTGCGTACCAGCGAAAAGCCGTTCGAATGCACGCCCGAAGAGAAGACGCCGATCAAAACGTCGTCCGCCTTCATCGCGCCGGTCTTCGGCAGAACGCCGTCGCGTTCGACTGCGCCGACGGCGAAGCCGGCGAGATCGAAATCGCCTTCGCGGTACATGCCGGGCATTTCCGCGGTCTCGCCGCCGATCAGCGCGCAGCCCGATGCCTTGCAGGCCGCGGCGATGCCTTCGACCACCACCGCTGCCGCATCGACGTCGAGCTTGCCGGTGGCGTAGTAGTCGAGGAAGAACAGCGGCTCGGCGCCCTGTACCACGATGTCGTTGACGCACATCGCCACCAGATCCTGGCCCAGGCCGGCGAACCGATGGGTATCTATGGCGATCTTCAGTTTGGTGCCGACGCCGTCGGTGCCGGAAACCAGCACCGGGTCGCGAAAGCCTGCCGCTTTGAGGTCGAACAGCCCGCCGAAACCGCCGAGATCGGCATCGGCGCCCGGCCGCTTGGTCGATGCGGCGGCGCCCTTGATGCGGTCCACCAGCGCCTCGCCGGCATCGATGTCCACGCCGGCGTCCTTGTAGGTCAGCCCGTTGCCGGGAATTTCTGTCTGCGACATGAACGACCGGTAAGATTTGTGTCGATTTCGTTTAACCGCAGCCGGTATTGCACGCAAGCGCGGCGAACATGACAGTAACAACATAATCGCCGGCGGGCGCCAAGTGGACGGGATGGGGGCGGCCGAGCGATAAAGCTTTCATGCCGGCGGAGTGGCGATTATATTGGTAAAATCAGGAGAGTGTTCGGATGCACCGATTTCATTTTTTGCGTGCGTTGGTGCCGATGCTGGTGCCGATGCTAGCGCCAATGCTAGCGGTGGTGTGTTTCGTTCCTCCCGCGGCGGCCGACGGTCCGTTCACCGTTTCCGGCATCAAGGTCGCGGCTTCGGCCGATTCGGCCGTACAGGCGCGCAACGCCGCCATCGCCGCAGGTCGCCCGGAGGCTTGGAAGGTTCTGTACCGCCGCATCGCCCGCCAGCAGGATTGGGCGCGCCAGCCGATTCCGGCCGCCGATCAATTGCAGAAACTGATCGTCAGTTATTATCCGACCAACGAGAAGCGTTCGACCACGCGTTACGTCGCCGACATGACCTATGTGTTCAGTCCCGACGCAGTGGCCAAATTGATGCAGGCGTCCGGCATTGCCTATACCGTCGCCTCGGCGAAACGGGTGCTGGTGATTCCGATGGCGCCGGCCTATTCGCGGCTGTCGAATTGGACGGCGGCATTGGCCAGTCCGCGTTTTTCCAGCGGCGTGGTGCCATTCTCGGTGCCGCTCGGCGATGCGGCAGACATGAAGGCGCTGGGCGGCCTCAGCTTCGAAAGTGTGACCTGGGCGGCCATTGCCCCGGTGGCGGCGCGTCAGCATGCCGTCGAGGCGGTTTTGATCGAAGCGCTGCCGGCGGGCAACAAGATGACGGTTTCCTTGCGCCGCCTGGGGCCGAACCAACTTCCGGCCAAGGCCACCGCCGAGGTGCCGCTGCTGCAGGGCGCCGCCGGCACCTATCCGTCCGCCGCCGACGCCGCAGTGCGGGCGATGGAAGACATGTGGAAAAACCGCGCCGCCCTCGATGTGGCTCAGAAAGGCAGGCTGACGGCGGATTTGCGCACGGCGTCGCTCGAACAATTTGCGGCGGCAAAGAACGCATTGGCGACGGTGCCCAATGTGGCGAATGTCTCGATTCAGGCGATGGACATCGGTCTTGCGCGCTTGTCGCTGTCCTATCTCGGCGGTATCGATCCGTTGCGCGAGGCGTTGGCGCAAGCGGGCTTGAAGCTCGAAAAGGCGGGCGGCGTCTGGCAATTGACGCCGACCGACGCCTTGCAGGCGGAGGCGCGGTGAACCGGCTGCTGCGTCATTTGCCCAACAGCTTAAGTGCGCTGCGGCTGATTGCGGCGCCGTTCGCGGCGTACCTGATCCTGCGGGGCTTTGATACCGCTGCGCTGTTGGTCTTTGCGTTGGCGGGATTAAGCGATGCGCTCGACGGCTGGCTTGCCAAGACGTTTTCGCTGACCTCGCGCTTCGGGGCGTGGCTCGACCCTGCCGCCGACAAGCTTCTGATGCTGCTATGCTTTGTTACGTTGGCGCATGTCAGCGCCGTATCGTGGTTTGTGGTGACGGTGGTGATCGGCAGGGACTTGTTGATCGTCCTCGGCATTTTCGTCGCCAAGTTGGTCAAGGCACCGCTTGAGGTGAAGCCGCTCATCGTCGGCAAAATCTCCACTCTGGTTCAGATCCTCTATGTCAGCTTTGTGCTACTGACCTTGGCGGTCGATTGGCACGCGCCTCGGATCGAGTATTTCGGTGCCAGGCTGGTCATGGTGGCCGCACTGTGGTCAATCGTTGCTTATGCCGGGGTCTGGCTCAAGGCGATGGCCAGGCTTGTGCGCGCGAGTTTGTGATGCTCGAACAGCTTCCCCTTCCGTTCGCCGCGCGCGAAAGTTTTGCCCGCGAGGATTTCTTGGTCGGTGCCGGCAATCGGGATGCGGTCGCCTTTCTCGATACTTGGCCGGATTGGCCGGCGCCGAACGCAGCGCTTTACGGGCCGCCGGGGTCCGGCAAAACGCATCTGGTCCATGTCTGGGCCGCGAAGACGGGGGCCGCGATTTTCGAGGCGACGGAAATTTCCGAAGCCGTCCCCATTCCTACCGGCGCAGTGGCGATCGAAAACGCCGGCGGACGTTTAGGCGATGTGGTGGAACGGACGCTGTTCGCCCTGATCGAGCGGCGCTCGCCGTTGCTGATTACCGCCCGCGAGCCGCCGGCGGGGTGGCCGGCCGTTCTCCCCGATCTGGTCTCGCGGTTTCGTTCTCTGATGGCCTTCGGTTTGTGGGCGCCGGACGATGCGCTGCTGGAGGAATTGGCGAAAAAGTTGTTTTCCGTCAGACAGTTGATCGTGCCAGAACAAGTGGCGCACGAAATGGTGCAAGCGCTGGAACGTTCCCCGGCGGCGGTTCGTGCCTTTGTGGCCGAAGCCGATACCGCGGCGCTGGCCGCAAAACGTCCGATCAATTTGGCGTTGGTTCGGGAATTATTGGCAAAACAGCGTTAAACTCGTAGCCTGAACACCTCTAAACAAAGCAACTCGTTGATGGCAAAGACAAAAACGCAAATCGCAGCCCCCGATAAGCCGGCGGCGGACGTTTCGCCGGCCCTCGCCCCGGTCGCGCCGGCGATCGATCCTGCTTCGCCCGACCGCTTCGTCAACCGCGAACTCTCGTGGCTGGCCTTCAATCGCCGGGTGCTGGAGGAGGCGCAGAACCTTCGCCACCCGGTACTGGAGCGGCTGCGGTTCCTGTCGATTTCGGCCTCGAACATCGACGAGTTCTTCATGGTGCGCGTCGCCGGCCTCAAGGGCATGGTCAATTCCGCCCTGGCATCCTTAAGCGCCGACGGGCTGTCCCCGGCCGAGCAACTTGCCAAGGTCGACGAAGAGGCGATGAAGCTGTTCGTCGATCAGCAGGATATCTGGGTATCCTTGCGCGTCGAATTGCGCGAGGCCGGATTGTCGGTGATCGAGCCGGCAGAAATGAGCGCCGCCGACCAAACCTGGCTTGACGGTCATTTCAAGGAACAGATTTTCCCGGTGTTGACGCCGCTTGCCATCGATCCGGCGCACCCGTTTCCCTTCATCCCCAATCAGGGCTTTGCTATGGCGCTGCAGATGACCAGGCTGCGCGACGGCAAGGCGATGATTGCGCTGGTGCCGTTGCCGCCGCAGCTCACGCGGTTCATCCGTCTGCCCGGTGCCGACGGCAAGTTCAAGGGACCGAAGGCGCGGTTCCTGCCGCTCGAATCCGCGCTCGGCCTTTATCTCGACGTATTGTTCCCCGGTTATTGCGTGGTCGGCTCCGGCCTGTTTCGAATTTTACGCGACTCCGACATCGAACTCGAAGAAGAGGCCGAAGATCTGGTGTTGCAGTTCGAAACGCTGCTCAAGCAGCGCCGGCGCGGTTCGGTGATTCACATCAAATGCATCGCCTCGATGCCCGAGGATTTGCGCGAGACCATCGCCGCCCATCTCAAGCTCAAGGTCTCCGATCTTACCATCGTCGACCACATGCTGGGGCTGTCGGATCTGCACCATCTCATCCTGAAGGAGCGGCGCGATCTGCAATTCAAGCCCTATACCGCGCGCTATCCCGACCGCGTCCGCGACTTCGGCGGCGACTGCTTCGCGGCGATCCGCGCCAAGGACATCCTGGTGCATCATCCGTTCGAAAGCTTCGACGTGGTGGTGCAGTTCCTGCGTCAGGCGGCGGCCGATCCCTCGGTGGTGGCGATCAAGCAGACGCTGTATCGCACCTCGGACAATTCGCCGATCGTCGCCGCGCTGATCGAGGCGGCCGACGCCGGCAAATCGGTCACCGCGCTGGTCGAATTGAAAGCCCGTTTCGACGAAGCCGCCAACATCAAATGGGCGCGCGATCTCGAACGGGCCGGGGTGCAGGTGGTCTACGGCTTCATCGATCTCAAGACCCACGCCAAGGTCTCTCTGGTGGTGCGCCGCGAGGGCGGGGGGCTGCGCGCCTACGTGCATTACGGCACCGGCAACTATCATCCGACCAACGCCAAGATCTACACCGATCTGTCGCTGTTTTCCGCCGATCCGGCGCTGGGGCGCGACGCCGCCCGGTTTTTCAATTACGTCACCGGCTATGCCGAACCGGCCGGGCTGGAGAAGATTTCGGTCTCGCCGCTCTATTTGCGCGATTTTCTGGTCAATGCCATCGAGGCGGAGATCCTGCACGCCAAGGCGGGGCGGCCGGCGGCGATCTGGGTCAAGATCAATTCGCTGGTCGATTCGGGGCTTATCGATTTGCTGTACAAGGCGAGCCAAGCCGGGGTGCAGATCGACCTGATCGTGCGCGGCATTTGCTGCCTGAGGCCGGGGGTGCCGGGACTTTCGGATAATATCCGGGTCAAAAGTATCGTCGGGCGATTCCTCGAACATGGGCGCATCGTCTGCTTCGGTGCCGGGCACGGGCTGCCGTCGCCCCAGGCCAAAATCTATATTTCTTCGGCCGATTGGATGCCGCGCAACCTCGACCGCCGGGTCGAGGCGCTGGTGCCGATCGAAAATCCCACGGTGCATCAGCAGGTTCTCGACCAGATCATGGTGACCTTGCTGAAGGACCAAGCCCAGAGCTGGCACATGACCGCCGACGGCGACTACTTGCGCGATCCCGCCGCAGGGCGCGATGGGGCGTTTTGCGCGCATACTTTCTTTATGACCAACCTATCGCTTTCCGGCCGCGGCCGTTCGCCCAAACCGAAACCGCGCATCCGCGGAAAGCGAACGAAGTTGTGAGTCGATTATGAGCGGTTTGTCCATTCTCGGCGTGCCGTTACCGGCCGATGACGGCACCGGTTCGTTGTCGCTCGATGCCGGCAAGCGGGTGGCGATCATCGACATCGGCTCCAACTCGGTGCGTTTCGTGGTGTACGAGAAGCTGGCGCGTACCGCCTTTTCCGTCCACAACGAAAAATCGATCTGCTGCATCGGTAAATCCGTCGCCGCCACCGGTATGCTCTACAAGGAGGGCTGCGATCTGGCGCTCGCCGCGCTGCGCCGCTATCGCCAGCTCGCCGGCAAGCTGAACGTCGGAACCCGCGTGGCGGTGGCCACCGCGGCGGCACGCGATGCAGTCAACGGCGCCGAATTCGTCCGCGCGGCGGAACGGGCCTGGGGCGCGCCGATCCGTATCCTCACCGGCGAGGAAGAAGCGCGTTTGGCGGGCGAGGGGGTGCTTTCCGGCATTCCCGATGCCGACGGTGTGGTCGGGGATTTGGGCGGCGGCAGTCTCGACATGGTGCGGGTCCGGCTGGGGCGCACCGGCAAGGCGGTGTCGTTGCCGTTCGGCCCCTTGCGTTTGCTCGATCTATCCAAGGGCGACATCGACAAGGCGCGCAAGCTGGTGGACGGCGAATTCGAAAAAAACGCCGGCTTCTGGCCTGTCGGCGAAAACACCTTCTATGTCGTCGGCGGCATTTGGCGGGCGCTGGCGCGGGTCGACATGCTGCGGGAAAACTATCCGCTGCACGTCTTGCAGCATTACGTCATTCCCGCCGGCCGGGCGGTGGAACTGTGTGCGCTGCTCTCCCGCCAGGGGCGCAAGTCGATGGAACTTTTGTCGGTGGTTTCCAAACGGCGGGCCGAACTGCTGCCGTTCGGCGCCGTGGTGCTGCATAGCGTGCTGATGGCATCGAATTTTCGCGAGGTGGCGGTTTGCGCCGCGGGCGTGCGCGAAGGGCTGATCTACGAAAGGCTGCCGTTCGACGAGCGCGTCAAGGATCCCTTGATCGACTTTGCCATCAACGAGAACGTCCGCCAGAGCCGGGCGCCCTCGTTGGCACACGAGATGTTCGGTTGGTCCGCCCCGATGTTCGCCGACGAAAACGCCGCCCAGCGGCGCCTGCGTCAGGCGGCGTTTCTGTTCTGCGACATCGGCTGGCGACGCCATCCCGACTACCGCGCCGCCGGTTCCTACACCGAGGTGCTGAA
>WSSedL1CaDRAFT_10002043_pt1 | contig 10750 bp, 8 predicted proteins | sample WetSurSL1Cattail_FD_9464 | JGI IMG/M metagenome (IMG submission 9464)
AACTTCGGACGGGGCAAATCTCACCGGATTCATGCCAGCCGAACTTCGGACGAGGCAAATCCCACCGGATTCATGCCAGCCGAACTTCGGACGGGGCAAATCCCACCGGATTTACGCTAGCCGAACTTCGGACGGGTTAAATTCAAACAACTTCACTCCATTTTCCAAAAATTTCGACATTTTTTTATAGAAAATAAATCCAAACTAACCAGTCATTGCGTCTAACTATAAAAAATATTGATAATCGATGTAATGAATTTACGGTTTTTGAGTCAATACTAGTAAAAGCTCAATGTATCGGACAATTTATTCCAGTCGACAATCACAGTAAAAATACAAATCAAAACAATATGAAATCTTCTAAAAACAATCTTCACCACCGCCTGCTTATGCTGGTTTGTCTGTTTTTTTTCGCCAATCTGCTTTGGGCCGAGCCCGCATGTGTAATAAAAGGTCGCGTGACCGACGCCAACAATCAACCCATCGGCTTTGCCACCGCCACACTTATAAATGCCAAAACCAATAAAATGGAAAAAGGCGAAGTTAGCGACAATAAAGGCGAATTTGTAATCAGCAAAGTAAACCCAGGAGAATATATTCTTTCCATTTCGATGGTGGGCTACGCCAAACATGAATCGGAAAAAATCACCATCAACAAAAAAAATCCGGTAGTCGAAAAAACTGTCGTGCTCAAAGAATCGTCACAGCAGCTCGATAATGTGGTGATAACTGCCAAAAAGCAATTTATCGAACAAACGGTAGACAAAATGGTGGTCAACCCCGATGCTTCTATCACAACAGCATCCGAGAATGTTTATGAAATTCTGAAAAAATTACCCGGTGTTACGGTCGACAATAGCGATAATATCAGCCTGAAAGGGAAACAAAACGTAAAAGTATTAATCGACGAAAAACCAACCTATGTTTCGGCAACGCAACTGGCAGCCATGCTAAAAGGCATGCAAGGAAAAAATGTAGACCGAATCGAAATTATTGAAAACCCCTCAGCACGTTACGATGCCGAAGGAAACTCAGGAATCATCAACATCAAAACAAAGCATAATAAAGCGCCCGGATTCAATGGGAGTGCTTTTGCCGGTACCGAGATAGCCAGTAAATTTGGTTGGAACGGTGGTCTGGATCTCAATATGAATTATGGGAAACTCAATTTATATGGGAATTACTCACTCTATAACTGGGCGGGTTCCAACAGTATGGATGCAACCCGCAGGTTTACAAGTACAGCTATGAACGGTGCTTATCAACTCATAAACACGAATGGAACCTATGACGGACAATCCGGTAATTACAAAGTAGGTGCCGATTATTTCATCCGTAAAAATCACGTTGTGAGCGTGATGTTGCGTGGAAGCAACGGGCATAATAATAATGAAGATCATAATGCAACTACATTTGCCGACAAGTATCTACAGGTAGATTCATCGCTTGTTTCCAAATCGCACACCAACCAGCATTGGAAAAATCAGACATTTAATATTAATTATAAATGGGATATCGATAGCACAGGCCAGTCTCTTTCGGCTGACTTTGATCATGCATGGTTCTACTACACAAGTCCGAATAATCAAAACGGCATTTATTACAATGCAGCAGGTAACAACCTGAATCATGATGTTCTGGTAAATACTTTGCAAGGCAATGACATCAGTATTTACACAGCCAAACTCGACTATGTACTCCCTATCGGGAAAAAGTTCAATTTTGAAGCCGGAGCAAAGGCCAGCTTTGTAAATACGGATAGCAAAATAGATATGACAGGATATTTAGTTCAGAATGATCATTTTATTTATAAAGAAGATATTCAGGCTGCTTACATAAATGGACGGGCACAGTTCGACAAAACCACATTACAACTGGGTTTACGATTGGAAAATACCATTTCGAAAGGAACATCTGTTACCACCAATCAAGTGAACGATACCAGCTATTTGAAAATATTCCCCTCTTTTTTCGTACAACAAACGCTCAACAAAGACAACAATATTAACTTCAAATATAGTTACCGAATCGGTCGACCGGATTATGATATGCTCAATCCATTCAGATGGATGGTAGATCCATATACCTATAATGTTGGAAATCCGAACCTGAAACCGCAGTTTACACATTCACTCGGACTAAGCCATAGTTTTAAAAACATCATAATTACAAGTCTGGGCTATAATTATTCCAGCGGAGTTTTCACACAAGTTATCAGACAAGATGATGCTACAAAGTCCATTTATCAAACCAATGAAAATCTAAATAACTCTCTTGATTTCAATGCATCTGAAACCGTTCAGTTGCAACCGACCAAGTGGTGGCGACTCAATGGAACCCTAACCGGCATGTATAAGGAAATTCAGTTTAATTCAAGTACGGGATCCTCGATAAGCCGTTGGAGTTACACTGGTAATATGAGCAATAATTTTTCGCTGCCATACAAAGTTGAAATGGAGTTAAGCGGACGTTATAGTTCTAACCAATTAGTAAGTAACATCATTGTTCGACCTCGCTATACGATTGATCTGGGTTTACAACGAAAAATTTTTAAAGATAAAGGGAACATAAAAATAGCTGTCAGTGATATTTTCAATACCGGTCAAAATGGTGCATATGCTAAATACGGTAATGTAGACATTGATGTAAAAAATCATTACGACTCGCGTCGCTTGAAAATTTCTTTCAACTATAATTTCGGAAAATCTGAATTTAAAACCCGCAGCAACCGTTCCACCGCTTCCAGCGAAGAGCAGAGCCGCAGTTCAAAATAAGTTTCAACCCAAAAACTCAACTTTAATTTATCTGGTTTACTTTTAATAATAAAAAACCAACATTTAAAATATGGAATTATGAAAACAAATCAATTAGTAAGACCATTCTTACTCGGAATTTTCATCCTTTTGGCATCTCAATTATATGCGCGTGAGGCATTTTCAATCAAAGGCCACGTACTAAACACAAAAACAGAATCAATTAAAGGTGCAATTGTAACATTGCGCGATCCAACCTCATTGGTGGCTGTTGCCAACGGGAGATGTGACCGGAACGGCGAATTTTTCATTGATTCGGTACCGGAAGGCGAATATATACTTACAGTAAAAAAAGATGGTCGTTTCAGAGGAAAAACAAAAAGAATCTTCATTGACGGAAATGGAAATTACACCGTAAAAAATATCCATCAACAGGACTCCATTCAACCTGAAGGCAAATTAGTAGCAAGTGGAAAGTAAAAGTTTGTAAGCTATTTTTGCTACCTGAGCATTTTAAAATCAAAAAGAGGAACAAAAAGAGGACAAAATAATCCAAAAAAGCGTTTTGGTTAGGTTTTATCTATAAGTTTTCTTTAATTTGCAAATCATTAATTTAGCAACAAGATTTATGCAAAAGCCATTGTTTATCCTCTTCCTCTTTTTGACTTACTGTTTCACCCTTTTCTCGCAACAATATACCGATTATTTCACCAATAAAGCCTGTCGTATCGATTTCCAGTTGAGTGGCAACACTAAATCCACTAACGCTTATCTATCTAAAATTATACAAGAACCATTTTGGGGTGGACGCCGCGCGCGTTTGTCCGACGATATGAATCTGGGCGAATACCGCTTTCTGGTATTGGATAGCCTGACCAGCAAACTAATTTACATCGACGATTTTAGTACACTCTATTTCGAATGGCAATCTACACCCGAAGCAGCACTGGTCAACAAAAGCTTTGAGCAATCCATTCAGTTTCCCTATCCGCAAAAATCCGTTAAGGTCATTATCGAACGTCGGTTGGATTTTGATAAATGGGAAAAGCTTATTCAGTTTGGATTCTCGCCCGACGATAAACTAATTCGCAAAACAAAAATGGTAGACGTACCGGTAAAAACTATTTGCAAAACAGCTTCGCCCGACAAAGCCATCGACATTGCTGTTATTGCCGAGGGTTATACCGTAAAACAACGCGCTAAATTCTTCAAAGATGCGCAACGACTAGCAGATAATCTCTTTACCCACGAACCATTTCTGAAATACAAATCGAGAATCAATATTTACGCAATAGCCGCCATATCGGTCGACACCGGAGTATCCAAACCACAGAATGGCAACTGGAGAAACTCGGCACTCGGGTCGCATTACTATACTTTCTACTCCGATCGTTATCTCACCACTCCCAACGTGTTCACCGTTCGTGATTATGCATCATTGGTTCCATACGATGCTATATACATTCTGGCCAACACTAAAACCTACGGTGGCGGAGGTATTTACAACTTTTACACCCTGGCCTCGGCCGATAGCAAACGTGCACAAACTGAAGTGACGGTGCATGAATTCGGGCATTCATTTGCAGGCCTTGCCGACGAATATTTCTATGACAACGATGCGTTGAACGGTATGTACGATTTGAAGAATGAGCCTTGGGAGCCAAACATAACTACGCTGGTAAAATTCGGAGCAAAATGGAAAAAGGATTTACCCGAAGGGACTGCCATTCCCACTCCACTAACGGATGAGAACAAAGCTAAGATCGGCGTTTTTGAAGGTGGTGGATACCTGTCTAAAGGCATTTATCGTCCATATTTCGACTGCCGGATGCGCACAAATACAGCAAAAGGATTCTGCCCCGTTTGCCTGAAAGCCGTAGAAGACCGGATTTTGTTTTTGACGGAATGAAGAGGTTAATTGGTTGATTGGGTTATTAGTTGTTTAAGTTGATTAGGTTCAGTGGAGTATGGACAGACAGTAAAATCAATACACCAATAACCTAATCAATCTGTGAATTCCCTAAACAACCGATAAACTTAACAGACCAATCAACTAGTCAACCAATCACTTAATAGTAACCATCGTTGCCCCAAATCCATATTCACGGAATGAAGCATCCTGAAAGTAGTAAGATTTGTAACGGGTTTTGAGTAGCTTTTCTATCTCTTTACGAAGTACACCTTCGCCTTTACCGTGAATAAAAACAATCTTTTGTCCTTTATGCTTTTTGTTTTCATCCAGCACTTCGTGAAATTTATCCAACTGGCACTGAAGCATAGCCGCATTCGACAAACCTGCTGTAGTATCCAGCAATTCATTAATGTGTAAATCTACTTCTATGATCTCCGAAGTCTGCGGATGATTCACAATTCGTGGTCTGCCTGTTTGCTCTTTCTGAAACATGGCTTGCTTTATTTCTTCGGGCGAAATATCAGCCATCTTTTTATTTTCAACTTCCTTTTCTTTTTCTGAGCTTATATCAATCATCAGAGCAGGTTCGTCAAAGTATTCATTAGTGGTAAAGCTATGAAGTTTGTAGAATTTCACCGCATTAATCTTCAGATTCACATCCACTGTTGCCTGTGGAGTATAAGTTTTCCCCTGTTTAAAGGGTAGCAACTGTACACGCAGTTTTTCCCACGCACTTAATTCCTCTTTCGATATTTCGGAGAGCATTTCCTGCATATTCGGTTCTATCAGTCCGGCAGCAACACTTGTCCATACATCATTCTCACCAGTCACTACATTGTAATACAGATAATAATTACTGTCATTTACCAGGTAACATTCATAGGAAGTCGTTTGTAACTGTTTAATATCAATCGGGAAAAAGGCCAACAAAGCTTTTAGCGTATCCCCGTCAGCAGTTTCAAAGATCGGTTCTTGCTTTTGTTCCGGCACAATCACTTCTGTCGCTTTGGTGGTTATTTGTTCCGGTTTTGTTTTAAAATCTTTTATCGGAAAGTTTGTTTCTTCATTTATAGCGGCTATCACCACGCATTCACGTTCCAGTACCGGGATTTCAAAACCATCGGCATCTTCCACAAACACCATTTTCTTCAATTCATCCACGCGGCTTACTATTCCTCCGCCTACTGCGTTCAGAAAACGCACATTATCACCTTTTTTTATCATTGTCGAAATTGTTTTATCGTTGAATTATGCAAAGGTAAACAATTTCAGGTATTCTTCTATTCTTTGCTATCAGGTATTAATCGGGGTCTGAACCAAATTACATCCCATATTCATAAGGCTCATTTTAGACATATCAACAACAATAAAAACATCTTTATAAAATCTTTATATAGCCACCCGAAAACCTTATAATACCCTTATAACTTCCGGTGTATTTTTGCATCGGATAAAAACCGAATACAAAATGAATACTACTTTAATGTTGATTTTTGAGCTTTTAGGAGGTGTGATTCTCCTTTTTGCTGCCGGACGGGCACTTACTCACGTGATTGGGTACGATGAATACTACGACAAAATATTATATGACGACGATGATGATTTTATAGCTAGAAAAAATAATAATGATAGTGATGAGAAAAACGATATTATTCATCACGTATCAATTTAAAAACTGAATCAAAATGAAAACAATTCTTTTAATGGCAACAACTGAAGTAAGTACCCCCACCGGGTATATCATCGGAGCAATTATAGCGGTGGTTGTCTTGGGATATTTAATTTATTCACTCATCAAACCGGAGAAATTCTAATCAGAATTATGCTCGTAATATTTAAATGATATGTTCACAACTTACGATTTCTTACAAATTCTACTCTTTCTCGGATTACTAATAGGCTTAACACCTGTTCTGGGAAGCTACATGTACAAAGTGTTTACCGGAGGCAAACATGTTATGTTGCCGGTATTCGGATGGTTTGAACGATTGACTTATAAGTTTATAAAAGTCAACCCGGACGAAGAAACAAACTGGAAAACCTATACATTCGGTTTAATTACGTTCAACTTGATCGGTTTCGGTTTCGTATTTCTGATTCAGATGACGCAAGGATTTCTGCCAATGAATCCGACTCATTTACCCAATGTATCGTGGCATCTGGCTTTCAATACTGCGATAAGTTTTATGACCAACACCAACTGGCAAAGTTATGCCGGAGAAACCACACTCAGCTATTTTGTACAAATGCTTGGTCTTACGGTTCAAAACTTTGTGAGCGCTGCCACCGGAATAGCTGTATTGTTAGCTCTAGCCAAAGGACTTTCGCGCAAAACCACCGACAAACTAGGTAATTTCTGGGTAGATCTGACGCGTTCGACCGTGTATGTACTGTTGCCACTCTCCATATTATTTGCTATATTTTTGGTTGGACAAGGAGTAGTACAAAACTTTGATTCTTATCAAACAGCGCACACCCTTCAGGGAACCAGTCAGGTAATTCCAATGGGACCGGCTGCTTCGCAAATAGCCATCAAACAACTAGGTACCAATGGTGGAGGCTTTTTTAGCGCCAACAGTGCGCATCCGTTCGAAAACCCTACTCCGCTAAGCAATTTGCTTGAAATGCTGGCCATTTTACTTATCCCAGCCGGATTGACTTTTACTTATGGGAAAATGGTCGGATCCAAACGTCAGGGTTGGACAATTTTTATAGTAATGTTTATATTATTGATTACCGGGCTGGCAATTTCCCTGTATGGCGAATATTCTGCCAATCCTATTTTTGGGCATTCAGCACTGATGGAAGGAAAAGAGACCCGGTTCGGCATAACAAACAGTGTTATTTGGTCAACCTCCACATCGGCGGCATCCAATGGATCAGTAAATGCTATGCACGACAGTTTATCGCCATTGGCGGGGATGGTTGCCATGATTAATATAATGCTCGGGGAGATAATCTTCGGTGGTGTAGGTGCGGGTATTTACGGCATGGTTGTATTTATCATTCTAACTGTATTCATTGCCGGATTAATGGTAGGTCGTACCCCTGAATATCTCGGAAAAAAAGTAGAAGCATTTGAAGTAACCATGGCTATTCTGGCTAATGTGATTACCTCTTTCGTCATCCTGCTATTCACGGCATGGGCAGCGGTAAGTACGCTGGGATTATCGAGTTTAAACAATGTCGGACCTCACGGCTTCTCCGAAATACTATACACTTTCAGTTCCGCAGCAGGTAACAACGGTAGTGCTTTTGCAGGATTGAATGCCAACACGGTTTTCTATAATGTATTGATTGGAATCGGGATGTTGATAGGGCGATTTGGAGTGATTATACCCATTATGGCTATTGCCGGAAGTATGGCAAAAAAGAAAATCACCCCGCCATCGTCGGGAACTTTCCAAACTGACAACTGGTTGTTTATCGCTTTATTAATCGGTGTAGTGATTATTGTGGGTGGACTAACTTATTTCCCGGCCTTGTCACTCGGACCTATTGTGGAACATTTATTAATGAATAACGGAATAACATTTTAAACCCCTAAATCCCCTTACTGGGGAGTAAAACGAATCATTGATATGACAACAAAATCAAATAAAAGTATCTTCAACAGGAAGCTACTTGTACGAGCTGCAAAAGACAGCGTAAAGAAATTAAGTCCCGCATTATTGATAAAGAATCCGGTTATATTCATTGTGGGTATCGGAGCACTTCTGACTACAATCATTGTTTTCATCGGAATCTTTCAGGGTGCATATTCTTCTTTCAATTTACAGATTTCCATCTGGCTTTGGTTTACCGTACTTTTTGCCAATTTCTCCGAAGCCATAGCCGAAGGACGTGGAAAAGCACAAGCGGAAAGTCTGCGTAAGAACCGGACTCAAACAACAGCCCGCAAAATGGTTGGGGACAAAGAAACAGAAGTGCTGGCCCCCGATTTACGCAAAGGTGACATTGTGGTTTGCGAAGTGAATGATGTAATTCCATCGGATGGTGAAGTAATAGAGGGTATTGCCAGTGTAGACGAATCGGCCATAACCGGCGAATCGGCTCCGGTAATCCGCGAAAGTGGTGGCGACCGCTCGGCAGTGACCGGTGGAACCAAAGTATTGAGCGATCGTATTCTGATACGGATATCAGCCGATGCCGGCGATACGTTTATCGACCGTATGATTGCTCTGGTAGAAGGTGCCAAACGTCAGAAGACTCCCAATGAGATTGCGTTGACCATTCTGCTTTCGGGTCTAACCATTATCTTCTTATTGGCAGTAGTAACGCTTCCGGCTTTCTTCGGATACAGTTTGAATGCTTCGGGAATACCTTTGTCGCACAATTTATCCATCCCGGTATTAATTGCCCTGTTGGTATGCCTTATCCCAACTACTATCGGTGGACTGTTGAGTGCCATTGGTATCAGCGGAATGGATAGACTTATCCAACGAAACGTAATTGCTACCAGCGGACGTGCCATTGAAGCTGCCGGTGATGTGGATGTACTATTGCTCGACAAAACAGGAACCATCACATTGGGAAACCGGATGGCTACAGACTTCGTACCCGCCGAAAACGTAACGGTGGAAGAACTGGCAGATGCAGCTCAACTTTCCTCACTTTCGGACGAAACACCAGAAGGACGTTCGATTGTGGTACTGGCTAAAGAAAAATTCAATATTCGTGGCCGGGACATTACCCAGTTGCAGGCAACCTTTATTCCTTTCACGGCACAATCGCGTATGAGTGGGGTGGATTTGAAGACTCCCGAAGGAAAGGTTCACCAGATTCGTAAAGGTTCATCGCAAGCTATTCAGACTTTTGTGGAAGAAAACAACGGAGTGTATTCTCAAAAAGTGATTGATATTGTTTCTGATTTGGCTCGTCAGGGAGCAACACCGCTGGTGGTGGCCGAAGATAATAGGGTTCTGGGGGTAATCCACCTGAAAGATATTGTAAAAGGAGGTATCAAACAACGTTTTGCCGAACTTCGTCAAATGGGAATCCGGACGGTGATGATTACAGGCGACAATTCCCTGACCGCCGCAGCCATTGCTGCCGAAGCTGGTGTAGATGACTTTATGGCCGAAGCAAAACCCGAAGATAAACTGCGCAGAATACGTGAAGAACAGGAAAAAGGACACTTGGTAGGAATGATTGGCGACGGAACAAACGATGCTCCTGCTCTGGCGCAAGCTGATGTGGGTATCGCTATGAACTCGGGAACACAAGCTGCCCGCGAAGCCGGTAACATGGTGGATCTGGACAGTAACCCCACAAAACTGATTGAAGTGGTAGAAGTGGGTAAACAATTACTCATGACCCGTGGCGCACTTACCACCTTTAGTATTGCTAATGACGTGGCCAAGTATTTTGCTATCATCCCGGCTATTTCCATTGCACTATATGCCGGAAGCAACGGACAGGGACCTCTGTCAGCACTAAACATCATGCGGCTTGGTTCGCCTGAAAGTGCTATTCTGAGTGCCATTATTTTCAATGCACTGATTATTATTGCGCTCATTCCGCTAGCATTGAAAGGTGTGGCTTATAAACCCATTTCAGCCAACCGTGCATTGACAAAGAATTTGCTGATTTATGGATTTGGAGGTCTCGTAGCACCATTTATCGGGATTAAAATCATTGATTTATTGATTAATCTTTAATAGAGTTACAAGAATTTAGTTACGAGTTACAAGTCTTATTCTCTGAAAACTATTGTATAACGTTTGATTTATAATAAAGTCAGAACTAAACACAGAAAAAATGAAAACATTTGGTATCGCAATAAAAATATTCCTGGTTTTTACAATTCTTACCGGAATCATATATCCGCTTTTAGTTACGGGTGTTGCACAGCTTGTTTTTCCTCATCAGGCGCATGGAAGCCTGATTGTAAAAGACAGTAAAATAATAGGAAGCGAACTCATAGGACAACAGTTCGACAGCACGCTGTATTTCAGTTCGCGCCCATCAGCCATTGCGTATAATCCGCTCCCTTCGGGTGGTAGCAACTATGGCTTGACCAGCACCAAGCTGAAGAATCAGGTTGCCGACAGGAAAAAACAATTTATCAAATTCAATCAACTTA
>WSSedL1CaDRAFT_10002044_pt1 | contig 10743 bp, 14 predicted proteins | sample WetSurSL1Cattail_FD_9464 | JGI IMG/M metagenome (IMG submission 9464)
TCCCAGCCACGGAGTGCGGGGCGACGTCTGACAGGCCATATTGCATATAACGTTCCGCTGTCGCGACGTTCCTGAGCCGGATCCGCGAAGCCCTTCTTCCTGGCGGTGCTTGCACCCGGTGAAGGAATGTGGTGTACTGCAGGGACTATTATTTCAGGAACCAAATCCGGGACTCAGGCCTTGTACACCCTTGCGCGGACAGCATTGTTACACGAAGTCAGGTGCCTTATTATTCAGAAACCGCCATGGACGGCGGCTCCTAAAACATTTCTTTTAATTGTCAAATTCTAATTTTAATCTTTTCAAATCAATTATTGCTCCGGCTTTTACTGACAAATCTAAACCTAATAACCCATTAATATCCCCGCTAGGATCAATTACGCCAAAATCTAACTTCGCTTCTTTTAATGTAAAATTCTCAATCACAATTTCATCTACTCGTTTTGAAAAGAAATTATGTAGGCTTCCTCCAACTCCATAAAATGAGCTAACACTGTCTTTGGGTTCTGCTATTACACCTATTTCCTCTACAATATCCGGAGATATAATTGTTTCTGCTGCACCTGTATCTATAACTTTATCAATTATCTTTGAAACCCCTTTGTAGATCAACTTTATAGAAGTGAATATAAGTTCATTTCGTATTTGTATGTCCATTAAATCACACCTCTATACCCGAATATCTGCTTAACTGTAACTTCAATATTCTCATTTTCAGTATGATAAACAAGAATATCATCTATTGCCCTTACAAGTTCTCGAGTTGCTTCTTTATCATCATTGAATGCTTTTATTACAGACATATCATCAATTTTTCTCACATTACCATCCATATGGGATTCTAAAATTTGTATTTTTACGAATTTGTTAGGGTAAATCTTTCTTACTTCTTCCCATTTCATGATTTTCACCACCTATACTTAATATCAATATTATACCATCTTTGCAAAGAATATAAAATCCAAAGTGTGGAGAGTTAAGATCAATCCTTGGGACTTGTTTTCATACCGCCACACGATGTGGCTGCGTACCTGCACCTGATTTCGTGTAACGTTCCACTGTCGCGACGTTCCTGAGCCAGACCTGTAATACCGGACCCACAGAGCCCTTCTCCCTGGCAGTGCCCGCACCCGGTGAAGGAATGTGGTGTACTGCATGGACTATTATTTCAGGAACCAAATCCGGGACTCAGACCATGTACACCCTTGCGCGGACAGCATTGTTCTGCGATGTGTAGTCCATCCTCCGGCCGCACGGCAGAGTCAAGGCCGGATTTCCTTTTTCTCTATATTTCTTCCAATATATAAGGAATGCGAACTAAAGACTATTCTCATACTCTCCGTATTGGGAAAAACATATATCCTTGTCTATCTTCAGGACAGTTATAATCATGAACAGCACCCACAAGTTCGATATTGTTTTCTTTCAGATACTCTATAACATCGGCAAATGTATTCGGACTTTCATTCTTGACATAAACATACTCATACGACGGAATCGTCCATTTCACCCAATCTTGTGGCGCTTCAGCATTTTCTTTAACTTCAACACCTGCCAGGTAAAGTCCTTTTGTGAAATTATCCTCCCAAGGGTTAAATGAACGGGATAAATCTGACATTACACCCCATATTCCAAGGAGATTTCCAGTCTCATCTTTCTTTGCTAATGAGGCCACTTCGTTAAAATTTGAATTAGCGTCAGCCCATAATTTTTGAATAAAACCATCGCCATCATTCGTAGAACCTTCTTTGCCTATGACTGAAAACGACTCTTTTACGCACTTTTTTATTTTCATTTTTCCCTCCCACTATATATATCTTTATTTCATATTTTCATACCATTACGCAGAGTGCCAATTTTCGCCTGACGGCCGGAGGCCCAGGCGACGTCTGACGAGCAAAATTTCATATAACATCTCGCTGTCGCGACGTTCCTGAGCCGGACCCGCGAAGCCCTTCTCCCTGGCGGTGCTTGCACCCGGTGAAGGAATGTGGTGTACTGCAGGGACTATTATTTCAGGAACTTAAATCAGGGACTCAGACCATGTACACCCCTGCGTTACAGCATTGTTCTGCGATGTGTAGTCCATCCTCCGGCCGCACGGCGGAGTCAAGGCCGGATTTCTTTTTTTTCTTTACTTCTTTCAACATATAAATAGAATGTGAAATAATTTTTTATTGATTATACTTTTCATCTCACTTTTTAAGTGCTCTTGTTGCATAAAAAGATGGGATGTTGAATTCATGAAGTTTACCTGTGCCATTTGTATCTTGATATATATCTGTCAGTACAAAGCCTGCTTGTAATTGTCCACCGACTTGTTCCTCAATGGTATGTGAAAATTGAATTCCCCAATCATTTTTAATTGAATCCTCATATAGTTGTTTATCTTGCAAGGGATTAAACGGAAGTTTATGTATTATCATTGTTTCTTCATCATTGAAAATAAAGTTAATGCCATTGTCTAATCCCGCTAATAAAATCCCACCTTTTTTCAAAACTCTATAGCATTCTTTCCAAGCTGGAAGAACGTCCTCAATATAACAATTAGAGACTGGATGGAAAATCAAATCAAAGGATTCATCTTCAAAAGGTAGCGGATTTGTCATATCCGCCCTAATTGTTTTAATCTTATAATTTTCTCTTTTCGCAACCTCTTTTTCACTTAACAATTGCCTTTCTGAATAATCCAACACCGTACAATTTGCACCTAATGCAGTAAAAATTGGCATTTGCTGACCACCGCCTGAAGCTAAGCCCAGTACTTCAGCATTCTTCATTTCACAAAACCACTCCTTTGGTACGGGTTTAGTAGGTGTTAAAAGGACATACCAGTCATTATTTTTTGCTTTCTCAAAAACTTCATGGTTGATAGGTCGTCCCCACTCCCAGCCTTTCTCAATCCATTTGTCAAAAAAGTGGGAGTTTATTTCTGTATATTTTTTATCCATATAATCCCTTTCCTAATAATAAATTTAGTCATCCTTTTTACACCTAATATAACCATCGCACAGAGTGCCATTTTTCACCCGACGGTCGGAGGCCCGGGCGACGTCGATGGACTACATTTCGTAGAACGTCCTGCTGTCGCGACGTTCCTGAGCCGGACCCGCAAAGCCATTCTTCCTGGCGGTGCTCGCACCCGGTGAAGGAATGTGGTGTACTGCAGGGACTTTTATGCCAGGATCCAAATCCGGGACTCAGACCTTATACACCCCTGTGTGACAGCTTTGTTATGTGAAGGATTGCCCATCCTCCGGCCGCACGGTGGAGTCAAGGCCGGATTTCCTTTTCCATTTTATCCTTCTTGTAATCTTCCATAACAAGGCCATACATTGAATAATCGCATATCCCTTGATTATTCCAATCCCCCTGTTTTATTGTTCCTTCATAATTCAGGCCACATTTTTTCATAACTTTTCCTGAATTAGGGTTCTTAGGATCATGTCTAGATTCAATACGATTTACTTTAACTTCTTCAAAGAAGAACCGAATCAGTTCGGAAAGTGCTTCAGAAGTTATCCCTTGATGCCACCATTTCTTACCAATGCAATAACCTACATGCACCATTTTAATTCTTTCATCCATTTTTACAATACTTATACTTCCAATAGGATCACTTCCATTTGATTTCAGAATAATCGCCCATTGATAGAATATATCATCATTATATCGATTGACCCATTCACTCAATACAGATGATGTAACACCCACATCTTTATGTGTAGGCCACATCAGATACTTAGTAACATCAGAATCATTCGCCCAGTTTCTATACACTGCTTCTGCATCAGTCAACTCAAACTTGCGGAGTTTCAATCGATCAGTTTCTAATTCTTTTGTTCCGACATTTATCATTTATAAAACCCCTTCCAACACAATATTTATCAAACGCAGAGCGACTTTTTCGCCCGACACCGGAGGCCGGGCGACGTCCGATGGGCAATCTTTCATATAACGTCTCGCTGTCGCGACGTTCCTGAGCCGGACCCGCAAAGCCCTTCTTCCTGGCGGTGCTCGCACCCGTTGAAGGAATGTGGTGTACTGCAGAGACTATTATTTCAGGAACCAAATCAGGGACTCAGACCATGTACACCCCTGCGCGGACAGCTTTGTTATGTAAAGTCGCGCGCCTTCTTGCTCGGAGGACAACACGATGTAGTCCCCTCAAAATATTGTTTGCTTCAAAGTTATGCTACTAATATTTGTAATTATGCTGTTTACAAGTACCCTTTTGATGGATATAATATAAATAAGGACGGCGACGCTTGTTGCTGTCAGGTTTTAGGTTAGGTCTTTATTTTAAACGGTTTTTATAAGACCGTTTTTTTCTTTGTCTGTCTGGCTGTGGTCGGAGAAGCTTATCAACAAAAATTCTTGCAGATACTGCTACTCCTAACGGTATGAATATGTATTTTATACACCAGACAACGGTAAAACTGATGTTGGTGTATAACGCATTACTCATATCACCACCTCCTTCCTAGGTAAATTCCCTGCAGCAACTATAACGTCGCCGTCCTCGCGTATTGGAATCTACCGGAAGGAACCGGTATGACAATACTCTAATTTAAAACCCGCGCATGTTTCCTTATCCATTATATACCACATAAAAAATTCTGGCAATAAAAACAAACATTTGTTCTGTACGCTTAAAAGGTTTTCTTACGAAGCCCTGCTTTACAAACCGCGACACGACGTCGCGGCAATTGCCTCATCTGTCATATAACGTTCTGCTGTCGCGACGTTCCTGAGCCGGACCCGCGAAGCCCTTCTCCCTGCCGGTGCTTGCACCCGGTGAAGGAATGTGGTGTACTGCAGGGACTATTATTTCAGGAACCAAATCAGGGACTCAGACCTTGTACACCCTTGCGCGGACAGCATTGTTATGTGCAGTATAGCCTGTCCTCCGGCCGCACGGCGGAGTCCAGGCCGGATTCCTTTTTTGTCTTTTTCAACAAATCCAAGAATCCAATCTGACTTTAAATTTTACCCGTTTTAAACCCAACAAAAAAAGTAAATACCATAACAAACAAATTCAAGGCAGATACCCCTAATAAAAAATATCCAGTCTTTTTATTTTTTTGAGAACCTAAAATATCAATACCATTAATCAATAATGTAAGACATAAACTGGCTTGCATAATAATCCGCATTATCCAATTTTCTAAATTTAAAATTGATAAAACTCCGAAAATAATTGTTACAATAGAAAATAATATTCCTATTATTTTGAATATAGATATCTTTCTTATTTTAATTTTCAAAGACAATACTCCTCTCATAATTGACTTAACTTAATACGCAGAGCGCCCATATTTCGCCACTGCCACGGAGTGCGGGGCGACGTCTGACAGGCCATATTGCATATAACGTCCCGCACTCCCGATTCCTCTGAGCCGTCTAAGAACCATCAGGCAAGCCTGCCCGGCGAAGAGGTGTGGTGCTTGCTCGCGCTACTCTTAGGAACTCTCATGCTCCTGCCTCTTCGGCACCATTGTGGGAGTGCATTGTTCTGCGATGTGTAGTCCATCCTCCGGCCGCATGGCGGAGTCAAGGCCGGATTTCCTTTTCCTCTTGTACTTATTTCAACATTCATAAATAGTTCATATTAAATATAATGCTTATATTTTACCGCATTCAGCTTCTACCCAAATATGTGGTGGTATTTCATCCACTAATTCATACCCTAAAGATAGTGCTAATTTTTCAGATTCTGTTCGATATGGCCATGTACACCAATCCGGTTCAATCCCATTTTTTAGCAACTCGTTAATTAAAGAAACTGCAGCCTCTTTTGCGTATCCTTTCCTCCTATAAGCCTCCTCAGTAGCAACATCAATCTCTGCGCGGCCTTTGCCCAACATAAAACCTGAACAAAAGCTTATACACTCTGACCCTTTGAGAATACGACTTACCAGATATTGTTTTTTTGCACCACAATCTTGTTCATAAAGGATTCTATTTTCAACATCTTTTAGAGCTTTTCTTCCAGTTTGTACCTCTATAAATTTATCTCTATTCAAACGAAATATTTTCCGAAAACTTTTTATGCCATGATGCTTTCCAAACACTTCATCTAATATTTTATCCCATTTTGCATCAGGGCAAAATACAATTGCTTCTTTTTGCCCTGTTCTAGTTAAATATTGCTTGAAAATTATATCATCCAATACATTAACAACATTATCAATGTCAGCATTACCTACTACAAAATGAAATGCGAATGGGGTCAATAGAACAGCTATCTGAGGACTATTTTCCGAATCAACAAATAGTTCTCCATCATATTGTCCTTCCAAAGATGAATAAATTACAGGAATGTTATATGTATACTTACTAAACAGCTGTAAATATTTTTCTTTATTCTCTACTTTCTTCATTTTTAACGCTCCCTTACTAATTAAAATATAATCTTTATTTCACCTTATTCTACCAATGCGCAGAGTGCCATTTCTCGCCCGACGGTCGGAGACCCGGGCGACGTCCGATGGACTACATTTCGCAGAACGTCTCGCTATCGCGACGTTCCTGAGCCGGACCCGCAGAGTCCTTCTCCCTGGCGGTGCTCGCACCCGGTGAAGGAATGTGGTGTGCTGCATGGACTATTCTTTCAGGAACCAAATCAGGGACTCAGACCCTGTACACCCTTGCGCTGACAGCTTTGTTATGTAAAGTCGTGCGCCTTCTTGCTCAGAGGCCGACAGGACGTCGGCCCCTCAAAATATTCTTTGCTTCAAAGTTATGCTACTAATATTTGTAATTATGCTGTTTACAAGTACCCTTTAAATGGATATACTATATATAAGGACGGCGACGCTCGTTGCTGTCAGGTTTTATGAAGGGTACTTATTTTAAACGGTTTTTATAAGACCGTTTTTTTCTTTGTCTGTCCGGCTGTGGTCGGAGAAGCTTGTCAATAAAAATTCTTGCGGATACTGCTACTCCTAACGGTATGAATATGTATTTTATGACCTTGTACACCCTTGCGCGGACAGCTTCGTTATGTGGAGCCACATGCCCCGTGACTTGGAAGTTGCCACGGATGGCAACTTCTTAAATTTCTTTTAATCCTTCATTAAAAAATAAGCCTTTAACGCCTTTGTATACTATCTTTATAACAATGCTTAATGCTAAATAAATACCTATTGCAATGAAAATGATATAAGTGTTGCTTGTGGACGTCATTATTGTGTTAGCACTTCTAAATAATTCTGTTAATCCTAAAATTGAAAGTAGTGATGTATATTTTATAAGTCTTCTCAGAACTAGTATAGCTGAAAGAACAGCAATCTTTATACTAAAGTTAGAGCACTTTCGACTTTCTAAATTTTCTGCTTGAGATATGGAAAAACCAGCAATATTTGCTATAGCATTTAATGTTAAAACAATTATTGAAGCAGTGTATGGTGAAAATACAAACCTAGGTAAAATTAAAGGTAAAGCATAATATACAAAGAACAATTGCACTATTATCGGAATTCCTTCGAATACTTCAATATAGGCAGTACATAGGCAATCAATAATATTAATTTTTGATTGCTTCCCCAAATAAATTAAATAACCCGGAATTGCTGATATACCTAGTGAAATTAATGAAATTAACAAAGTTACAATTAATCCTTTTAGTATTGCAGGTATATACTCCATAGACTAACCCTCCTCGAAATACTATTTTCCGCGCCATGGACGGCGCGGCAATCTTGCATGTGGTTTCATATAACGTCTCGCTGTCGCGACATTCCTGCGCCGGACCCGCAGAGCCCTTCTCCCTGGCGGTGCTCGCACCCGGTGAAGGAATGTGGTGTACTGCTGGGACTATTATTTCAGGAACCAAATCAGGGACTCAGACCATGTACACCTTTACGCTGACAGCATTGTTGTGCGATGTCGAATGTCCCTCTTCTCGGAGCAAGCCCCGGATGGCTTGCCCTTAATCTCCATCGCGACTACACTAAACTTTCTTTATCCGACAGTATATTGCTTACCTAATATTTTCTCTAGATCACTTGTCAGTTTATTGTCCTCTCCTACGTAAATGACAATAAATCTGCCCTTCCAGAAAAAAAACGGTGTTGAAGCCCAATCTGCTAAAGGACCACTTAATATTTGAATGTCTTTCTTTGCTTTAGAATAGCTACTATATTCACAAAGAGAAATTTTTTCTTTACCGTTAATCTTATATATTCTTATTTTATCAAAATTGTCATTAGGTCCTTTTTCGTCTGCAACCTCTTCTTGAACTTTATAACCATAATCACTAAGAATGTTCCCAATTTTATCGTAGGCCGGTAACTGCTCACCTGCAATCAGAATGTATATGAGTATACCAACCATCAATACTGCTAAGATGGCTGCAAAAATAATTTTTCTTTTCATCTTCTACCTCGCAGTTCAATTTCTAGTAATCTTTTACGTCGTAGCCTTTTTTATTCCCCGCGTACGGATGCGCGGACAGCTTTGTTAGCTGAAGTATCACTCATCCTCCGGCCGCTCGGCGGAGTCAAGGCCGGATTATCTTTTTTCTTTATATTCTTTCAACATATATAAACATTCCGAAGAAAAACAACTTCTAATTATGCTTATTTGTTTAGTAACCAACTATTTGTTTGATAATATTTTCTCTACCAAATCGTCATAAGATATTTTTGAAAAATCTGTTACATCTACATCAATTATGATATCTCCATATTTAAAATTTCTGTGAATTTGCGAAGCCTCTTTAAAAAACTCAACATTATCAAAAGAACCATACATAGCAAGACCAGGATGTCTTTCACCTGATATTTCTCTTTCTACAAATCGCTTGCAAATTACTTCAGGTTCGCCGTCGAATCGGACATTAATAACTTTATAACCGTATTTTTGCACCATTGGTTGGAATATATCTCCACTTAGTTTTATGAAATTACTTTCAAAAATTATTGGTTGACTTGTTCTCATAAGCATCTCACAAAAGTAAAAAGACAAGTCATAAGCCAGTGCTGCGTATTTCTTTGATTCAGTCTGTATGCTTGGGTCGAAATGAAGCTTATCCCAGATTATTTCTTTTAACTTATCCTTGCCAATTAAAGCTATCTGTAATTTTTCTGATAAATAATTTGCAAATCTGGTTTTCCCTACACCAGGCATTCCTGCTATAAGTATCAATAGTTTTTCCAAATCAACACCACCTAATATAAATAATTAGTACTTCATAATATTAAACACATCGCAGAGCGCCAATTTTCGCCCGACGGCTGGAGCCCGGGCGACGTCCGATGAGTGATATTTCAGCTAACGTCTCGCTGTCACGACGTTCCTGAGCCGTACCCCTCGGAGCCCTTCTTTCTTGGCGGTGCTTGCACCCGGTGAAGGAATGTGGTGTACTGTAGGGACTATTATTTCAGGAACCAAATCAGGGACTCAGACCTTGTACACTCCTGCGTGACAGCATTGTTATGTAAAGTATGGCACATGTCCCTATATTCAGAGCGGCCACGGACGGCCGCCCTTATACTTCATGCTCCTTAATCCAGCTGACAATATATTCTTGAGAAAAGCTCCCATCAGCTATACCAAGTCCTAAGTTTACTAATTCTCTTTGATCGAATCGAAGAATTACATTGTTATATTCCAGAAGTATAAGCATGATAAATAATCCCATTCTCTTATTACCATCTATAAAAGGATGATTCTTGATAATGCAAAAACAAATATTAGCACACTTATCCTCAATGCTTAAATACAATTCTTTCCCATCGAATGTTGAAAAAGCATTATACAATGCTGATTCGAGCAACGTTTGGTTCCGAACTCCATCTGCACCTCCTGTTGCTTGAATCATTTTTGTATGCAGTTGAAGCACTTGAATAATTGAAACATGCTTCATTTAGCTAACTCCTTGAAAGCTTCCATATTATTTGCGAGCACCCTATCAGCTATATCATCAATTTTTTCTTCATCTGTTTTAGCTTCTTTTGAAAACTCATCGTATTCAATTATGATATACTTAGGCTTATTATTTTTTAAAATAACCACTGATTTCTCTTCATCTACCATACGAGCAACTTTTGAAAAGTTCTGATTTGCATCTGTTATCGTGACAATTTTCTTTGTATTTAGTAACATATTAACACCTCCTGCCAATAGTATAACACATTTTAGGATGTTTTTAACCTATTTCTTCGAAGATATTCTACAGCCCCGCGCCACGGAAGGCGCGGACATACATGTGCCATATTTAATATAACGTTCCGCTGTCGCGACGTTCCTGAGCCGGACTCACGAAGCCCTTCTCCCTGGCGGTGCTCGCACCCGGTGAAGGAATGTGGTGTACTGCTGGGACAATTATTTCAGGAACCAAATCAGGGACTTAGGCCTTGTACACCCCTGCGCTGACAGCTTTGTTCTCTGATGTGCGGCGGACCCGCGAAGTCAGAGCGCCACGGACGGCGTGCCTTAAACTACTTTTTAGCTATAGCAAATAATACATTTGCATCGTAGGGAATGCCCTCATTGCCATATTCTTTCTCTAATTCCATAAGAACTTCTTTTTTAAACAAATCCAGTTGTCCAGTGCCTTGACTATCTATCATTTCAAAGGTTGCTCTACCTGCATGAGACCATTGTTCATTCCACCATTCTTCACAATCTTTATAACCTCAACTCCCTAAAATTTTAGCGTAGACAAAAGAAAAACGCAAAAAGATCTAGCCCCTATTGAGTATAGCCGACTTTAAGCCTTTTGTAGGCTTTTTTTAT
>WSSedL1CaDRAFT_10002045_pt1 | contig 10742 bp, 7 predicted proteins | sample WetSurSL1Cattail_FD_9464 | JGI IMG/M metagenome (IMG submission 9464)
GGGAATACATACCTTCAATGGTATTTTTTCTACATTATATGCTTATCCGGCTTTGCTTGCCAAGCACAGCATGTATGGCGATGTAATACCTCAATATACGGGCCTGCCTTATGTATTGAAAGAAAATGGTTACCACAACATATTCTTTACTACTCACGACGATCAGTTCGATAATATTGCACCATTTGTAACCGTTAATCATTTTGACGAAGTGATTGGTCAAAAGGATTATCCACGTTCTGAAGTCCTAAGTACTTTAGGTATTCCAGACCATAAACTGTTTCAACATGTGTTGGACAAACTGGATAATGTAGCTGCCAATGAACAAATATTTTTTGCAGCAATAATGACGGGTAGTAACCACGATCCATTTAATGTTCCTGAAGATGTATCTTTCAAAACAAAGAACTACCATGACCGTAATGGTTGTGTTGCTTATGCTGATTGGTCTATAGGCGAATTTTTGAAGGCCGCGGCTAAAAAGCCTTGGTATCCCTATACCATTTTTGTTTTCCTGGGCGACCATGGAACAGTATATAATTATGACATGTATGGAGATATGAGCTATCCGATCAATCATATTCCTTTGTTTATATTCAATCCTAGTCAACCGGTTAAGCAACAATACTTCAATAATCCGGGAGGGCAAATTGATGTATTCCCTACCATATCTAATCTATTGGGTTTGTCATATATCAATAATACCTTAGGTCAGGACTTGCTGCACGAAAAAAGGCCATTTATGTTCTTTGGTGCCGATGATAAAATTGGTGTTGTGGATAGTACGCATTTTTATGTTTGGCATAAAGATGGCGAAGACAAAATGTATGACTTAGGTAAAAGTTTCACCAACAATATTATCAGCAATCATAGAGCTACAGCAGATAGTATGCGCGACTTTGCACTCGCCAATACGCAAGCTGCACAGTGGCTGATTGCCAATAAAAAAACAGGTGTGGTTAAATAAAAACCTAAGCATACCATCATCCATTCTACTCAATTACGAAACTTAATATTTACCGTTCACAAGAAAAAACGACCGTTCGTCAATTTTTTAAGTTTATCGGTTGCCTATGCTCTATTTTCGCGCTACAATCAGATGTCTCGAATGGATATAGCTTCATTTTTACACTTAATAATTCAGCTACCAAGGATAAAACAATACTTAATGAAAGGAGGAGTATATTTATGGGTTATGTTGCAGTGGACACCGCATGTGTTAGCGCGGTCAAATAATGATAAGCCTTTGCAGCACCCGGTGTCCGCCGTGAAGGTCATTGATTTACGTGCCGACACTGGTATGCTGTCATTGACACCTACAGCTAACCTGGCAAAATTCTACACCTACTTAAATCCTGATTCGCTGTACAGTTTTATCGTGCGTTCCTACATAGATCATTCACAGGGAAGAGATAAAGCTATTGCAGCACCGGAACTGATCGTACGTTTACATACATTTTATGTTACAGAAACGAGAGAGTCTGGCGTAATGAAAGAACAAGCAAAATTTAGGTTGGATGCCGATTTTTTTATATCTGAACGGCCGGATAAATTTATCTTCCTGGGTAGGCGGGACATAACGGTTAGTTATACAGGAATTGCTATAGTGGAAAAGTTCATGCAAACATTTGAGGAGTCATTGTGTAAGCTCTATGACCAGCTGTACCAATCGCCTAGGCAATGGCAGGTATATAGCAGCTATGATGAGGTCGTTAATTATGACGACAACAAAAAAAAGTTATTACCGGCTTATACAATGCCTATAGCCGATAATGCGGTTTACTATACCTGGGATGATTTCCTGATGCTCAAAAAGCAGGAAAATCAAAGCGTGCAACTGACTGATAAAAAGAAATTCAAAATCGAATACAAAAATGACAGAGGCAAAACAAAACATGCACCTGTCAGCAATGTGCATATGTTTGCTTGCAATGGTAAGCTGTATTATAATGTTGAAGGAGTTCCCTGTGAGATGACCAGGAAAGGAAATGATTTTTTTGTACGGGGTACTATTGGTAAAGAGGCTTTGAAAGAGTCCCTGGAAAGTCGCGGGTTTATAGTTGTTATAGTGACAGGCAAAGGCCTCCATACTTATGATTTCAGGATAGATTACCGTAACGGGGAACTGGTACCTATCAGGGAAATATAAAAGAAGCATGAGGATAAACAAGCGCCCGATCCTTAGCCTGAAACAACCTTTTAATTTTTTTCGACTCAATTATAAAACTCATTTTTACCGTTCACAAGAAAAATTGACCGTTCGTCAATTTTTCTTGTTCATTTAAGTTCTGTCCTATATTTTCGCCGACCAATAAAATAAACAATTTAAATTGTAGGTGGCAATAATAAAGATGATCATGAAAAATACCTTACTTATATTGATGTTGTTGTGTGGGACAATACGTTCTTTTGCACAGGGTGACGTCATTAAATTCGATACTAAGCATTGCGGCATCACTGCACATCCGATATCGGATGTAGAAGTAATTGATTGCAGGGCAGACAGTAATGCGGTGCTGGGAGTGGTGCTTATAGGAAGAGAGCAAACTCCATTAACCACAAACGAACCTTTGAAAAAATCAATAAAGCAGTTTTACCTCAATTACCTTTCCTCTGAAAAAAATAATACTGCCCGAAAATTAACGGTGGTATTATATACTTTTTATGCTTGTGATGAGCTTGATGCCCAATACTCCGAAAGGACTCATTTTAGTTATGCGGCGAGTTATTTTCTGTCGGACGGAAGTAATCAATATACTTTATTAGGGACAATAGACACTACGATCTATACCAAAAAAAGAAAATTGTTGTCGTGTATTGATGCTTCGTTATGTAGTTTGTATGAAGATCTGTATCAGCACTCGCAGGACAATAAACTATATAGCTACAATGAGCTGATAAATTATGAGCAGGAGCAAAAGAAAATATTTGCTGCATACCGCGTCGTGCCCAATGATAGCAATGCTGTATATATGAAATGGGATGATTTCTTGAAGCTTAATAAACATGAGACGTATTTTATTGAGTGGAATGAAAAGCATTACAGAATAGCTTACAGAAATCAAAGAGGGAGTCTATGGCATGTGCCGGCCTATGCCGCAGTAGTTGCTCATGGGGGCAAGCTATATTATACTATAGAAGGAGCGCCATATGAAATGTATAAAAGGGGCAGTGATTTTTTTGTAACCGGTGCAACCTTAAGGTTTACCAATGCCTCACCAAACACAGCAAGGGTTGTAGCAGGTGCCACAGGAGGAGCTCTGGGCTATCTTGCAGTGAGCGCTTTGACGGGCGGTTTTACTAAAAAAAACAGTGGTATTCAGACTTATGAATTCAAAATAAATTATCGTAACGGTAAATTAATACCGATCAAAAGATTGGATACACCACACAAATAAAATGGACGGCTTATAGCACTACATTTTGTACCAGTTTACTCTTGTTGGGGTAGTCTGTATTAAAGTGTAAGCCACGGCTTTCTTGTCTAAGCTGTGCTGATTTTACGATGAGGTAGCCAATTGTAATTAAGTTACGCAGTTCACACAATTGAGGGGATAGTGTGGTTGTTTTATAAAGGCTTTCCATCTCTTCAAACAATAGATCCAAACGTTTCATGGCACGCTCAAGACGTATATCATTGCGCACTATACCTACATAATCACTCATCGTATTTTGTAGTTCCTTCAAACTTTGAGTGATCAAGATCATTTCTTTAGGCGCATTTGTTCCTGTTGCGTCCCAATCGGGTACTTCATTTTTAAAGCTCGTTTCATCAAATAGGGTTGCAGCATCTTCCGCACAACGATGTGCAAATACAAGTGCCTCCAATAAAGAGTTAGATGCTAATCGATTGGCACCATGCAGGCCTGTGCTGGCACATTCACCGCAGGCATATAAATAGTTGATGGAGGACTGGCCAAGTTCATTTGTTTTGATGCCGCCACAGCAATAATGAGCTGCCGGTGCAATGGGTATCATTGTTTGAAATACGTCGATACCGTTGTTCAGACATTCTTCATAAATGTTGGGAAAATGGTGTAAAAACTTTTCTTTATCCATATCGCGACAATCAAGATATACAAATTCTGTACCCGCACGTTTCATCTCACTATCTATGGCACGTGCCACTATATCACGCGGCGCAAGGTCTTTGCGGGGATCGTAGCGCTCCATGAAAGCTTCGCCTTCTTTGTTGCGCAGGATGCCTCCATCGCCTCTCACTGCTTCGGTAATAAGGAACGATTGATGCGCATTAGCTGAGTGCATAGCTGTTGGATGAAATTGAATGAACTCCATGTTTTCAATTCGTCCTTTAGCACGATATACCATGGCTATACCATCACCGGTAGCAATGTATGGATTGGTGGTAGTACGATAAACCTGACCTACACCGCCAGATGCCATTACCGTAATACGGGCAAGAATTTTTTCATTGCGACCTGTATTGAGGTTTAAGGCATAGACACCATAACATTCAATATCGGAAGTAGATTTGGTCACTAAGTAACCCAAGTGATGCTGCGTAATAATATCGATAACAAACCAATGATTGTGTATTTGTATGTTCGGATATTTTTCTAGTTCTGCTAATAATGCACGCTCTATTTCAAATCCGGTAATATCCTTGTAATGCAATATTCTGAATTCAGAATGACCACCTTCTTTACCTTGTAAATATTGCCCTTGGCTATCTTTATCAAAATTAGTGCCCCATTGTATGATCTCCTCTACACGGTCAGGCCCCTCTTTTACCACTAATTCAACAATGCTCCTATTACATAGCCCATCGCCAGCAATGAGGGTATCTTCAATATGCTTGTCAAAACTGTCTTCCCCATTACCGCTCATTACAGCAATACCTCCTTGTGCATATTTGGTATTGGTTTCATCTGTGTTTGTTTTGGTGAGGATCGTTATTGATTTATCAGGAAAACGTTGTGCCGTTTTAATGGCAAAAGTGAGCCCTGCAATTCCGGAGCCTATAACAAGAAAATCTGTGCGTAGCATTATTGGGTTAATTTGATGGCTTATTCTTATACAATATTATCATTTAAAGGATGTAGTACCTAAAAATAATTCATAAAATCTACGGCTGGTATTGATTTAGATAATTGATACTCCGAAAAAAACGGTTGTAACTATTGCTACAACCGGTTCTTAGAAATATAAAATGTGGAATTTACTGTAAATGATCGAGTGCCGTTTTTATCCTTTTCATAGCCTCTACCAATTTATCCATTGAGGAGGCGAACGATATACGCAAACAATGATCATTGCCGAAGGCAGCACCATTTACTACCGTTACATTGGCTTTATGCAAGAGATACATGGCAAGGTCTTCGTCATTGTTGATAATAGTATCGCCATATTTTTTACCGATAAAGTTGGCAATATCGGGGAAGGCATAGAATGCACCTTTAGGATTGTTGATTTTAATTCCGTCGATCTCGCTCAATGCTTTTATTACAAACTCTTTCCGTTCGCGGAAAGCTTCTACCATTTGCATACTGGGTGTTTTGTCGCTCAATAGTGCTGTGATTGCTGCTCGTTGTGCAATAGAGTTGGAGCCTGACGTAAATTGTGCCTGTAGTTTTTCGCAGGCTTGTACTAATTCTTTATTGGCTGCTATATAGCCCAGGCGCCAGCCGGTCATGGCAAAGCCTTTAGAAAAACCATTTACAACAACCACCCTTTCTTTTATTGAATCGAATTGTGCAATGCTTTCGTGCTTGCCATCATAGTTGATGTACTCGTAAATCTCATCGCTAACGATGGTGATATTGGGGTAGCGTTCAAAAACAGTTACCAATGCAGCTAACTCTTCTTTGCTATACACAGAGCCTGTAGGATTGCATGGCGAAGAGAAGATAAACATCTTGGTTTTATCTGTAATTGCTGCTTCTAATTTTTTCGGTGAAATTTTAAAATCAGAATCGATAAAACAATCTACAAAAACAGGTTTTCCTTCGGCTAAACTAACTAAAGCTGCATACGTTACCCAAAATGGGGTAGGGATAATCGCTTCATCTCCCGGATTGATAATGGATAATATGGTATTGGCTAAAGATTGCTTGGCACCTGTAGATACCAATATCTGCTCGGGCAAATAGTGTAGATTATTATCTTGTTTTAATTTTTCACAAACAGCTTGTCTTAGCTCAAGGAAACCGGCTACCGGTGTATATTTAGTGTAGCCTTCATTCATTGCTTGCACTGCTGCATCACAAATGTGCTGCGGTGTGCGAAAGTCAGGCTCGCCGAGGCTAAGATCTATAATGTCAATACCCTGAGCTTTAAGCTCACGGCTCAACTTTGCCATCTTTATTGTTTGTGGTTCTGATATTCGATCCAGTCGTTGTGCTAATTGCATTTCATTAATAGGTTGCTACAACAGCTATTGCCATTGTGGTCAACATGTTTTATTATAGTGCTATAATTTTGTTCCGTTTAATAAAAGATAAACAGTAAGTAACAAGATACAAACTATTGCAAATATCAGGAAAGCAATTGTCTTTTTTGAAGAAGCATGCAAAGTTTTTGCATCATTTAACTGATTGATACGGTTAAGCGTATTTTCCATACGAGCAAAAGCAGTTTCACCTTTTACAATATAGTCGTAGGCACCGTATTTCATACTGTCCACAGCTACTTGTATTTTATCTTGGCCAGATACCATTATAGCGTGCACCTCAGGATATTTTTCTTTTATTTCTTTAAGCACCTCCACGCCATTTTTCGCATTAGGTACCTGAGCACTCAAATGGTAATCTATGATCACAATTTCCGGGTGCTCGCCCATGCTTTTGATGGCATCTTCGCCATTTTCGAAAAGTTGAAATTTGTAATCGAAGCGTTCTGAAAGATAGTCTTTCAACATCTCATTTTGGATGGGTTCATCGTCAATTAAGAATACACGATGAATTGATGTATTTGCCATTGTTATAGATTATTTGCAGAAAGGTAAAACGAAACGTTTAATTCTGCAAGTTATTAGTAAAAATTGATTATAAAATATTTTATGAGTGCTTGTTTATGTACATATTGCCGTCGATTTTGAAACCGGCTACAAGCACGATAGTCCCCATCTCGGTATGAAAAGATCCGGTGGGTAGAGGAGGGGGATAGGAAGCATTCCCGGACAGGTAGCTATTATACGTAGTATAGTGCCTGTCCCGTCCTCTGAAGCCTAAACCCAGATAAGGGTCTGCAAAAAAAGCTGCTTTCTTACCTCTGCTTAATTCAAAGCCATAGATGATATCCACACCAAATACATAAGCTTTTTCGTTGCGCTCATAATGTCTGACGATGTCAGTGAATCCGACACTATCATAATGCAGTGATTTATAGATAAGCGCTAGCTCAAAGTAACTCCGGCTCTTTTTGTTGATGTAACGTTTGGCAAATACCCGGATCGCATACCCGTTATATACCTTACCGGGGTATTCGTCCTGACTGCCCGATAAGGGATTTACAGCCAACGCTTGATTCATTATTATAACCGCAGGGGAAATGCCTAGAGCTATGTGCCTGTTTAACTTATATTCTGCGGTAATATTGAATTCACTCATCAGGTCCTGTACTATCTCAGTAGCGATGGAGATCCGTTGGGTGTCCTGCTGTTGCTGTTGTACCTGCAACGTTTTTTCCTGTGCCATTAAGGATTGGCAGCTATAGGTCAAAAGTATCGATAGTGTGAGTTTTACTTTTTTCATGTTCTTTGGCTTTATCCGAACAAGATAAAAAATAATTCAGTATTTTAACCAGTAACTTTTTTGTAGATTCTGGTAACATTAGACCTAAGACTACTACTCACTACTCAATATTTATAAGCTATTCCTATCTACATCAAGACTTGATTTTTGTACCAGATGAGCAAACCTTGCTTTTTGATAGGTATGGTTTATTGTGCTACAAAGCGTACCTGACCAACTTACAGGTATGCCTATTTAGCGTCTTTGGGGATATAAAAAGCCAGCTGCATGCTACTAACTGCTGTATTTTCGGAGTTCTTCGAACGCTTTTTCGCATACGCGTTCTAGGTTTTGCATCAGATCAGGTATCGGTTTGTAATGTGCTGATTCGCCGGCACTTTGCTCCAGCATAAATACATGGCTGAGGTCTTCAGTAACACCCATGTAAGATAGCTGGGGCTTGAGTGAATGTGCGGCTATCTTTATTCGTTCGTAGTCCTGGGCTGCCAATCCATCTTTTAATTGTTGTATGAGTTTGGGTGCATTTTCCAAAAACATGCCGATATATTTATTTTGCTTTGCCTGATCGCCATTTGTAAATTGATGGAGAAAGTGCATGTCTGTGACTTGGTTGGGCAATTCGACCAATGATTGTTGTTCGCTTTTCTCTTCACTCTGCTCAATAATTTTTAGTCCCAACATTTGTGCCATTTTGGCCAGCAATTCTTTTTGTACAAATGGTTTAGAAATATAGGCGTTCATACCTACTTTAAAATATTGTTTTACATCGTCATCGAGCACATTAGCAGTCATAGCAATGATCTTTGTTTTGGCAGCATCGGTACCCAGTGAACGAATAATTTTGGTGGCTTCAATACCATCCATTACCGGCATACGAATGTCCATCAATATCATATCGTAATGGTTTTCTTTTACAAGATTGACGGCTTCCTTGCCATCGTTGGCGATATTTATAGTAATGCCCGGCAATAATTCGTTGAGTGTGTCAACGGCAACCATCTGATTAAATTCGTTGTCTTCAGCCAGCAGGATGGTGCATTTTTTCAATCGCTCTATCAATTCACTATTTACATCAGTTTCGTTGATACAGATGCTATGTTCCTGTTCCTGTGCAAAGGGAATGATAATGCTAAAACAGCTCCCTTTTCCTAATTCGCTTGTTACCGTAATACTTCCATTCATGAGTTCGGTAAGTTGTTTGGATATTGCCAGCCCTAGACCCGTTCCACCAAATCGGCGTGTAGTATCAGCTCCTGCTTGTGTGAAACTGGTAAATAAATCTTTAGCATATTCTTCTGAAATACCAATGCCGGTATCAGAGATATCGAATCGAACAGAGTAATGTTGATCTTCAAATTTTACCAGCGTAACCTCGAGGGCTACATGTCCTTTTTCCGTAAATTTGATAGCATTGCCTACAAGGTTCAATAGTATTTGATTAACCCTTGTCGGGTCTCCGGTAAGATTTTGCGGTATTGATGGGTCAATGATAGTTCTGAGTTCGATATGTTTTTCTTCCGCTTTAAGCATCAACATATCATTAAGGCTGTCAACTATTGTGCGGATAGAAAAATTAGTTTGTTCTATCGTTATTTTCCCTGCTTCTATTTTCGCAATATCTAAAATGTCGTTGATGATCACTAACAGATTGTCAGCCGATTGACTAATGGCTGTTAAGTAGCGCATTTGTTCCGGTTGAGGATCTTTATTGAGTAAGAGTTGTGTCATACCTACTATAGCATTCATAGGCGTACGGATCTCGTGACTCATGTTAGCTAAAAATTGCTGTTTGAGTTGAGCGGTGCGTTCAGCAACTTCTTTTTCTTTTTGTGCGAGTTCTACTTGTTGGCGAATTTTCAGATTGCTCAACTTATTGAGTGTTGCTTGCTGAAAAATATCTTCTTTAAGTTTTTCAAATGTTTTTAAATGGCCAAAGGCTCTGGGTATATCACCCATTTTATCATACAAATCCGATAGCGTTTCATGCAGGCTCATCACGTCATGTCGGCGCTTGTACTGTAGCGCAAGCTCCATAGCTTCTGTCAGTGTTTTTTCGGCATTAGTATATTGGGCATTGTCCATATCCAATAATGCCAAGTAATACCTGCAGGATATTTGTACTTCTAAATGACCTACTTCATCTGCTTCATGCAATCCTTGCGCTAAATATGATTTTGCCTTATCTGAATTTTTAAGTTTATAATTTACTTTGCCAATACCGCTGAGCGCCAGTGCATGCATACTCGTGCCAATATCGGTATGTTGTAAGTTCTCTTCGAAGTAGCTCAGTGCTTCTTGAAAATGCTCTTGTTTAAAATAGATATTGCCAAGAATATGATAGAGCAAATTGAGCCGATGAATGCTGTCCGATTTTTCGATGATGGGTAAACATTTTAACGCAAATTCCAACGCATTCTCATAATCGTTGAGGTCGTAATGGATGTAAGCAATGCTGGACAAATTCACCGCTTGAGTTGTTTCGTCCCCCAGCTTTTCATTGATAGCTAGTGCACGTTCAAAGTTGCCTAAAGCCTGTCCGAGGTCGCCCCTGTCGCGATAGATGTAGCCAAAATTATTGTAAATACGAGCCAGTAAGGATTCGTCTTTTATATGGAGTGCAATTTTTTTGGCTTGCTCCAATATTTGAATACCCTGCTCATAATTTCCTTGTTGCCAATAGCACCAACCTTGTAAGTTATATGCTCTGCCCAACCCTGTTTGGTAATTCTCCTTTTCGGATAATGCAGCAATTGCTTTCGCCATTTCGAGTGCGCGCTCTAAGTCATAGTTGCGCAACTCCATTGCCATTTCAATCTGCTTATTTACTTTTCGTTTGGTACTGGTTAGTAATTTATATTCTTCTTCCAGTTCCTTGTATTTGGCAGTATGTTCCATGGTTTATTATTATTTGAAAGAAAATTATTTTACTCCGTGCATTAATTTTTTGATCAGTGGGGAAAATAATATCAAAATAATACCAGCTATCAGTGCATAAATAGCTAATTGGTAATAGCCTTGCGTATAGGCTTG
>WSSedL1CaDRAFT_10002046_pt1 | contig 10737 bp, 3 predicted proteins | sample WetSurSL1Cattail_FD_9464 | JGI IMG/M metagenome (IMG submission 9464)
ATGGTTATCGATACGGCATAAGTAGTACTACCATTCGCATTCGTAGCAGTGACCAGATAATTATCCCTGGCAGTTACTGTAGTTGGAGTACCCGAGATAATACCCGTAGTACCATCCAATGTCAAACCGGCCGGTAAAGCAGGACTTACACTATAGCTGCTTACCGCACCACCGGTAACGGTTGGGCTAAGTGCCGAAATAGATTTTCCCGTTACATACACTACCGGACTGGTGTAACTCAAATTCGCCGGAGATACACCGGTTGTAATACTACCATCATTAATGGTTATCGATACTGCAAAAGCTGTACTACCAACATTATTAGTTGCTGTTACCTGATAATTAGCCGCAGCGGTAACTGTGGTTGGAGTGCCCGAGATAATACCCGTAGTACCATCCAAACTTAAACCGGCCGGTAAAGCAGGACTAACACTATAACTGCTTACCGCACCACCGATAACGGTTGGGCTAAGTGCAGGAATAGATTTACCCGTTACATACACCACCGGAGTAGCATAAGTCAGGTTAGCAGGAGCTACACCTGTAGTTGTAGCAGCATCATTAATCGTTATCGATACGGCATAAGTCGTACTGCCATCCGCGTTCGTGGCAGTGACCAGATAATTATCCTTGGCTGTTACTGTGGTTGGAGTACCCGAGATAATACCCGTAGTGGCATCCAATGTCAAACCGGCCGGTAAAGCAGGACTGACACTATAATTGCTTACCGCACCACCGGTAACGGTTGGGTTAAGTGCCGAAATAGATTTACCCGTTACATACACCACCGGGCTGGTGTAACTCAAATTTGCAGGAGCTACGCCTGTAGTTGTAGCAACATCATTAATCGTTATAGATACCGCAAAAGCTGTACTACCAACATTATTAGTTGCTGTTACCTGATAATTGGCCGCAGCGGTTATAGTCGTTGGAGTACCGGAAATAATACCCGTAGTGGCATCCAATGTCAAACCGGAAGGCAAAGCAGGACTGACACTATAACTGCTTACCGCACCACCGATAACGGTTGGGATAAGTGCAGGAATAGATTTACCCGTTACATACACCACCGGAGTGGCATACGTCAGGTTAGCAGGAGCTACATCCGTAGTTGTAGCAACATCATTAATGGTTATCGATACGGCATAAGTAGTACTGCCATCCGCATTCGTAGCAGTGATCAGATAATTATCCTTGGCAGTTACTGTGGTTGGAGTACCCGAGATAATACCGGTAGTACCATCCAATGTCAACCCTGCCGGTAAGGCAGGACTGACACTATAACTGCTTACCGCACCACCGGTAACGGTTGGGCTGAGTGCCGGAATAGATTTACCTGTTACATAAACTACCGGAGTGGCATAAGTCAGGTTGGCAGGAGCAACACCAGTTGTAATACTACCATCATTAATCGTTATCGATACAGCATAAGTCGTACTACCATTCGCATTCGTAGCAGTTACTAAATAATTGTCTTTAGCAGTTACCGTGCTTGGAATACCCGAGATAATGCCCGTAGTGGCATCCAACGTCAAACCGGCCGGTAAGGCAGGACTGACACTATAACTGCTTACCGAACCACCGGTAACGGTTGGGCTTAGAGCCGAAATGGATTTTCCCGTTACATACACCACCGGGCTGGTGTAACTCAAATTTGCAGGAGATACACCGGTTGTAATACTACCATCGTTAATTGTTATCGATATAGCAAAAGCTGTGCTACCGACATTATTAGTTGCTGTTACCTGATAACTGGCCGCAGCGCTTACAACCGTTGGAGTACCCGAGATAATACCCGTAGTGGCATCCAATGTCAAACCGGCCGGTAAGGCAGGACTAACGCTATAGCTACTCACTGCACCACCGGTAACGGTTGGACTCAGTGCAGGAATAGATTTACCCGTTACGTAAACCACCGGAGTAGCATAAGTTAGGTTAGCTGGAGCTACACCCGTAGTTGTGGCAACATCATTAATGGTTATAGATACCGCATAAGTGGTACTACCGTCTGCATTCGTAGTGGTTACCAGGTAATTATTCTTAGCGGTTACTGTGGTTGGAGTACCCGAGATAATGCCGGTAGCAGGATCCAATGTCAAACCGGCCGGTAAGGTTGGACTTACAGTATAGCTAGTCACCGCACCACCGGTAACGGTTGGACTCAGGGCCGAAATAGATTTTCCCGTTACATAAACAACCGGACTGGTGTAACTCAAATTCGCAGGTGACACACCGGTAGTAATACTACCATCGTTAATCGTTATAGATACCGCAAAAGCTGTGCTACCTACATTATTAGTTGCTGTTACCAGATAATTGGACGCAGCGGTTACAACCGTTGGAGTGCCCGAGATAATACCCGTAGTGGCATCCAATGCTAAACCGGCCGGTAAGGCAGGACTGACACTATAACTGCTTACCGCACCACCGGTAACGGTTGGGTTGAGTGCCGAAATAGATTTTCCCGTTACATAAACTACCGGAGTGGCATAAGTCAGGTTTGCAGGAGCAACACCTGTAGTTGTAGCAGCATCATTAATGGTTATAGATACCTCATAAGTGGTACTGCCATCCGCATTTGTAGCAGTAACCAGATAATTATCCTTGGCTGTTACTGTGGTTGGAGTACCAGAAATAATACCTGTAGTAGCATTAATACTCAAACCGGCCGGTAAAGCAGGACTGACACTATAACTGCTTACCGCACCACCAATCACCGTTGGGCTAAGTGACGGAATAGATTTACCCGTTACATAAACCACCGGAGTGGCATAAGTCAGGTTAGCAGGAGCTACACCCGTAGTTGTGGCAACATCATTAATCGTTATCGATACGGCATAAGTAGTACTGCCATCCGCATTCGTAGCGGTGACCAGATAATTATCCCTGACTGTTACTGTGGTTGGAGTGCCGGAGATAATGCCGGTAGCAGGATCCAAACTCAAACCGACAGGCAAAGCAGGATTTACACTATAATTGCTTACCGCACCACCGGTAACGGTTGGGCTTAGCGCCGGAATAGATTTTCCCGTTACATAAACCACAGGACTTGCATAGCTTAAATTTGCAGGAGATACGCCGGTAGTAATACTCCCATCGTTAATGGTTATCGATATAGTAAATGCTGTACTGCCTACATTATTAGTTGCTGTTACCTGATAATTGGCTGCAGCGCTTACAGTCGTTGGAGTACCGGAAATAATACCTGTAGTACCATCCAATGTCAAACCGGCAGGTAAAGCCGGACTGACACTATAGCCACTCACTGGACCACCGGTAACGGTTGGGCTAAGTGCCGGAATAGATTTACCCGTTACATACACCACCGGAGTGGCATAAATCAGATTAGCAGGAGCTACACCCGTAGTTGTAACAGGATCATTAATGGTTATCGATACCACATAAGTGGTACTGCCATTCGCATTCGTAGCAGTAACCAGATAATTATCTTTAGCAGTTACTGTGGTTGGAGTGCCCGAGATAATACCTGTAGCAGGATCCAAACTCAAACCGGCCGGTAAAGCAGGACTAACACTATAGCTATTTACTGCACCACCTATAACGGTTGGGCTGAGTGCCGGAATAGATTTACCCGTTACATAAACAACCGGGCTGGTGTAACTCAAGTTTGCCGGAGCAACACCCGTACTCATACTACCATCGTTAATCGTTATTGATACCGCAAAAGCTGTATTGCCTACATTATTAGTTGCTGTTACCTGATAATTAGCCGTAGCACTTACAACCGTTGGAGTACCGGAAATAATACCCGTAGTGGCATCCAATGCTAAACCGGCCGGTAAAGCAGGACTAACACTATAGCTACTTACTGCACCACCACTAACTGTTGGAATAAGTGCAGGAATGGGTTTACCCGTTACATACACTACCGGAGTGGCATAAGTAAGGTTAGCAGGAGCAATCTCGCTTACTGTAATATTTATCACTGCGGTGGTACTGCCAATACTATTCATTGCAGTTATCGTATAATTACTGGCCGAAGTAGCTACTGTGGGTGTACCACTAATGATACCGCTGGTGGCATTTAGCGTTAAACCTGCTGGTAAAGCAGGGCTCACACTGTAATTAGTCACCGCTCCACCCGTACCACTTGGGCTAAGCGGGCTGATAGCAGTGCCGTTGGTATAAACAAGAGGACTCGTATAACTTAAAGAGGACGGAGCTATCTCATTTACTGTAATACTTATTACTGAACTGGCACTACCGCCACTATTGGTAGCGGTTACTGTATAATTGGTAGCGGGAGTTGCCACAGTGGGTTTACCACTGATGATACCGCTGGTGGCATTTAGCGTTAAACCGGCTGATAAAGCTGGGCTCACACTATAACCAACCACCGCTCCACCCGTATTAGTTGGGCTAAGAGCACTAATCGACGTACCATTTGTATAAACAAGTGGACTTGTATAACTTATTACCGGAGCGATGTCATTTACTGCAATGCTTACCACTGCAGAAGAACTACCAGTACTATTAGTTGCAGTGATGGTATAATTAGTTGCAGTGGATGGAACTGTAGGTGTGCCACTGATAATTCCAGTACTACTATTAAAGTTTAAACCTGCAGGTAGTGCAGGATTAATTGCATATCCGGTAAATTGTATTTTACGAATAGCATTATTATAACTATCAGCAATATAAAGATTACCAGAAGCATCAATAGCAATATCTGTGGGGTAGTAAAATTGAGCCGCAGTTCCAATACCGTCAGCATAGCCTACTATACCTCCGGCTAATGTTGTAACCACACCAGCTGGTGTAATTTTACGAATTAGACTTTTACTACCAGCATCTACCACATACAGGTTGCCATTAGCATCTACTGCCACACCCGTAGGTACCTCAAAACGAGCTGCAGTACCTATACCATCTAAATTACCTGCCGTTAAACTACCAGCCAAAGTACTTACTACTCCAGCTGATGAAACTTTCCTAATCATATTATTAGATCGATCAGCTACATAAATAGTACCTGTTGCGTCTACAGTTAGACCAAAGCCATAATTAAAAGAAGCAGAAGTACCAGTCCCGTCAGTACTACCTGCTGTACCACTACCAGCCAGTGTCGTCACGTTTCCAGCTGAAGTGATCTTGCGAATCTTATAATTATAACAATCAGACACATATATATTATCAGCTGCATCTATCCCTAAGCTCCAAGGAAGTTTAAATAGTGCAGATGTACCCATACCATCAGCGCTACCACTAAGCGCTGGAACACCGGCAAAAGTACTTACAACACCAGTTGGAGTGATTTTTCGAATTGTATTATCCCAATCTGCTACATACAAATCACCAACTGAATTTATAACTACTCCTCTAGGGTTATAAAAACCGGCGGCTGCACCCGTACCATCAGCAGAGCTACCTGTAGTACTCCCAGCTAAAGTGCTTACCACTCCTGCTGGAGTGATTTTTCGTATCATATTATTCTGTGTATCGCCAACATACACATTACCTGCCCCATCCACGGTTAAACCTTCTGGGTGATTAAATCTAGCTGAAGTACCCACACCGTCAGAGCTACCAGATGTACCATTACCTGCCAGAGTTGTCACAATAGCTTGATTTCCACCCATACTCCCTCCACTATTGGTAGGAATTAAAGAGAAAATAGATGTACCTACGGTATAAATGTGCGGTGTAGTATAACTAATATTAGGTGCCTGCGCCAGCAGGCTGCCGGAGGCAAAAAATAACCCGAGCACCAAGGCTATGCAGGTTACATGATGAAAGTAAAATAGTTTCATATCATTGGTTTTTATAATTATCGTTATTATTAACTTAGCGTATCGCCAAGATTTGTTTATATGTTCGTCCAATTCCGTTGAAACGGGATGTTCGGCTACCACGCCTCCTGCCTATCTGCAATAGGAGACATAAAAATGCTAAGTATTAAGAGAAATATAATAACATAATCAAATTAGAATAAATCAAAAATTCCGATCGCGTAAGAAACGCTGATAGAACATATCGACAAGTCGGTATTAATATTTAATAATCTGTTTTCTGAAAGTAAAATTCAGGTAAATAGTCTTGTAACTCGTAACTATTTACTTGTAACTACTTACATTGTTCTTCGTCTATCCCCGTAGCGCGATACGCGGCACTACCCGTTTGTACAAATACCATCGCGATATGCTCCCGGCCGTATCTATGCTACAACTACCATTATAGTCTCGCCCCAGTTGCCCGGTTCGCCCCGCGAATTGAGATAGCGGGCACGGATGTATTCGGTTCCGGCCAGCTGGTCGGATGCATAGTTGCGCGTGTAGGAGGTTTTACCTGTAGTGGCTATGTTCCTGAAATCGGCATCCGTTGGTGTTTTGGACGTACTGCCAACCGGGAAAAACGCCCCTTCTATCTGTATGGAACTTACCCCTGCAGGTTTTCCACCATTTTGCGGGTGGCCGGAGTCTACAATAACAAGTGTTACCGACAGGAAGGTACGATTGCTTTCGCTCACCAAGGGCTGCGATGCAGGCACCGGCGAGGGCGTGTGTGTACCTGATGACAGAGGCAGGTTTAACGTATCACGGTCGGCTTGCGTGAGCACTGATTCAGGGATATCGCTAAAAATAATCCTCAGCGAGGTTTCAATACTCCCTCGCAGGGTATTTTTTGCCGTCGTAATGGTAGAAGTGGCAACGGCAGGATTCTGGCTTTGCTGGTATACCATATTCCAGCCTGTTGTGGCATTGGTTAGCAGGGCATTTACCGTTGTAAGCACTTCTTGCGAAGCCGTTGTAACCAGCAGCCGCACCTTGTTTGTGGTTAAATACGGAATGGCAATGTTGACATAGTCGTTAAAATCAGCATCCTTGCCCGGAAATCGTGTTTGATTCGACATAGCTTATATTTGTTTTAGTTTATAAATTTCACAATATATTTATATACAGAATTCTATCTTCTTATTCGTTTACTTCTCCAACTGGTTGCCTGCCTCTCCCAACCGGTTTCCCAATGCTCCCAACTGGTTTTTCATCGCTTCCATCTGATTGCCTGTCGCTCCCATCTGGTTTTTCATCGCTCCTATCTGGTTGCCTGTTGCTCCCATCTGGTTTGCCGGCGTTCCAACGTGCATTGAAATCGGAACAGACTACGTGTAACACCGATATTTCTTCGGATATCAGCGTAAGCACAGGCATTGAAGTAGAGGCAACAGAATACCTGCATCACCTAAGCTGTAGCGGATGTAACAACGTCACACTGAAAATCCTACCGAATAGTTAGTTCGGTAGGAATGCTATAAAGTGCTTTACTCATAATGATCTCTTTTCATATTATTACCCAAAGTCATATTGTCTATTATCTTCAGGCAACATTTTATATAAAATGTCTGGCGCCTGTAAGTTATCAGATTGATCATTATAACATTTATATCCGTCAGCTGACCAGCTGCTCCGTTCATCAAACTGTCTACTTCGTTTATAGATCTGTCTACTTCGATCATCAAAGCGGCTGCTTCAGTTACCAAGCCATCTACTTTAGTCACTAAACTGGCTATTTCAGTGAGCAAGCCATCTACTTCAGGCACCAAACCAGTTGCTCCAATCATCAAACCGACTACTTCGGTCATCAAATCAATTGCATTGGTCACTAAACCGGTTGCTTCGGTCATCAAACCGACTGCTTTAATCATCAAACCTCCTGCCTTCATCATTAAAACTTTTACGTAGGCCATCAAATCGACATATTTCAGGCGTGAAACCGACAGTCTAATTGATTCTGACCAAACAACCATTTATTTTTATCAATATCAATAATCTCTAAAAATACAATCGAGATAAGTACTCAATAATACTTCAATGACATATTTAGTTCTGATCCTCCAATCCGTCAGCCGACCTAGGCTTAAGGTGTCGTTTTTGAAACTTATTTGTATATTCAATGATTATTCGACGCACTCCTAGCCCCATTTGGGGGTTGGAGGTCTGAAATCATAAAAAATTTCCAACTCGTTTAGTCTATCACTTTATTGTGCGGCTTATGCCTGCTAGCAAGTCAACGGCTGCCTGATAATGTTTAAACGGACCAACCTGTACTTTGAAATAAGGAGCATCTTCAAATACAAAGCAATGAACCGTAGCCGGTAATATCTTACCTATTCTCTGCATTAACTCATTCGCCCTAATCCGTGAGCCTGAAGCTGCCACCTGTATCAGATATTCGTTATTCATACTTCGAATAAAAGGCTGTTCAGAAACCTTTGGGAATAGCAAATGTTCTTTTTTTTTTTTAGAAATATCATTAGCCGACAGATTACCCGAGGGGGTACGTTCCTCCCTCTCTCTTGTTACGGGGAGGGAAGATACACGACCATCCGTTTTTTTATTATTGGCCGGAAAAGGAAATTCAGGAGCAAAGAAATTGTCGGGTAAAGATTTTGGATCAATCACATCGCCCTGCTTGTATTTTGTATCGTCTATAGTCGTCTTGATAGATTTACCCGGAGTCTGCTCAAATCCGGAAACTTTTATTTCAGAACGACGATTGATCTGATCAGTCTTCTCACTGGTGGCAACATTGCTGGAATTAGCTTCAATCAAACGGCTCTTGCCATAACCCCGGGCCTTGATGCGCACAACACTCACGCCTTTACGCACAATGTAGTTTACTATAGCATTAGCGCGTTGCTGCGAAAGCCACTGGTTATACTCCACCGTTCCCCGTTTGTCGGCGTACGAACCAATCTCAACCCGCATCATCGGATAGGCCTTTAACAGAGTAACCACACTGTCAAGTATAGGATAGGCAACAGGCTGAATATCCCATTTATCAAAACCATAGAAAATAGTATCCAACTGCCACGCTGTGCCAAGACTCAGTTTAGTCAATGAAAACTCATTGTGAGGCATATTATTTGTGCTGTTATGAATCGGAATACCGGCACTTGATTCATTAAAAGCCGTATGCTGAAAAACAGTATCGTAAGGATTAATAACAGCCTTTACATACGCATCACCCCCTTTGCTTACCCGCACCGAATAATTTCCACGCTCATCCGTTTTGTGTACATACACCTGCCCTTTTTGCTTATCATATACAAAAACGCTGGCATCAGCAATCGGGTCACCTGTAAGCCGGTTTTTCACCGTGCCCGAAAGCGTTACTTTGGGCGTATAGTGAAAATTGTAGATATTGTCATTCGAATTCACACGATCCGAAGTGAAATAGCCCGATTGGTTATCCTTATACTGTGCCCAGCCATAATCATCACCCGGACTATTAATTGGAGTGCCTAAATGTTCTACGGCTTCTTTATTATCCAGCGCATCGGTCAGCTTAATTCTGTAAATGTCTAATCCGCCCAATCCGGCCATACCATCGCTACTAAAATAAAGGTAGCCATCAGGCGTAATCGTTGGAAATACCTCGTTGCCGGTCGTATTGAATGACGATAGGTTTTGAGGTTTACTCCATTCCTGTGTTTTGTCCTTTCGGGTGCTGGCATAAAGATCATATCCACCACGACCACCTTTTTGGTCGCTACTGAAAACGAGTGCAGTTCCGTTTTTATTCACGGCAGGATGCATAGAAGCATAAATGCCACCCCACTTACCCAGATTTATCTCCTTAATATCAGTCACTTCGGCTCCGGTATATTTTCCCTCTTTCAAGCGTACATTATTATTCTTATCAGTGGTGGAGAAATAAATGTTCCGGGCACTATCCATCGAGACAGAAAGAGCCTGATAACGGGAATTTTCAAATTCCGCCACGGGTTTACCTTCGAACTTTTCATCCAACACTAGAGACTGCCTGATTTTATAAGCATAGCGGTCTCTGCGCTGAACAGCCACATCCGCTATTTCATACACTCCGGCCAGCCGTTTCTTTACTACCACATTCTTTACAAACTGCATAGGGTCGCGCTGAGGCTGCTTAGTCACTTCAGGTTCTTTGGGTAATGATGTTAGGCTAACCTGCCATAGTTGACTTACAGCGGTACTATTCAAGTCGGCTGATTGATTTTTTTGTATAGAGGGGCGGTTGCTGCTAAAAAGGAGAACACTGTCAACCAAAGTAGGAGCAAACATCCGGTACTCCGGGTTAATGTTTAAGACTTTGACTTCCCAACAATCTGAATCACGCTCCATTTCCAGCCGCTTTTTACTGTCATTATATCCCTCCGCTTTGACTTCATAGCCGGGTATTCCTTTTAGCCATTTGTAAGCATTGGCATAGTTTTTTTTCCGTGCATACAGTTCTGACAACCGGATATTGTCTTTGTTTCCTAATTTTGGATGATTGTATTTGAACATAGATTCGTACATCGCCAAACACTTATTAAATTCCCGCAACTGCCAGTAACAATCTGCCTGCTTTAACCAAACAATAGCAGGCACCTCCGATTCCGGCGTAACAGTTAAATATTGCTTATAATAAGCTTCTGCCAGGGTAAGATTTGCTGCTTTGTAAGCATCATCGCCTTTCTTAATTACACCGGATGCACTCAATGCACCAGCTCCTCCAGAAGATTGGCTATAAACAGTATATCCAAAAATACTGACAAACATTAGTATAATTACTCCAATAGCTCTCACAATAGTCTTTTTCATTTAATCTTCGTATATTATTGTAATATGATTCGTTCCGTTTTATTCATGCAGATAATATCTTATTTTAATAGTTCGGTACACTGTACTTTTGCGTTCACACATCAACCTACCTGCGATTAGAAAATTAAATGTCCGATCTCCTACTTGTTGTATC
>WSSedL1CaDRAFT_10002047_pt1 | contig 10734 bp, 10 predicted proteins | sample WetSurSL1Cattail_FD_9464 | JGI IMG/M metagenome (IMG submission 9464)
TTAGTTCCTACAGGCAGTTCAAGACCGCCGCCAAAGTGCCAGCCGACTTCCTGTTTTGTCTCGTCAGAAAGAAGTTCAAGCGGAAACTGATTCTGGTTATAAGCGAATGTCGTATTGTACCAGCCAAATCCAACTGCTCCATAAATTATTGGGATTGGATAAAACAAACCAGTTATCATTATAGACCAGCTTTTAACTTTCAGCCCCCCGTTCCAGTATTTCTCTTCGCGATAGTTGATTGAAGCTTCTGCTCCAAGACTAGGAGTTAAATGGATACGCAAAGCCGCGCCTCCCATAAACTTTCCGTTATCCGCATCTACCGCTTTTTGATAACCTACCTGCGGCCCCAGATTTATACTTTGCGAATTTATCTGAGTTATTCCCAGCGCCATTAGCCCAAACATCGCCAATATTTTATTAAACATAAAACGACCTTCCTTAAATTATTTGAATTGGTTTTATTAAAGATAGCGGCCTTAATAAACTAACAGAACTTCTTATCATAATAGCCGCCTTCTTTAATTACAACATTCGGCTATTTGGTTTCTTAAATCAATAGCGCAAAAGGATGAAAATGGAACTACATCTTTAGATTGTTAATGCGACGCTATCATACTAAAATCAACTAACTAATTTTCTTATATAAGTATTATGCCTGCAGCAAAATTTTATGATCTACAATATCTAAACCAGCCAAAACATTTTCTATATCGGAAAGATCGCCAATAATATTTCTTACCGGCTTAGGAGACATTCTCACCAAAGTAGGAACTGCCAGGATTTGATTTTCGCGCGCAAGCTGAGGATTTTTCAAAAGATCTATTATTTCAATAGTATAATTTCCCTTTAAATTTTCTTCACAAATTAAATTGAGATTATCGAGCGCTGTTGCAGTCTTTGGGGTCTGTCCAGCCACGTATAAACATAAAACCCATTTTTCTTTTTTTGGTTTAGCCGGTAGTTTTTTCTGCCGGCTGATTTTTGATTCTCTTACTTTTGTTTTCACAATAAGCGCCTTTAAATATTTGCTTTATTTTTTAATAACGTTACTTGCTTTCATATAGACATCGCCTTTACGGCTCTTAGCCATTTTTGCCTTATCCTGAACAAACCGTTCATTTCTAGCTTTTTCAATTCCTATAACCTTTAGAGCTTCAGATTCTTCAGCGTCGAACTCCGATTGTAATAAAATAATCTGAGCGGCCATCGCTTCGCGTTTACGCTCTAAGCCATATTGTTTGCGCACAATTTCCTGCTGACGCAATAATTGTTCAGCTTCGTCTTTTGTTTCCTGCGATAATCGCGCAGAGCCCGTCAATACGCCTTCAGGTCCCACATAAACGTCAAGCAGTTCAATGCCATGATCTGTCAGCCTAAACTCGCGGATCTGGTTAGAGTGAGCCATACCGCGCGATTTAAGCACATATAGCCCTCTGTTGCGTTCTCCCCCAATTTCAATATCGCGCAAAAGCAGCCAGGTATCTATTAAGGACGAAATATAAACGTCAGAACTCTCCATACTTTCGCTATCAGAGGTGAGACTTGTAAAAAAAGCCGTGCAGCGTTTCATCTTTAAAAAATCTACTAAACGAAGCAGCATTGTTTTAACTTCCGATTGGTTATCTCCCATTACAAACGCATTAATAGGGTCGAGTATAACGATACTCGGCTCAAATTTATTAATCAGCTTAATGCTTGTCGTCAGGTGAGTTTCCATACCGTACAAAGTTGGACGCGTTGCATGGAACTGAAGCAGCCCTTCTTTTACCCATGGTTCCAGATTAATTCCTATAGAACGCATGTTACGAACAAGCTGGCTGGGAGATTCTTCAAAAGTAAAATATAGAACCCGTTCTTTCCGCTTGCAGGCGGTTTCTACAAATTTTGCGGCAATGCTTGTTTTGCCAGTGCCGGCCGTGCCGGAAACAAGCACCGTGCTGCCCCGGAAATAACCTTGACCTGATAGCATTGTGTCAAGCCGCGGAATCCCTGTAGAAATTCTTTCGTCTGACGAAGAATAATTTAGCCCTAATGAAGTAACCGGCAAAATAGAAAAGCCGTCTTCATCAATTAAAAATGGATATTCGTTTGTACCGTGAGTTGATCCCCGGTATTTAACAATGCGCAGCCTACGTACGGACGATTGATCGCTCACGCGATGATCGAGCAGAATTACGCAATCGGAGATATATTCTTCCAATCCCTGGCGAGTTAATGAACCATCGCCTCGCTCCGCAGTAATGATTGTAGTTACCCCCTTTTTTTTAAGCCATCGCAATAATCGCTGAAGTTCAGCCCGTAAAATATGAGGATTTGGCAATCCGGAGAAAAGCGTTTCTATTGTGTCTAACACAACCCGCTTAGCGTTTATGCTTTCAATAGCATGATGTATTCTTATGAATAAACCTTCCAGATCGTATTCGCCGCTTTGTTTTATTTCGCCCCGCTCAACATGAATGTGTTCAATCCATATCTTTTTATCTTTAGTTAAGCTTTCTAAATCAAACCCAAGCGAAGCTACGTTTTCTGTAAGTTCCTTCTCTGTTTCTTCGAACGACATAAATACGCCGGGCTCTTTATATTGCGTCGCTCCACGGACTATAAACTCCATTGCAAATAATGTTTTCCCGCATCCCGCGCCGCCGCATACTAACGTCGGCCTCCCTTTTGGCAATCCCCCGCCAGTTATTTCATCTAATCCCTGAATGCTTGTTGGGGATTTTTGAAGTTCCTTTCGCTGAACTATCGCGGCTTTTTTCTTCATAATATTTGATCTCCAGACCTGCTTTTATTGCTTTTATATATGTCGACGCTAAGCCATAGCCTCTTTAATCGCAAATGGCTCAATTTTATATAATAATATGTTACGTTATTATATGCGATCAACATATATAAATCCATATGCCTAAACAATAGTCCAAAAGGATGAAAAAGAGACTACATCTTTTATCGCTGATAAAAAAATAGCTAAAGATGGTTGTGTGAAATACACATTATACAGCGCTTTGATAAAGCCGTAAACTGATTCTCTGTGTTAATGCGTTTTATGCGCTTTGTCTATTGCGTCGGTAAGCTTAGCGACAGAAAAGTTGTCTCCTTCCCAATCGCCAGCTACGTTGCCGTTTATCAGATATGTTATTCGTGGCGGACTTTTTATCAGAAGCGGGAAAAATATCGTGGGTTCTAATATTTTGTAAGAGATAGTTAACCCCGAACTCTGGAAAAATCCGGCTACTTCCTGTTCTTCGCCAAAAAACAGGCCAAGAATTTTTGGGAATTGCTTCTTCTTATATACTTTTGAAAATTCCTTTGCCGCGGCTAAACAATGGTCGCAATCCAGGCTAAACAGAACAATTACTTTTTCTCCCTCGTCGGTATTTACGCGTTTATTGTTAAATTCTGTAAAGCCGGAGTATACTGACGTTTTTCTTTTATATTTTTGCAGAAACTGAGCATACTCTTTTGCGGCTGAATTAACGGAGTCTTTTTTCTTTTCGCCCGCAGCCGCCTGGACTTTAGAACTTGGCGCTGTCTGAGCTGTAACGTTTTGTTCAGACGCCGTATCGGTCAATTTAGCGGCAGAAGAGCTTATTGTAGGAACTTTGTACGCTTTAACCGGAAAAATTAAAAATACAGCGGTTAAAATAACTATGGCCATAATTGCAGGTATCTTAAAATATTCTTTCTCTACAGACGAAGTAATTTTCCAGAAGGAAAAGAATAGAACCGCAATCATAATAATATTTTTTATCAGCGCCGCCAGCATAGACATTGGCAGAACTTCGCCAAAACAACCACAGTTAGCCGTTCCTCCGGAAGTTGCCAGCGAGATAGCCAGGTAAACCGAAAATACGCTTAGGATTAAAGCCGAAAGCGGTATTGAAATTGTTTTTAACTTAAAACGTAAACAAAGTAAAACGCCGAAAATTAATTCTACTGAAATGATAACCCTGGCCGCATAAGGCGCAAGAGCCCAGCTAAAGATGCTCTGCCTTACAAGCAAAAACTCAAATGAATAAATTGGGAATAACTTAACGCAGCCGCTGAATATAAAAAGCAGTCCCGTTAATATAACGGGTATTTCGTACCAGGGGATTTTATTTTTCATCTGTTTGCGCAATTTAAAATATTTAAGCTGTTATTTAAAATTTGAGAATCCCGTCCCGATTAAATAAGTGGTCGTAAAACCAAGAGTAAATTTGCCGTCCCGCTGAATAATAGTCCAAAGACCGGGAGAAAAATTATCAAATTTAATTATGCCCGGATACACGTCAATCGAGCAAAAATACTCTTTAACGCCGCTCATAGTAACGGAAGCGAGCAAAGAATTATTTCTATCATAAAACACTCCGGCATACCATCCGGTTTCAATTGTCCGTTCTCTAAAAGTACTGCTAAGACTAACAAGATGCTTAGTCTTAAAACCCAAACCGACCGACACGCTGTTTTCAGTATCTTTTTTTTGAGAGAAACCAAATAACGCGCCCATCCCATACCGATAGAATAGCGAATATTTTTCAGAAAATGGCAGTTTCCATTTAATAGCAAAAAACTGCCCCGCGTTTACTCTTCCTCCAGGCAACGTAATAGAAGCCTGATTAGACCAGTCGGAAAGATTCAGCTTATCATGGAAAAACGCGTTAACATTATCAAAGCTAAATAGTAATATTCCGCCAAGATCAAAAACATAAATATCGGAAATCTCATCAACGCTCCAGCCCACATAGTTTCCTGTTTCCATTACTTCATTCATCATATGCTGAGCCATTATTGTTGCCGAAGACAGCAGCCACGGCGCCGGGAAATTATGTTCTTCGTACCACTCCCTCATTGCCGTATAAAGCATCCCGCAGCCAATCAAGTGCTGCTGGTAATTGGGAATCCAGAAGCCGTTATCTTTTGTAAAACCCATTGGCAGTAATTCAGTAGTAAAAAACTTTTTTGTCCCATATTTTCGTATCCGGGGGAAGGGGTCTGCAAGATTGCTAATTACATTTTTGAACATTTGCGAATAATTGTTATCGCCTATTTTATTAGGCACCGATTGAAGCTGGCAAATATCATATCCGCCGTTTATAAAAAGAGAGATTGGATTAAACAGCGCCTCGCTTCCATAAGGTTTGTTTGTATAGAAATATCTTCGTTGCGCAGATAAATTTTTAGCAAATACAAAAAAAATAAGCGTCACAATAAATATGGATATTTTTCTTTCAGTAGAATAATTATAAATCGGCATTAGTTTTATTTATAGTATAGTTGAAAACGGCAAATAGAAATTTATTATAATACGCCGCAAAATCAAAGTTCGTTTTTATGTTTATCCCGTTAATTGCGCTTGAAGATAATACAATCGGCAAAACAGTCTTTCTGCACACAAAGGCGAGTCAAGCCTTGCTTCTGCGCATAAAGCGAACCTTCAATAAAAAGACAAGCCGAACTTATTCTAAAATTATCTATACTCTATTTCCCGCTATTTGTATATTACTTTATCTAAATTTTTTTTCATATGGAATAAATTCCCCTAATATTTTCTTTATTTCGTCTGGGTCATCAAACTTAATTTCATTTTTATATGCTTTATTTATATATGATTTGGGTGAAAAAGTCGAATCCAAAACCGTTTCAGGAATAATAAATTTAGCTCCATTATAAAATATTTGTGGATATTTCTCTTGAATATTTTTTGACCAGAAATCATCAACTTTTAGTATGGAGTAATAATAATACATTTGGTAACCATCATCTTTTAAATGACGAATAAATGAACTGTCTTTTGACAACAATACAATGCTAAAAGTATCTTTTGGGTATAGTATTTTTATGCAATTATTTCTTATCTTTCCCGCTCCGTTGTCTTCCGGGTCCCTGTTAGAATACTTTGACAATTCTTTATAAAACCAAATTCGATTTCCTGGAACACAATAATTAGGCCAACCGAAAGTAATATGTGTAATATCATTCTGCTTTATAATTCTCCAGTTTTGTAAATATAGATAGTATATTTGCTCAGAATCATTATGATATGTCAGCTCTAATTCTATATAGTCATTATTATTTATTTTAAACTCATCTAATTTTTTTGTTATGCTAATTTGAGAAAAACAACAAGACGCTGTAAATAATAAGAACAGAACTATTTTACTCATTTAGATAACCTAAAATTTATGGATTCATTTTTTACGAGCATTGATTATCTCTCCCTGAAATCAATACTCAGAAAGAAATTGTAACGCTAAGGGAAATACTTTTGCAATTCATATTTTTATACATTTGTATCTGGTTTAATTAAACAATTAATAATTAACTATCCTGATTATTTTTTTAATAACTGTTATAGATATAAATATCTTCCTTTTGGGTAGAGTTATCGTCTGTTATCTTTTTTATTAATTTCATTTTTTCTAAATCATATAGATAAAAATTATATTCCATCGGTTTATCATGCGTGTTACTGCTGAATAGCAATATATTATTACTCAAAAAGTAAGCGCTATATGCTTTTATTCCATTGTCAAACTTTGTAAAATCATAATGAGAAACGCTTTTAGCATTAATGTCATATATCCCTATTTTCCCATATTTTTCCGAAAATATTATCTTATTGCCATCTGGCGAAAAGTTGCAAAAGAAATCACAAGGGACCCCTGAATAATCGATAGAATTTTTTCCGATATAATAAATTCCTAAAAATTCCCGGAAATCGGTTGGCGAAGGATTTTTATAAGTAAAATAAATCCGATTATGATGTTTATCATATAAGATTGAAGCTGGGTATTTATCCTGAAGCGTTTTAATGATATAAAGCGAGTCAGAGTTTACATTATATTTATAAAAAGAATACTTGTATGACAGAAAGATTGTACTATCATCACATACGTCAAAACCTTGGACAAATACAGAATCATATAATCCGACATGCAGTTTTTCCTTTATAGATATCCTTTTGCTTGTTGAACTGCCTATATTTATTAAATTGAAAGTCCCGTATTGTCTAAATGAACTTGTAAAGCTAATTATATCTTCCGCATGATGAAATAATTTAGGATATAAGCGGGGCTCTAAATAATCAGCCAGCTCTATTTTTTTTCCGCTTTTTACATTTAATAATATAGTTTTACCTGACATATTAAAATTTTCTTTATCAAATTTTTCTAGTTCAATGTATAAAATATTTGGTCCATTTTTTAATAAATTATTAAGCAAAGTCGCTTCATTAGCGCTTTTTGCACAGCCAAAGCCAATACTTATTATTAGTATTAAAAAGGATACAATATAGTTTTCTACAATTTTTATTTTTTTCTTTTTCATATGTTTTTATTTGTTTAAAAGTCCGATCAATTCTTCAATTTCTTTTTGATTTGAAATAGTTATGTCTTTATCGCTGAATCTTTCTTCAAAATCTGAACATTTAACAGCCACAAACGTTAATATATAAAAATTAACATATTGGATTATAACTTTTTCACAAAGCGGTTCCTGAGCTTTTAGGTTTGTTGATTGTAAGAGCATAAGAATAAATATATAAACCCAAAAGTTGGTCTTATATAGCCGCAATTGATAGTTCATTATTTTCCCTCTTTAATATTAGCGTAATAACCCCGCGCCATTTCCCATTATATCTATAATAAAAAGTAAGGTCTGCAATTATTATTGTCAAGCATAAAAAATAATTTCCAGGGAAATGTTTATTAATCAGACGCAGAATAGTGCGATAAAAGTTTTACGCATAATAAGCCGCGCGTAATGACGATTTATTTTTACCGTCCTAAATTAAAAGTCTTTTTATTATATTTAAGCTCCGATTGAATTAATATTTCTGTTATTACTATTTTCAATTTTAATTCTAAACGCATAACGCAAAAAAACCGAAATAGCATCGCAGGTTTTTTTGATATTTGTCGTCTAAATATTAAACATGGGTTGATGGAAGATAAAGAATTAATAAATCTGCTTAAAAATGGGCACGAAGAGTCTTTTAGACTAATTGTGGACAAAAGCCAGAAGTTCGTTTTGAACAGCTGCTACAGATTTGTTAATAACGCTGAAACGGCGGAAGATTTGACTCAGGAAGTTTTTCTTGAAGTTTTCAGGTCCATAAAACACTTTCGGGGCGATTCAAAACTTTCTACCTGGATATATAGAATTGCTGTCACAAAATCGCTCGATTACCTGAAAAGGCAGAAAAGACAAAAACGGTTTGCGGCAATAAGAAGTATTTTCCGAGAAGAAGAACAAGAAGAGCAGATTGCCAGCCCATCTGATACGAATCCTGACCGGGAGTTGGAGCAAAAGGAACGCGCCGAAATACTTGCATGGGCGATGGATTCGCTTCCGGAAAATCAGCGCATCGCGTTTACTTTAAGCAAGTATAACGAACTGAGCTATAATGAAATTGCCGAAATTTTAGAAACAAGCGTTTCATCGGTTGAGTCGCTTATTCACCGCGCAAAAGCTAATTTAAAAAAGAAGCTTTATAATTACTATAAAAAACAGAACTGACCTTTTAAAAATGAAAATGACATTATGAAAGAGAATAAAAGAATATCGGAAGAAATAGAAAAGACGTTAATTTCTTTAGACGGACTTCAAAATCTTGAAAGTAATCCTTATCTCTATACCCGTTTAAAAGCGCAAATCGATGAAAACAGCATGCGCAATAATCCTTCTTTTTTACATAAACCGGAACTAAAGCCTTTGCTGTTTTTATTACTGCTGATTATTAATGTTATTACGACAGTTTATTTTTTCGAATCAAATAAAACGTCTGATACGGCTAAAAGCTCATTAATCAAATCGCTAAAACAAGATTATCAGATAGATAAAATTCAGTATGACAACACAAACATGGAATAAACATGGATTGGACATTTAAAAATAATTTTACAAAATGGGTAATTGTAATATTACTTATTGTGAATATTATCACAGTTTCTATTATCTGGGTTCAGACTACAAGAACAAACAGGTTTCCGCCTCCTTCTATACAGGGAGATAAAAACGGACCGGCTGGATTAATGCAGCATGAACTTGGTCTTTCAGACGAACAGGTTAAGCAATACAACCAGATAAGAAAAGAAAATTTAGACGACGCTAAGGCTATAACAGATAAAGTAATAGATATTAAAAGCCAAATTGCTAAAGAGCTTTTTAAACAAAACCCGGATACCGTTATAATCAGCTCGCTTGCTAATCAAATTGGCAAAGCGCAATCTCAATTAGAAGTTTTACGATTTTATCAGTTCCGGCGACTTATTGCGATTTGCAAACCGGAACAAAAGGAAAAGTTAAAACCCATTATTGAGGAAGTGTTAGGCTCAAGGCAGCCGCCCGAACGAAATGACGAAAGAGGAGACGGCCCTGCAGGTAGAGAAGATAGAGGCGGTTCGGTTGGCAGACCAGGAGACGGAGATCATAAACCTCCGCTTAAACCTGGCGAGTAAAAAGTTTAATACGTTTTTGTACGACCCCGGCCGGGGTCGTATGTATTTCTTTCCCATAAATGCTGCAAACATTTGAATCCTCTGGATTCTTTTTATAAACAACGCTTACGCATTAGAACACTTCCCTATCGCGCTATTAAAGCGAAGAATCTGCGCATAAAAAAAGGCTTGCATGACATTAATTTCATACAAACCTTTGACTACTTACCCAGTTTCTGCGGGTAAATTAATTTTATTCAGACTTATTTTTCGAGGATCATCTTTTTTGTCTGGTTAAAAGAACCAGCTTTTAACTGATAGAGATACACTCCGCTTGCAATTTGGTTCTTACCCATAGAGAACTGTATGTTATAAATTCCCGCTTCCTGCTTTTCATTCACAAGCGTTGCTACTTCGGCGCCAATTACGTTAAACACTTTAAGAGTAACCTGGCTTTCCGACGGGAGCCGATAGCTTATTACAGTAGTTGGATTGAAAGGATTAGGGTAGTTCTGCGAAAGCGAGAAATTTTTAATTATTGAATTGCTTACGCTTATCTCGGAAGAGTATTTATAACTGCCGTCAAAATCAATTTGTTTTAATCTATATACATAGTTTTTACTTTGGATTGTCTTATCGGAAAAAGAATAATCATGCATTGAAGTTGTTGAACCATGACCGGAAACATAACCGATCTTTGAATAACTTCCATTCAGTTCTTTTCTCTCTATATCAAATCCCTCGTTATTTGTTTCGGTAATTGTTTTCCATGATAAATCGACAGAACCGCTTTTCAAAGCCGCTGAAAATGACGATAGCTCGACTGGGACTGTAAGGTCAGTATAATCAATTATTATTGGAGTAGTCAGACCGCCTGTAGGATTAACGGTATTAGCTCCAGAAGGCCATACTCCGGCTGCCGCCGTAGTAAAGTTTACAACTTCGCCTGTGGCTAAGGATCTTTGTTCAATTCTTCTTATTCCATTAGCGTTCACGTTTGGAATAATTGAACCCCACCGCCCCGCTACAGCATTAACGCTATCCGAATAAAATTTAGCGATGCTTGACACTGCGACGCCTTCATCTTCCACATATGTAATTGCAAGCGGTTTTCCCGTGCCAGCAATATTATCATATAGAAGAACTATGTTTTTAGCAGTATAATTTGACCTGCCCCAAATTGCGGTTCCATTCGTATCTGTAGCAGTAGAACCAAAATTAATTACCAATAGCGAGTCGTTCATAGCTTTTTTTGCAACTATAGTAGTATCAGTCGCAATAGTAATTGTAGGGATTACATAACTCCCTGCCGCAA
>WSSedL1CaDRAFT_10002048_pt1 | contig 10733 bp, 9 predicted proteins | sample WetSurSL1Cattail_FD_9464 | JGI IMG/M metagenome (IMG submission 9464)
GCTTGACGTCAAAGGGCATTCAAGTTCAATCAGTACTGAAGATGCCGAAAAACTCATAAACTATATTTTAAGTGGAGAGAATGCACAAGCAAGCAAACCGTCCCACCAACCTAAAGCTCCTGAGATTAAAAAAGTTGAAGTTGTAGAGACCCCACTACCTGTCGTTGAAAAACCTAAAGTACCTGAAGTCGCAACGCCTAAAACAAAAACCTTAAAAGAAAAAGAGCTTGAGACAGGTTATGTCGCTCAAACTGCTCTTCCAAAAGAGGCTTTGACGAATGTGGTATCTGATGTAACAGGCGAAGATAAAGTAGACACCGTCGATAAAGTAGATCCAACCAATGTGCAAAAGCGTAGAGGTTTAGTGATTGTTAAAAAGAAACGACCGGATGTTAAAGAGGTCGAAATTGAAGCAAAACAGAGCCCATCATCGTTTTATGGCTCTCGTGAAAACACACCTTCACGAAGTATTGAATCAATGTTCTCATCTTCCAATGCAGCCAGTGATCTTCAAAAGAAGAAAAAGAAACTTAAAAAAATACCTGCTGAGAAAAAAGCCAATACTGAGAAGTTGGATATCGCTTTAAATATTGAAATGGCCGATACTAACATTGATACGGAAGAAGAAGATATGATTGTCCTTCCTGATCTTAATGTTGGCATTACGATCAACGAAGAGGCTAAAAAGAAAAAACAGATCGATCCAAGTCAAATCAGGACGACTAAAAAAACCAATTTTGTGATGCAAGGTATACAACGTGTGGGTCGCAAACGTAGACGTCGCCCTTCTCAAGTACAAGAGATCGAAGCGATTAGCGCGATTGAAATTCCTGAAGAGATTAGGGTGTATGAGTTTGCTGAAAAGATCAATAAATCAGTAAGCGAAGTCATTAAAGAGCTTTTCTCACTCGGCGTTATGTTTACTAAAAATGACTTTTTAGATAAAGATTCGATTGAAATTTTGGCTGATACCTTTGGCGTTAACGTTACAACGGTTAATGATCAAGATGCATTTGACTATGTGAAAGCGTACGATGAAGAGGGTGAAGCGAGTGATCAAATTTTGGTTGAGCGTGCTCCGGTTATCACCATTATGGGTCACGTCGATCACGGTAAAACATCCCTTTTAGATTACATTCGAAGTGCTAAAGTGGCTGCAGGCGAGGCGGGTGGTATTACCCAACACGTGGGCGCTTACATGGTAGAAAAAAATGGTAGAAACATTACCTTTATCGATACCCCAGGTCACGAAGCGTTTACGGAAATGCGTTCACGCGGTGCAAAAGTGACCGACATTGTTATTGTCGTTGTTGCTGCTGATGATGGGGTTAAACCTCAAACCAAAGAGGCGATTGAGCATGCAAAAGCAGCCAATGTTCCTATTATTATTGCTGTTAACAAAATGGATAAAGAAGCGGCTAATCCAGATCTTGTCAAAGCACAACTCGCAGAACTTGGTATTACACCTGTAGATTGGGGTGGCGAGCATGAATTTGTGCCAGTATCTGCTAAAACGGGTATGGGTATTGAGGACTTGCTAGAGACCATTTTATTGCAAGCCGATCTTTTAGAACTTAAAGCTGATCCTAGCCGTGAGGTTAAAGCAACGGTTATTGAAAGCTCCCTTGAAAAAGGACGAGGTCCTGTGGCTACGGTTGTTGTTGAAGATGGTACGATGCGTGTAGGTGATATTGTCGTTGCTGGTATTGCTTTTGGTAAAGTCAAAGCCTTACTCGATGATCTTGGACGTTCTGTCAAAGAAGCATTGCCAGGTGAGCCTGTCGTTGTTCTAGGACTCAGTGAAGTACCAGGAGCTGGAGAGACACTTATTAGCGTTAAAACCGATAAAATTGCGCGTGAATATGCGAAGAAAAAAGCAGAATACCTCCGTCAAAAAGAGCTCTCTAAAACAACGAAAGTAAGCTTAGATGATCTAAGTGCGATGATTGCTGAGGGTGCTTTAAAAACATTGCCAGTGATTATTAAAGCAGACGTTCAAGGTAGCCTTGAAGCGATCAAAGGCAGTTTAGAGAAAATCAGAAACTCAGAAACCAAAGTAAACATTGTCAGTGCAGGAATTGGTGGCATTACCGAAAGTGATGTTGCATTAGCTAGTGCCAGTTCAGATTGTATCATTTTAGGTTTCCATGTTCGCCCAACAGGTGTGGTCAAAGAAAAAGCTCGCAGTGCGGGTGTTGAGATTAAAACGTATAACATTATTTATGATTTGATTGATGATGTTACCAATATTGTTACAGGGCTTATGGCTCCAGTGATTCGTGAAGAGAATATCGGTCAAGCGATGGTTAGAGAAGTCTTCCCTGTGCCAAAACTGGGACATATTGCGGGTTGTATCGTAACAGATGGAACGATCAATCGTGGTGTTAAAATCAGGGTTATTCGTGATGGTGTTATTATTTATGAAGGCAGTGTTTCCTCTCTTAAACGTTTCAAAGATGACGTTAAAGAGGTTGGCAAAGGATATGAATGTGGTGTGGGCATTGAAGGCTACACCGATATTAAAGTAGGCGATTATATCGAAAGCTTTAAAGAGGTTGAAGAAAAAGCGAAACTATGATAGACAAAAGTATTAAAATTCCAAAGAACCCAAAGCGTTTTAAGAGAACTTATCCCTGAGGCGCTTTCAACCTTAGAAGATGAAATGCTTCGTGGAGTTTGCGTGATTGACGTGGAGTGTAGTCGTGGAAAATACGATGCGAACGTCTATTTAGATGGATCTGTCTATGATGAAAAAGAGAAAAATTACATTCTTTCACGATTAGATCGCGTTCAGCGTCACATTCAAACGCACTGCATGCAAGCAGAAGGTTGGTTTCGCTGCCCCCGTTTTACATTTTATTTCGATGATAGCTTAGAGCGCCAAAATAAGATGGATGCGCTGTTTGCAAAAATGGAAGAAGAGCTCAAAAAAGGTAAAAATAACGATGCTTGATAAAGAACAGATGGTCAAAATTGTCGAGAGCTGCGGTGTGGCTTTATACGATACCGAGGTCGTAAGCGAATTTGATAAAAGAATTTTTCGTCTTTACATTACGTCAAAAGAGGGCATTAGCCTCGATAAATGTGCGGAAGTCAGTCGTATTTTATCTCCGATTTTTGATTTAGAACCACCACTGGATGGCGAATATCTTTTTGAAGTCAGTTCTCCTGGTATTGAGCGCAAACTCACTAAGCCTGAACATTTTACCGCTTCGGTTGGCGAAAAAGTCAAAGTCAAACTGAACAGTAAAGAGAAATTCATTGGTCTACTTGAAGACTTTGCGAACAATGTTGCCTCTGTGCGCGTTGAAAATGAACTCAAACAGATTTCACTGGATGAGATTGAAAGTATCCGAACTTATTTTGAATGGTAAGCGCATTTGATGCTCATCTAATGCAAAAAGCACTTGATGCCGCTTGGGCATATCAGGTGCTAACCTTCCCAAACCCTGCAGTGGGTGCGGTTGTAAGCAACGACCAAGGCGATATTTTAGGTATTGGCGCGCATCAAAAAGCGGGATTTCCTCATGCTGAAGTGCTCGCACTTAAAGCCGCGTATCAAACACTCACCAATGATGTACGTATCTGCGATATAGACGATGCAACCGAACTTCATACGTTTTTAAAAACACACCACAACCATCTTTTTCACACACTCTCTTTACATGTAACCTTAGAGCCGTGTCACCATTTTGGGAGAACGCCTCCTTGTTCTTCGCTGATTGAAGCACTACATCTTAAACGTGTGGTTATTGGCTCGTATGATGCGAGTCAGGCTCAAGGTGGTGGGGCGTATCTTCAAAGCAAAGGAATAGACGTGCGCTTTGGATGTCTAAAAGAGGCATGCGATCTGCTCTTATCACCTTTTACATGTAAAGAACAAAAACGACCATTTCGCTTTTTTAAACTCGCCCTCAGCGCGAATGGCGTGGCCACGGGTGGCATCATTACCTCCCTTGATTCGCGCATAATGGTGCACCGTTTAAGAGATCGCTGTGATCTTTTAGTTATTGGTGGCAATACGGTTCGAACAGACCGCCCCATTTTAGATGCAAGGCTGTGTGATGGTCATGCTCCTGATGTTCTTATCTTCTCCAAACAAAATGATTTCGATCGCACGATTCCTCTTTTTGATGTTTTGCATCGCTCGGTAATCGTTACGCCTGATCTTACGAAAATCAATGATTATTCCATGGTGATGGTAGAAGGTGGACAAAATCTTCTCAATGCTCTCTCAGATGAAATACAGTGGTATTTGATTTTCGAATCGCCGCATGAAAAAGAGGGGAAAACGATTGTTTTACCTTCTGGACTTCAAAAGATTTTTGCTCAAAGAGTGGGTGAAGATACGATGAGCTGGTATTTCAAGCATGTTTGATTTTTATCTCTTTATTGAGGTTCTGATTGTCTTTTTAGCGGGTTTTTTCCATGGAATTGTCGGTTTTGGCTTCCCAATGGTTGCAACGCCACTGTTTGCCATTTTTCTTGACCTCAAACTAGCCGTGTTGTATACGCTTTTCCCGACGCTTATCACCAATATTGTCAGCCTTAAAAAAGCAAACACTTTTTCGGATATTTGGAGAGAATTTTGGCCTCTCATTGTCTCTGTTATGGTCGGAAGCGTTGTTGGAACGCATCTGCTTGTAGCGTATTATCACCATTATTACAAGCTTATTATTGCGGGTGTGATGCTTTTGTATCTGAATAAAGAGCGACTGCATCTCTCATTAAGTGGGGCAGTTGCCAAAGAAAAAAATGGTATCACAATTCTTATGGGCTTCATCAGCGGACTGGTAGGTGGCATGGCAAACATCATGTCGCCTGTGTTAATCATGCTGATTTTGGAACTGAAATTGGATAAAAAACGCATCATTGGTGTGATGAGTTTTTGTTTTATTGCCAATAAGACGCTGCAAATCCTGATCTTTGGCTATCATGGAAGTTTTACACCGCAAAATAGCATTGTGATTGCCCTGTTTGTTCTCATCTCTTTGATAGGGTTTTGGCTAGGAAATAAAATTCACGAACGCATCAATGAGAAGCTTTATACAACCCTTTTAAATACGATTCTTTGGGTTATTTCGCTCTATCTGATCGTCTCAACTCTTTACATGTAAAGCGCATATTTGCGCAACAAAAGCGTTTGAGCCTCTTCGTAGCGCGGTTTAGAAGAGGTGATCGTTGATGCAATCAGTGGGGCATATTTTTCATACGTTTGCCACACCCTAAGGGCACCCTCTTTTTTCCCTTTGCACGCGAGGGCTAAAGCGGTGGAGGCGTTGATAAGACCTTTAAGGATTTTAGCTTCATTTTCGTATTCTGGAAGTTTTTTCAAACGATGCCACTCCACTTCCAATACTTCGTGTCCTTCGACAAATTCATCGTTTTCAACGACTTTCAAAAAGGTTTCAATGGCTAACATAATGGCTCTTTATTTTTGTTTTTGGAGAAGGTTCATGCAGGTAAAACCCTTGCGCAAAATCGATACCTAACTCTTCTATTTTTCCCAAAATCTCTTTTTTATGGACAAATTCGGCGACAACTAAAATGCCGAGGTTCTTAGCAAAATGCGTAATGGTCTTCACTGTTTCATACGCATTGACATCGGTGTCGATATTTTTGATGATAGAGCCATCGATTTTGATGAAATCGACATTAAGACGCAGTAAATATTCAAAGTTAGAGTACCCTGCACCAAAATCATCAATGGCAAGCAAACAACCATGACTTCGGGCTTGTTGTAAAAAGGTTTGAACTTCTGTGGAGTCCTCAATGCCCTCAGATTCGACGAGTTCTAAGGTAATGCGCCCATGAAGCATAGGGTATCGTTGTAGCATCTCCATAAGATACGCGGTTGTCTCTTGGTTTAAAATATCCTCTTTTGTGATGTTGATTGAAATATCGCACGGAAGCTCAAGGGCGGCTCTAAAACCCTCTTGAATCACAAAGCGCGTGAGTTGATCGTACAGATGCATGCGTTTGGAAAGATCAATAAAATGATATGGAGAGATAATAGTGCCATTGGTATCGATAAGACGAATAAGCACTTCGTATTTTTTGTGGGTCATTTTTTTTACATGTAAAGGCACAATCTCTTGGAAAAAGATGGTAAATCGGTTCTCTTTAAGCGCACTCATGATGGTTTCATTCCACTGAATGTCTTTGTGCAAGCGCTCTTCAAACCCTTTGCTATCATCGTAAATAATAAAGCTCTTATGGGAAGTGCGAGCCTCTTTCATCGCAATCTCAGCGCGATTGTAAAGATACCCCACGCCATTGGCAATGCCCACACGAAGGGAGAGCGGATAAAAAGCTCCTTGGATGAAAAGTCCCTCATGGTTTAAGTTTGAAAGAATATCGTGGCATGTATCATTAAAGCTTAAATCGGGCAGTGAAGCGTCACAGTACAGAGCAAATTCATCACTTTGAAGGTGAAAGAGTTGCCACGATTTTGGCAGAAGCTGTTTGATTTTGATGGCTAAATGACGCAAGTAAAGATCACCAAAAACTTGACCATGCAGGGTATTGGTGTCATGAAAACCACAAATATTTAAGATGGCTAAATGAGGACTGGTCGCGTATTCAATCGCTTCAAGAAGTACTTTTCGGCTTGGAAGTTCAATCAGTTTCTCTTTACGCAAATGATCGACCTGTTCAAAAAGCTCACTGACATCGTAACGAATGGCAATATACTCTTGAATATCTCCTTGTCCATCAAGCAGAGGCATAATAACCGATTTGACATAGTATGCGCTTCCATCTTTACGTCTGTTTTTGACAACGCCTTTCCACGTTTTCCCCTCTTTGAGCGTTGTCCACATCTCTTTGAAAAAGCTTTTGGGGTTATCGGGGTGACGAACGATATTGTGAGGTTTGCCCAAGAGCTCGGTTTCATCATAGCCAGAGATTGCACTAAATTGCTTATTGGTATACGTAATAATACCTTTTGCATTGGTCTTTGAAACAATGGTACTTTCATCAATCGCCTCTTTATAGTGCTCCAAAAGGTTTGTCTGCTTTTCATGCTCATAAATGAGATGGGCAATTTCTCCCAACTCATTTTTACGGCGAGAAAGTGCCATGATATAATTTAAATTATGGCTTTTAAGCGCCATTGAGATACGTCTAATGGGTGTAAAAATGATCTTTTGGGTTAGAAAATAAAAAAGTGCCATTGCACATAGGATGATAAATAGACCTATTAAAGCAATGGAGTTTTGCACTTCACCCATAAAGGAGAAAAGCGAGGGCACATAGTAAAAATCAAGATAGCCAATCACCTCGTTTTTTAAAGAGTGTAACAAGATCTCAAAATGATCGGTTGATGTGAGATGATCTTCTTTTAGAAATAATGCGGACGTTCCAAGTGTGACTGATTCCATATTTTTCAGAAAGGGTGTGTCAAAATTACGTCCTAAAAGTAAAAATCCTATCGGTTTGCTTGTTTGTTCTGCATGGAATGAGGGATAAATAGGTGTTACAAAAAATTGAATGATCATCCCATTTTCATCATGGTAAAACTCTTGAAAAGGAGAAATTGAAGCATCAAAAGAGGATAAATCAAAATTTATGGTTTGAACATTGCTACTTTTGTGGTTATAAACCTGTTTTTTTGAAGCATCAAAGATAAAAATATAATCAAGCCCAAAGGAGGGAAGCAGAGGCTCTAAATTCTCCTTGCTCCACACCAAATCACGCGTGTTCACAAATGCCGCCATTTCGTCTGATCGTGAGTAGTTAAGGCTCATTTGCCTCAGAGGAGTTTTTTCGAGATTTAAGACAGCTTTGAAGTGATTAAACACACTACTTTGCTCTTGTTCAATCTGGCTGTGCTCTTGTGTTTTTATACTAAACCAGACACTCGCCATTACGATGAGTGTACAAGAAAGGATGATTGTGCTGTAAAGTGCGTATGTTTTTGCTATTTTCATGTCTCAGTATAGTTAAAAGCGATTTAAATTTGCTTTATTTTAAAAAATAAGATACTATATTTTCCTAGAAAGATGAGGTTCGAGTTCATCTTTGGTAGTTTTTTGATACGTGACCTTTAGTTAGCATCCTAAAATACTCCAAAAATACTCAATTTTCTACTTTTCGATTTTATAACAGGAGCATACGATGGCTTTATTAGAGGGAACCGTTAAATGGTTTAACAATGAAAAAGGTTTTGGTTTTATCCAACCAAATGATGGCGGAAAAGATGTATTCGTACACTTTCGTCAAGTAAATAGATCAGGTTATGGTCGTGTATCTTTGGCAGAAGGCCAAAAAGTCACTTATGAACTAGGCGAAGGTCCAAAAGGCCCACAAGCTGAGAACGTAACAGCACTATAATTTTTAGGAGGAGATCTTCTCCTCCTTTTCCTCTTTTCTAAACCAATAGCTAAATTCACTTCCCTTTTTTTCTTCCGATTGCACTTCAATCACAACACCATACTTATCACAAATACTTTTCACAATACTAAGCCCAATTCCAAAGCCACCTTTATAGATGTCACCTCGGTAATGGCGCTCAAAAATCTTTCCAATCTCCTTAATTCCCACCCCTTGATCTTTGACTTTAAAACAGAGTCTGTCGTTGTCTGCGTTTAATGCGACTTCGATGATGGTTTGCGTGGGCGAATATTTGATCGCATTGGTAAGATTGTTATCAATGATGCGCTGAAGCTCAATGCGGTTGATGCGTACATAAAGTTGAGGCTCGATGTATGCACAAATTGCAATCTCTTTTGAAGCACTTAGAGCTTCAAAGTACGCAATGCGGTCTTCCAAAAACGTCGAAAAATTGAGCAATTCGGTTGTGTAGGTGATCGTTTTGTTTTTGATGAGGTATTCGAGATCATCATAGAGTGTTGCAAGCGTAGAGAGTGCCGCAAGGGTGCGACCGAGGCGTTTGTCTTTGTATTTTAGAACCAGACCTTCGATATTGAGCTGCATAATGCCCAAAGGTGTTTTGAGCTCGTGCATCACATCGGTGAAAAAGAGATTCATACGTGTTGATGCTTCAATGTGAGGTTTGAGCAGCATCTTCATGAGTACAAATGAGATGATGAACATGCCTAAGAGTACAACGCCAACCATCACCAAAATATCAAATATGACCTGAGAGTATGAGAGCTCTTTTTGAACAATGAGAAAGTTTGCATGTAAACTATTTTTTCGTAAGGCTTGCTTGTAAAAAAGAGCATGATCACTTGTGTAAAATGAGCTGTCAAATGAGGGAATAGGCTCTTTGATTAACGAAAAAATAATGCGGTTTGAAGCGTCTAAAAGTGCACTTTTGTAAAGAATGGAGCGGGGAAAAAGAAACGTTTTTTGCAAAGGTGAAATTGTGTAAATACTCTCTTCTATCTCAGCGGCATAAAGACGTAGCTCCCTTTCTTGGTTAAATTCAGAAAGGCGTAAAGAAGCAGAGAGGTAATTTAAAATGGGAAACGAAACGAGCAAAAGCGTCAGAAGTGTGAGAATAATGGCAAAGGTAAACGCATTTTTGGTCTCATTTTTCAATTTTGTATCCTATCCCTTTAGCGGTAATGATAAGGTCTTTCTCGGTCTTGTCGCGCAATTTTTTAATCAACATGCGTATGTCATTATCGCCGACTTCTTTACCTTCCCAAACGTATTCGTGGATAAGCTCTGTGGAGATAAAATTGCCCCTATTTTTTACCAAAACAAAGAGCAATTTGCGTTCATAATTGCTGAGATTGACCTGCATCTCTTCAAACCAAAGACTCTGATCATCGCTGTGGTAGGAAAAACCATGCGTGAGTGGGATAACATCGAGTGTGGTATGAAGGTGGTAACTTTTGAGCGTTTGCGAGACACGGTACTGAAGCTCTTTGAGTGAAAATGGTTTACGCAAATAATCATTACACCCAAGCTCATAGCCCAAAGAGAGGTTATTGATGTCAGTGAGAGAAGTAATAAAAATGATCGGTAAATCAAGCTTAGCTTTACGAATCTCTTTTAAAATTTCATACCCATCCATATGGGGTACGCGAATGTCCAAAAGGGCAAGGTGGTATTGCTTTTCAAAGAGCGCATCAAGCGCAACAATTCCATCTTCAAAGGCATCGACTTCGTACCCCATCTCTTCTAAAGAGTCCTTAATGCTCTCATTATAGGTGTGGTCATCTTCGAGCAGTAAAATTTTCATCGAATCAGTACCTCATGTTGCAAGGAGTCTTGCTTAGCAGGTTCCAAAGTCTTTACATGTAAAGGTATTGAGCGAGGTGTAAGTGAAGCTCGAAGGAGCAACGACTCTTTGAGCAATGATTCATTAAACCAAATTCCAATGTAGCCCACCTGTTTGGCTTCGATGTCAAATAGCGGTGTAAAACCAAAAAGTACATCATTTTCTCTTGCAAAGCCTTTTTGTAGTGTAGCAGTTGAGATGATAGCGTTTAAGGCATTGATACATTTGCTAGGGCAGCTATTACTCACAATGACATAGTTATCCAGTGTATCTAGCTCTTTCATCCATTCGCCAATCTCTAAAAGCTCTTTATCCATCAAAATGACAAAATTGATCTTTTTGGCGTTTAACTTTTGTGCGACTTCATCAAAACTGATGATGATTTCGAGTGAGCCGATAAACTCATTTTTGGCATAAATTGGGCAGAGTGCTTTGATNTTGAGACGTTTNCCNAGTTCAATCGCAACCAGAGGCATTTTGGTTTGATGCAAGAGCGCTATGCCTTTGCGAAACGTGGAAAGATCGTCGCCGTAATCGT
>WSSedL1CaDRAFT_10002049_pt1 | contig 10729 bp, 8 predicted proteins | sample WetSurSL1Cattail_FD_9464 | JGI IMG/M metagenome (IMG submission 9464)
ATGAATATCCGGTTTGATGACTAAATTGACTATTCAACCCGCTTTGGGGTTGCATTAATACTATGTTTATAGTGCCCCCAATTTCATTGGGGGTTATTCAGATTTAAGTCCTCCGGACTTACCCGTCAGGGTAAAATTTGAATAACCCCCGGTATAGCCGGGGGAGCTGATACACCCAAATGAATGGACAACCCCGAAGCGGGTTGAACAAACATAAATGAAATTTAGTAACTTAGGTAAAATTGCGGATATACATTTATTTTTAATAGTGTCAAGGCGATTTCCGGATCACCTTTTTTCGAACATTTACAATGCCATTTGCATTTTTGAATTCTAGCCGTTACATTTGATTCACTAATTTTAATACTAACCTAAACTCGCTAAACAAATTTGTTTATGAAAAATTTGAAAGAAGCTATTCGCTCCATTCCGCATTTTCCGATTGAAAGTGTAACATTTAGAGATATCACAACACTGATGCAGGATGCAGAAGCTTTTCAGGAAGCATGTAATCAGTTTTATGAGCATTACAAGGATCAAAAGATAGATAAAATCGCCGGCATCGATGCCAGAGGTTTTGTTTTTGGTGCCGTACTGGCATATCGTCTAAATGTTGGGTTTATACCGATCAGAAAAAAAGGCAAATTACCTTATAAAACCATTAGCGAAAAATATGATTTAGAATATGGTACGGCTGAGGTTGAAATTCATGAAGATGCTATTAATAAAGGTGAAAGGGTAGTTATTGTAGACGATCTCATTGCTACCGGCGGAACCGTGGCTGCCGCTATTAAATTAATAGAAAAATTGGGTGGTAACATTATAGAGTGTGCATTTGTTGTTGAGCTCCCTGATCTAAAAGGTCGCGAAAAAATAAAAGATAAAAAGATTTTTACATTGGTTGAATTTGAAGGAGATTGATTTAGACAAGCTTATGAATGTTGAGTTAAACTGATCTTAAACTTTGCCTTATTTTAAAGCAAAATTAATTGCTTCGTAATAGCTGAATCAAAGGTTTATATAAAATAATTCAGATAAATTAATTTTATCTAATAACTTATTTTGATTATTCTCGTATACTTTTCCGAACCTCAGTTTTTGGATATTACCTTATTTTAAGAATATATTGGGATATTCAGAATCAAATTTTAACAAGGACATTCTAATTACCAATTATATGGAAAATTTACTTTTAAAAAAAACCGACAAGACCCCCTCCATTGAATTTCATACAGATGGAGAATTAAAAATCGAAGGACGATCTATCCCTGAAAATTCCATTGAGTTTTATCAGAAAGCTTTTGTTTGGATAACAGAATACAGGTATTCCAGACCATCCAAATTAAATCTCCATGTTAACCTGGAATATTTTAATTCCAGCTCGGGAAAACTTTTACTAAGTCTTTTCAAACAACTGGAATTAATCAGGTCAGAGGGAGTTGATGCAAAAATACATTGGTACTACAATGAAAATGACGAGGATATGAATGAGGCCGGTCAGGATTTTGGGAGTCTTGTTAAATTACCTTTTAAATATATTCAATTGGTATAAGATCTAAGCCGGAGCGTCTTATTTATTCGCATTGCCAAAATACTGAACCAGAAGTTCTAATAACTTATTAAACTGTATTGGCTTAGTGATAAAATCGTTACAGCCGGCATTCAAACATTCAATTTTATCAGCAGATGAGGTATAGGCGGTTTGTGCAATAATTGGTATCTCCGGATGTATTTTTTTCATTGCACGTGCCACATTCATGCCACTTTCGTCCGGTAAACGTATATCTAAAAGCACTAAATCGATATTGCGATTATTATTGAACAAATTAATCGCTTCTTTTCCTGTAAAAGCGCAAATAACTGAAGTGTTTTTTGTTGATAGCGTTTCATTTAATAATTCTGAAGATCCTATATCATCTTCTACAATCAGGATTGTTTTATGTTTCCATGGAAAATTTATTTGCCCGATAGTCTCTATTGGTTCAAGGACTGCTTCACCTATTTGTTTTTTAAAAGGGACAGAAAAATAGAATGTGGTTCCTACGTTCTCTGCGGAATTAAGCCATATTTTCCCTCCCATAAGATCGCTCAGGCCTTTTGCTATTGATAACCCCAAACCAGTTCCGCCATATTTACGTGAAATAACAGCTTCATCTGCTTGCCTAAACCGATCAAATATAATCTCCTGCTTATCCTTAGGAATCCCGATACCTGTATCCGATACCGAAAATACAATCGTTTCGAGGTTAAGCAATGAGCATCCTAATTCTATTCTTCCATCATAGGTGAATTTGAAGGAATTGTCAAGAAAATTCATGAGAATTTGCTTCAATCGTTGTTCGTCAATTTGTATTATCATATCTTTAAATTGTGGATCGACATTCAAAGAAAACAAAAAATGTGTTTTCAATTTAAGGTTCTCCATCCTGAGCTGATAGTAAGAATATAATTCCTGTAAAAGGCTGGTAATATTGGTTTGCGATTCATGCAAGATCATTTGTCCAATCTCAATTTTTGAAATATCAAGAATGTCTTCAATAATTCGAAGTAAATCAAAGGCTCTATCCTTGATAAGATTTGAGAATCGGGTTTTCTTTTCCTCTGTTTGGTTAGGTTGGGTAATGAGTTCGGAAAATCCTAATATTGCATTCATGGGCGTTCGGATCTCATGACTCATATTAGCTAAAAATGCCGATTTAAGCTTATCGCTCTCCTCTGCCTTTTCTTTTGCAACGATCAGTTCCTCCTGATATTTCTGTTTTTCTACCATCTTCCATACCGAATCCATCAGAATTAACAATTGTTGGGCATCAGTTTGATCATAATCTGATTGTTTATTGGCAACACCTATGGTTGCTACAATTTTACCATCAATAATAATTGGCAGAGCTAAGAGTTTATGCAATTTGACATGACCCTGCGGAGTGCCTTTTTCATGTTCCTGATCATTTCCATAATTGTTATTAATATAAGGTTTTCTTTCCCGTATTACCTCTCCCCAGCACCCTGTCTTATCCAAATCGTATACAATCTGAGGGTTTTCAATTGAACATTCATTCATTACCTTGGTTGACCAAGCAACATGGGTTAGTTGTTTAGTGGTCTCATTATAAAGAAAGATGTATCCAAGCTTGCTTTCAGTCAGTTCTATAGCCTCATTCATAGCATAATCCAATAAATCCTGAATGTTCTGGGCTTTGAATTGTGATATACTAAGCAAACATTGAAGCCGCAAGTTATGTCTGCGAATTTCCGCCTGACTATCAATGAGGGCATCCGCTATTTCTTTTTCTTCAGTAATATCCTGAATCATAGAAATATAACACATTACTTTACCTTCGTTATCAAGGACAGAAGTTGAAACCAAACTCCCCCAAAACATACTTCCGTCTTTCTTTAAATATTGTTTTTCGGTTATGTATTGGCTCTTTTCATTCCTGGTCATTGCGTCTACATTGAGTGTGTCGGTTTCAAGACGATAAGTAGGTGTAATATCAGCGAAAGTCAATTCAGAAAGTTCTGTAGCTGTATAGCCTATCATTTCACAGAATGCCGGATTGGCGGTTATCAATCGGAATTGTGGATCAGCAATCGTAAGCCCGAATTGTCCCTGTTCGAATATCATCCGGAAACGTTCTTCACTTTCACGTAGTAATGCTTCAGCTCGTTTACGCTCAGAGATATCTTTTATACTCCCTTGTAAGCCAAAATTTTTTCCGCTTTTATCTTTAACAAGAGCAGCAGTTACAAGTGTTTCAATTATTGTACCATCCTTTTTCCTGCCCAGAATCTCTACATTCTCAACAAAGCCAAATTTCATTACTTTATCGATGAGCATAAGTCTATCTTCGAGGTTGTAATAGAGTTCCTGAATATTCATCTGTTTTAATTCATTTAACGGATATCCGGATATATTACTTGCAGATTGGTTGGCATCCATAATCCTGCCATCCATTGTTGTCAAAAATAAAAAATCTCTTGAAGTTTCAAATATTCTTCGGAACTTCTCTTCACTTTCCCGTAAAACTTCCTCTGTCTGTTTTCGCTTTGTTATGTCCCTGCAAAGAGTAACGATAATGACTCCCGTTTGGGTTTTAACAACGTGAGCATTTATTTCGACCGGAACTATAGTACCATCGGCATGTTGATAATCAATTTCAAAATTTTTTACGAATCCGGTTTCAAAACATTTTTTAACTTCCTGCTGATTACGCTCAAAATCGTAAGGTGCAGTCCATTCCGTTACCTGTCGGTCTAATATGTCCAGTAATGACGAATGGCCTGTTAACCGAATGTAATTTTGATTAGCATCAATTACCCGCCCCTGCTCATCTAACACTACGTAACCCGTATCTGTAGTTTCGATAACAATCCTGTATTGTTCATCACTTTCCTTTAGTTTTTCTTCGGCTTGTTTTCGCTCAGTGATGTCATGGGCAAAACCACAATTGAATTCCTTATCTTCAAATTTTATGTATGTAGAACTTATCTCCACAGGAAAAACGGAACCGTCTTTTCGACGATGCAAAGTTTGGCTAACAAAGAATTTTTGCTCCCTGAGCATTTTCCATACAATGCTCATTCCTTCATTAGTAGCTTCAGGATTTACATCGAAGAGACTCAGCTTAAGCATCTCTTCATTAGAATAACCCAAGACCCGGCATCCAGCATCGTTTACATATATAAACCGGTTATCGGTATCCATCCAATAGGCACCATCAAAATGACAATCTATGGAGTGTTTAAGCATTTCTATCAACTCAAATGACTTCTTGTGTTCTGTATGTTCAACCACAAAACGCTGTTTGCTTTCCGTAACCTCATCTTCTAATTTCTTCCGAACGGAAATCTCATTATTTAACTTTTCATTGATCAGTTGAAGTTGTTTAATATTAGACTTATAAACCTTTTGAATAACCATAATAAATATCAGAACTATACTTATGGCTCCAAGCATTACAGCTAATAAAACTACCAGGTATTCAACAATGATTTCTTTTAAATCAATTTTTGCAACAAGGCCTAATCCTAATGATGGAATTGGTTCATAAGCAGCAATTACAAAATTACCCCTGTAGTCCTTACCAAGATAAGTTCCTCCCTTTTGTCTTGTTAAGGCATACCAAATAGGCATCTTATTATTAAGTTCTTTTACACTTATGACCATTCGGATATGCTCATTATAATAACGTAATGGCGAAATGAAAAAAACAGAGTCGTTACTAAGTTTTCCCAAAACAAATTCTCCCGTTTTACCAAAACCTTTAACGTTATGATATAACAGATTGAATGCACTCTTAATGTGCTTAATAGTAGTGTCTTTAGGTAATTTCTCTAGTTGTACAGTATGAATAATAGAATAGGCCTGACTTTCTACTATTTCATGTAACCTTTTTTGTTGGTTTCTAATATCGAACCACAAAACAAATAACCAAGCGCCTATGACCAATAAAAAAATGGATACAATTAGTAATAGTTTGATTTTAAAAAGTTTCGAGTCTTCCTTCATTTCTTTGAACCCCACAACCATACATTTTAATACTAATTTCAATTCAATGCATTCAAAACGAAGGCTTTATATAATTATAGTAAGGCGGGACTGCGTCCTCATTTTTTTGAGTAATATTTTTTTGTAAGTAGTGCACTGATGTACTAATTTACTCAAAAATTATTTAAGAAATGGTAAATACTACTAAATATTTAGAACATTAGAAGTTGTCTATAATTCAATGAGAAAACTATAACCGTGTCTTTTAAATCCCAGGTTTTCGTAAAAGGAATGAGCTCTTTCTCGAATAAGCTTACTTGATAAGCTCATTTTATAACATTTTGATTCTTTGCATTTTTGAATAGCAAATTCCATCATCATTTTCCCTATTCCCTTTGAGCGGTATCGATTATCCACAACTACAGATTCCACCAGGCCGGACGCACCACCACAATGAATTATATTTTCAACAATGATCAGTGAAAACGTTCCAACTATTATTTGATGATCCCTTGCAATGTATGTTTTGTAATTAGGGTATTGACTCATTTTATCGAATATTTTACCAGCTTCGTCAATGGACAATACATTTCCATTATCCATGTCAGGTAAGGCAAATAAATCGAGAATGGCTTGTAAATCGTTTCTTTTTGCTTCTTCTATAGTGATGTTCATATGATTAAGTATAAAGTAATCCCTAGTAATTGAACTTGCGTTCGACGTAGTTTGTTTGTAAACCTTCAGTAAGAGATTCCTCGCTTCGCTTCGGAAGGACAATCTCATTTAAATTCAGTAGCCACTTTTACCTACGTCGAGTTTTGATAATTACCATATTCATTTTCAAATCTTCAAATTCTTTCATTTTCAAATTGTCTATTATTTATGTTTTAATATCAAACTCCAAATATAATTGTCAATATCCACCATTGACTTATAGGTTAATCCACCGCATTTAAAATATTTATGATTGGTTAGTATTGAAAATGATATTTTACCTTCCTGAGTTATTTCAATGATATAATTTGGAAGAAACTTAGCAGGTTCCTGATGGCTGATCTTTAATATCTTAATTAAATCATGAATGATTGATTGGTCATTCCATTTAACGAGCTTTTTAATTTTATTATCGGCTATTTCATTTCTATTATAAGTATATTCAAATTGATAGATAACAATTTCAACAGCTTTTTTAGAATCAAGTTTCAGTGAAAATCGTTGATGATGAAGTATTGAAGATAAGCATCTCAGGACTAATAATTTCATATATCAATTAATAACGATTATCGAACTTACTTACAATAAGTTGCCCTCATGTTTGATTTTTATTGGTAATCCTTCTTTATTTAAAGTAATGGATATGGTATTGGATTTAAAATAAGACTCGGACATGTATAGGTAGCCCTTGTATGGACCAACTTCTCCATATGAATTTTTAATGATATAGTATTTATTACCAACAGCATCCAACGCATTTCCTACGATATGCATTAAGTGAATATCCTGAAGCTTCAATGTTTGAAAATTCTGTTGCCGGGATTTCATATCCGCCAATTGTTCCTTCAAAGGAATTTCATAGTTGTTGCCAATATCAGATTTAACAGGCATAATAGCCACCCCTTTACGTGTTAAAAATGAACTTCTGCGCGTATCACCATCCCAAACAATGGTATAACCTTTATATAATGCTGAATCTACAACTTGCATTAAGTCATCCAAAGGCAAATTTAAATAAATGCCATTCAGGCTGTTATCAGGTATTTCCAAAACAAATTGGCTGTAAAACGGATGATGAGAAAACGAAGCAAGACTCACATAATCACTACAATGAATAGGTAACTCATGTGCAAACTCCAAAGGCGACATTTTTTTTTGCTCAAACTCTACGCTTCCAGGACATTTTCCCAAATATACATCGAGCGAATCTTTAAAAGAATTTTCCCAGGAAATAAGCGGAAGTTTGTTCTTTAATGTATTACTCAAAAAATTAGTGAGTGATGCCGTAACTTCATCATCGCTTTGAACAGAATCCCTAAAGTAAAAACCGAGATATGATTGCTCTGGCATAGCTCCGAATGTTTCAAAGACTTTAAAAACGTCATGAGCAAGCCCTCCTTCACTAAATGATATTTTCCCTTGCCTGAATACGAAATTTTCTGCTTTTAATACATATGCCTGTCTTACAAAGTAACCTTCGGATAAATCGATATTGTATCCTTTGCGAAGGAGCTCGGATTCCAAAAATGAAGTTGTTGCGAAGCACCAACAGGTACCCGTTCTTTGCTGATTTTTTACTGTGGCGGATTTAATTCTTCTTACATCGTTGAACTTATAAAAATCTTGTGAATAGCTGTTTAGGCTAAAGATTACAAAAATCCAGGCAAAAAAATATAATTTCATGGCTCACTTAATGATTCTACTACAAATTAAGTTTTTTTTATTTAAAACGAGCTATTCTGTGGTGAAAATATGGTCAAATATCTGCGATTAATGAAGATTCACCTGTTAGCTGTTAATGAAATTTTGTAATATTGTAATTGAAAGGATGAAGGAGATGAGACTTTAGACTACAGGTAATTTAGCTTCGGTCTTTACCTGAAAGCCAGTCTTTTGCCTGCCGCCAATTATAGAATTTCATGAATCTTAAAATAGCTCCTGAATGATGAACCATATTCCGCAACAATTTGCCAGTGATAATTATTCAGGCATGTGCCCTGAAGCTTTTGAGTACTTTATTAAAGCGAACACAGATCATGATCAGTCTTATGGTAATGACCGATGGACGGCTGAAGCTGCGGACCTTTTCCGCACTATCTTCGAAACCGATTGCGAAGTGTTTTTTGTTTTTAATGGTACAGCTGCCAATTCACTAGCACTCTCATCTGCATGTCAATCCTACCATAGCGTAATTTGCCATGAACTGGCTCATGTGGAAACTGATGAATGTGGTGCAGTGGAATTTTTTTCGAACGGTGCTAAAATCCTCCTTGTTAAAGGTGACGATGGCAAGCTAACCAGCAGTGGAATAACGGAGATTGCCACAAAACGATCGGATATTCATTATCCAAAGCCACAGGTTTTAAGTTTAACACAAGCAACCGAAGTAGGTACCATATATTCAAAAGACGAATTACTTGCTCTTTCTCAAACTGCAAAACAATATGGATTATCAATTCACATGGATGGAGCCCGAATTGCAAATGCCATTGCTACACTTAATATTGCACCAAAGGAAATTACATGGAAATGTGGAGTTGATGTGCTTTGTTTCGGAGGAGTTAAAAACGGACTCGCCATTGGGGAAGCAGTCATATTTTTTAATAAGAAACTGGCTGAAGAATTTGAATACAGGTGCAAACAAGCTGGGCAGTTAGGTTCTAAAATGCGATTTATGTCTGCTCCTTGGATAGGTTTGTTAAAAAATGACGTTTGGCTCAAAAACGCCCGTCATGCAAACGATGCCGCCGCAATGTTGGAAGAAAAAATCAAAAAATTCAAAGAATTGTCCATTATGTTTCCTCGCCAGGCTAATTCAGTATTCGTTTCTATGCCTCCTGCGCTCAAAGATTACCTGGCCAGCAAAGGATGGCACTTTTATACCTTTATTGGTTTGGGGGGAGTTCGTTTCATGTGCTCATGGGATATCAAGGAAGAATACATTGAAAGATTGATAAACGATATTGAACATGGTCTCACAATGAGACAATAAATAAAAACCACCAACAATAGCGGAATATTAACAAAAATTTAAATAACGAATCCATAACTTGCGTATCTTTGACCTTTTTATTGAATTGGTCAAATTAGTTTGTATAGTTATGAACATATATTCCATTATTATTATAGCATTTATAAGTGCTCTTTATTCCTGTAGTTCTGCAAAACCTGATAAAAAGGTGCCCGATAAACAATCGGCAGTGGTTTCTTATTTGGAGGGCTATGTTGTAAAAACAAGCATTGTAGATCAAACAATTACAATTTCGGGTACGTTGAAATCATTTGAGGAAACAATACTAATGCCTGAAGTTACAGGAAGAGTTGTAAAAATTAATCTGCCTGAAGGTAAGTTTGTAAAAGCAGGTACACTGCTTGTAAAACTTTATGATGCTGACTTGCAGGCTCAGCTGCATAAGTCGGAAGCTCAATTGAAAATAACCGAGTTGATGAAGGAGCGACAAAGTGAACTTATGAAAGTAGAAGGTATCAGCCAGGCGGATTATGACCAAACAGCATTGCAGGTGAATTCAATAAAGGCTGATATTGAAGTGTTAAAAGTTCAAATACGCAAAACGGAGTTACTCGCTCCTTATGATGGGGTTATTGGATTAAGAAATATAAGTATTGGCGCTCAGGTTACAACTTCAACCGCGTTGGCCACAATTCGTGCGGTTAAACAATTGAAATTGGATTTTGCCGTCCCTGAAAAATATAGCGGAGAAATAAAGACTGGAGCAAAAGTCAAATTTACTGTGCAGGGCAACGAAAAAAAATATGATGCAGCTGTGATAGCTACTGAAGAAGGAATTGATGCGAATACCCGCAATTTAAAAGCAAGGGCATTAGTAAACATGAATTCATCTTCATTAATACCGGGAGCCTTTGCCAATGTTGAATTAAGGTTAAAAGAAGACAAGAATGCACTCATGGTACCTACCCAAGCTATTATTCCGCAAGAAAGGAACAAGAGATTGATTGTTGCCAACCATGGCGTTGCCAAATTTGTTACCATTAAAACAGGATTGCGTCAGGCTTCTTTGATCCAGGTATTAAATGGTATTGCACCGGGAGATACCGTGGTTACTACGGGGATATTATTCATTAAACCGGGTGCAAAATTAAAATTTTCTAAAGTGATCAAATAATTTAACTATGACTTTATCAGATATCGCCCTAAAGCGCCCCGTTGGATCCATTGTAATGAGCTTAATTATAATCCTGTTTGGTGTTGTGGGCTATAATTTTTTAGGTGTTCGCTTATATCCGGCAATTGATCCACCAAACATAAATGTGCAAACAAATTACACTGGTGCAAATGCTGATATTATAGAATCTCAGATAACCGAGCCATTGGAAAAGGCTATCAATGGCATTGAAGGTATCAAATCAATCTCTTCGTCATCATCATTGGGCAGTAGCAATATTATGGTCGAATTTAATGTTGGTGCCGATTTGGAGAAAGCCGCAAATGATGTTCGTGACAAAACTTCACAGGCATCGCGCAGCTTACCTCGCGACTTGGATGCA
>WSSedL1CaDRAFT_10002052_pt1 | contig 10716 bp, 8 predicted proteins | sample WetSurSL1Cattail_FD_9464 | JGI IMG/M metagenome (IMG submission 9464)
AAAACGGAAGGTAATTTCAATAACCGACCGGAAAGAAGCTATACGTACGGCTTGTATGATGGCTTCCAAAGGTGATATTATCCTTGTCGCCGGGAAAGGTCATGAAAATTATCAGGAAATAAAAGGTGTAAAACACCATTTTGATGATAAAGAAATTATTGCTGAAGAATTTAAAAACTTAACCCATAATTAAAATGCTATACTACCTGTTTAATTATCTTGAAAAACTTAATTTCCCGGGAGCGAGAGTTTTCCACTACATCTCTTTCCGGTCTTCAATGGCATTGATTACATCTTTGCTTTTTGGATTGTTTTTTGGAAAAAAAATAATTAACTACCTTCAATTAAAACAAATAGGAGAAATAGTTCGCGATCTTGGGCTCGAAGGGCAGCTTCAAAAAAAGGGTACTCCTACTATGGGAGGTATCATCATCCTTTTATCCATATTAATACCAACCCTGCTTTTTTGCGATTTAAGAAATGTTTATGTTATCCTTATGATAGTTACAACTGTATGGCTAGGAACTATCGGATTCATAGACGATTACATCAAAGTGTTTAAAAAAGACAAAGAAGGATTACATGGCATATTTAAAGTAATAGGTCAGGTTTCACTGGGTATAATTGTAGGGTTAACCATTTATTTTTCGCCCCAGGTTGTAGTTCGGGAAAAAATAAATGTTCATAAACAAAATCCCAAACAGGAAATTTCGACTGTAATGACCAGTCTGGAAAAAAATGAAATAGTTGTAACCGGCACTGATGTTAAAAAAACAACCACAACAATTCCATTTTTTAAAAATCACGAATTTGATTACTCAAAACTGATTAGATGGATGGGCGGTTGGACCAAAAACTGGATATGGCTGGTAATGGTAATCGTGGTTATTTTTATTGTAACCGCCGTTTCCAATGGCGCTAATATTACCGATGGGCTTGATGGGCTTGCCTCAGGAACATCAGCTATTATAGGTACCATGCTCGCTATCTTTGCCTACGTTTCGGGTAATATCATTTATGCTAAATACCTAAATATAATGTATTTACCCAATACCGGTGAGCTCGTAATTTTTATAAGCGCGTTTATTGGTGCTACCGTGGGCTTTTTGTGGTACAACACTTATCCGGCTCAGGTATTCATGGGCGATACAGGCAGCTTGGCCTTAGGAGGAATTATTGGTGTATTTTCAATTTTAGTACGAAAAGAACTTCTAATCCCAATCTTTTGCGGAATATTCTTAGTTGAAAATATATCTGTAATGATACAGGTTGGATACTTTAAATATACCAAAAATAAATATGGCGAAGGCCGGAGAATATTTCTCATGGCCCCGCTACACCATCATTATCAAAAGAAAGGATATCCGGAAGCTAAAATTGTAACCCGTTTCTGGATTATCGGAATTATTTTGGCAGTAATAACAATAGCTACACTAAAAACTCGATAATAATGAATTCTTCTGCAAACGTTCGAATAGTAATACTTGGAGCAGCCGAAAGCGGTGTTGGTGCTGCAGTACTTGCAAATAAGCAGGGGTTTGATGTATTTGTTTCCGATGCAGGAACCATAAAACCTAAATACAAGGACATTCTTAAAACGTATGGTATCCCTTTTGAAGAAGGTCAGCATACATATCCTCTTATTTTAAACGCATTAGAGGTAATTAAAAGTCCGGGCATTCCCGAAAAAGCCGAAATAGTTAAAAAAATACGCGAAAAAGGAATTCGCATAATTTCTGATATTGAATTTGCAGGAAGGTATACTTCTGCAAAAAAAATATGTATTACCGGCAGCAACGGTAAAACAACAACTACAACACTGATTTACCACATGATGAAAAAGGCAGGCATGAACGTTGGCCTTGCCGGTAATGTGGGTAACAGTTTTGCAATGCAGGTAGCTAATGAGAATTACGACTATTACGTTCTGGAACTAAGCAGTTTTCAACTCGATGGCATGTATGAATTTAAGGCCGACATTGCTATTCTTTTAAATATCACTCCGGATCATTTGGATCGGTACGACTATCAACTCCAAAACTATGTAAACTCTAAATTCAGGATAACACAGAATCTCGACGACAAAAATTATTTCATATTTTGTTCCGACGATGAAATTACATCCAGAGAACTGGAAAACATAGTGGTTACAGCTCAGAAATTACCCTTTTCCCTAAAAGACATATATCGTCCGGGTGCATTTCTTGAAAATAAGATGTTAACGCTAAATTATCAGAACACCGATTTTTCGATTTCGCTTGATGAACTTTCGCTTAAAGGAAAACATAATACCTTTAACTCCATGGCTGCAGGTATTGCCGGTCGTGTTCTTGATATCCGGAAAGAAATTATCCGCGAAAGTCTGTGCGATTTTCAGGGGGTGGAACATCGCCTGGAACATGTAATAAAGGTAAGAGGAGTACAATATATCAACGATTCAAAAGCTACCAATGTTAACTCGGCCTGGTACGCGCTTGAAAGCATGACAACCCCAACTGTTTGGATCGTGGGCGGAACTGACAAAGGAAATGATTATTCTGAGCTTTTTGATTTGGTAAAACAAAAGGTTAAAACCATCATTTGCATGGGAAAAGATAATTCAAAAATTCTGGAATCATTTAAATCATTAGGAATAGAAATGATAGATACCCATTCGATGCAGGAAGCTGTTGCAACCGCATACCACCATGCAAAAAATGGAGATACTGTCCTTCTCTCGCCATGTTGTGCCAGCTTCGATCTATTTGAAAACTATGAAGATCGTGGACGCCAATTTAAACAATGCGTAAGAGAACTTTAATTCTTAGTACTAAGAAGTTGAACTCTTGAACTTTTAAACAAAAAAATGAACGAAGGCTTAAAAAAATATTTCCGTGGCGATGCCGTTATCTGGGGCGTAATTATTGCTTTGTCAATAATTTCGCTTTTGGCAGTTTATAGTGCTACCGGAACTCTAGCCTACAAAAATCAACACGGGAATACTGCTTACTATGTAATGAAACACTTTACCTTTCAGTTGGTAGGGCTGTTTATCATATATGTAACACACCTTATTCCCTATAAATATTATTCCAGGCTTTCATCGCTTTTTTTGCTGATAAGCATCCCTTTGCTGGGAGCCACACTTGTTTTTGGCCGTCATATTAACGATGCATCGCGCTGGTTAACACTTCCGGGCATTGGATTTTCGTTTCAATCGTCAGATTTTGCAAAGCTTGCCCTGATAATGTATTTAGCCAAAGTTCTTTCTCAAAAACAGGAAGAAATTAAAGACCTGAAAAAAGCCTTTTTACCGTTAATAATACCGGTAGCCCTTGTATCTGTACTGATACTCCCGGCAAACTTTAGTACTGCTGCTATTTTATTTGCTACCTGTATTGTGCTTATGTTTGTGGGCAGGGTTAGCATAAAACATTTACTGGCTTTGGCTGGGATTGGAATCGTTATGTTAGGATTATTCATAGCTTTAATGCTCGCATTTAATCAGAAAATGCGTATTGAAACATGGGTTAACCGCATTGAAAACTTTGTGGGTATTGGTGATAGTAAAAATCAGGACGATAATTTCCAGGTAGCACAAGCCAAAATGGCTATTGCCAATGGAGGTATATTGGGAAAAGGACCGGGAAATAGCGTACAGCGTAATTTCTTACCACAGGCATTCAGCGACTTCATTTACGCTATTATCATTGAAGAATATGGTGTAATTGGGGGAATTATTGTATTAATTCTTTACCTCTGGCTTATGTTCAGAGCGGGTATGATAGTTCGAAAATTAGACAGAACATTCCCTGCTTTTTTAGCAATTGGGTTATTATTGCTAGTAGTTTTTCAAGCAATGATAAACATGGCTGTAGCCACTTCCTTATTTCCGGTAACAGGACAGACCTTACCTCTTGTAAGCCGGGGAGGTTCATCCATTCTCTTTACATGCTTTGCTATGGGTATCGTTCTTAGTATCAGCCGGGGACAAGACATTGAGCTACTTGAACCTATAACCAATGCTGACGATAATAATAATATAACAGAAAACACAAATAATCCGAATAATAATGAAGGTGGAAATGAATAAAAATAAAAGGATTATAATAAGTGGAGGAGGAACAGGCGGCCACATATTTCCGGCATTGTCTATAGCCAATGCGCTTAAAGAAATTGATCCTGCCATCGAAATTCTTTTTGTAGGTGCGTTGGGCAAAATGGAAATGGATAAGGTGCCGGCTGCAGGATATAAAATTATAGGCCTACCCATCATGGGATTTCAAAGAAAATTAACCTTGAAAAATTTCGAAGTTCTTGTTAAACTTTGGATTAGTTTACTAAAAGCCCGGATTGTAATAAAAGAATTTAAACCGGATGTTGCGGTAGGTGTAGGTGGCTATGCAAGCGGCCCCGTACTTCGTATTGCATCAAAATTAAGAATCCCCACTCTACTTCAGGAACAAAATTCATTTGCCGGAGTTACTAACAAATTGCTGGCAAAAAAAGCCCGCAAGATATGCGTAGCCTACGACGGGATGGAAAAGTATTTTCCTGTTAATAAAATTTTGAAAACTGGCAACCCTGTAAGACAGGATTTAACTAATATTGCAGATAAAAGGTCTGATGCTCAGAAATATTTTGGTTTAAACCCCAACAAAAAGACTCTTTTAATTTTAGGTGGAAGTCTGGGAGCCCGTACTATCAATCAAAGCATTATGAAAAACTTTGATTTGTTAGCCAAATCGGGCATTCAGGTTATTTGGCAAACCGGTTCAATTTATATCGATCAGGTTCGGGCATTTACAAAAGATAAAGAAATGGGATTTATTCAGTTTCATCCTTTTATAAGCCGTATGGATCTTGCATTTGCTATTGCAAATTTAACCATCTCAAGAGCAGGAGCCGGAACCATATCGGAACTTTGCATTGTTGGTCAGCCTGCAATTCTGGTGCCTTCACCCAATGTTGCAGAAGATCATCAAACCCATAATGCCATGGCTTTGGTTAACCAAAACGCGGCGCTCATGGTTACGGATGCCGATGCCGGTGATAAACTGATTCAATTGGCTGTAGAAACAATGAAAAATCAGGATAGCCTTAAAATGCTGTCTGAAAATATAAGTAAAATGGCATTACACCATTCGGCTAAAATAATTGCCGAAGAAGTTCTTAAACTTTGTGATACTCAAAATTAAAAATGAATTTAGACCAAATACATAACGTTTATTTAGTAGGCATCGGCGGCATTGGAATGAGCGCATTGGCAAGGTATTTCAACAGCCTTGGCAAAAATGTAGCTGGGTACGACAGGTCCGAATCTAAACTTACCAAAGAATTAAGTTCGGAAGGTATCCTTATTCATTATACCGACGATGTAAACTTAATTCCAAAGCCTTTTACTTCTAAAGAAAATACTTTGGTAATTTACACCCCTGCTATTCCATTGAACCATACCGAATTTTGCTTTTTTAAAGAAAATCAGTTCGAGTTAAAAAAACGGGCCGAAGTACTTGGTATCATTTCCCGTTCTAAAGATGTTGTTGCTATTGCCGGAACTCACGGTAAAACAACCACTTCAACCATGGTTTCGCACCTTCTTAAAAACTCTTCGTTAGACTGCAATGCCTTTTTAGGAGGTATTTCCATAAATTACAACACCAACCTGTTGCTTTCCAACAAAAGTAACTACGTGGTTGTTGAAGCCGACGAATTTGACCGTTCGTTTTTACACCTTTCGCCTAAAGCTGCCATTATTACAGCTATTGATGCCGACCATCTCGATATTTACGGCACTTATGACGAATACAAAAAAGCTTTTGTTGATTTTTCTGAAAAGATTAAAGACTCAGGCTTTGTTATCATTAAAAACGGGATTGAAATCACCCTGCCTTCAAACATAAAAAAATACACTTACTCGCTCAACGAAAAAGCAGATTTTTATGCTGAAGACATCAAAGCTAAAAATGGATTTTACACCTTTAATTTAGTTACCCCTAAAGGAAAAATCACAGATATCAAACTGGGGTTCCCGGGATTATTAAATGTCGAAAACGCAGTAGCAGCTATGGCAATGGCTTTAAATCTCGGACTTTCTGAGAATGAAATAAAAAAGGCTATGGAGTCCTTTTTAGGAGTAAAACGCAGGTTTGAGTACTATATCAAAAATGAAAATGTAATCTTCATAGACGACTATGGGCATCATCCCGAAGAACTTCGATATACGATTCAATCGGTAAAGCAGCTTTTCCCCGGAAAAGAAGTTACAGGTGTGTTTCAGCCTCACCTTTTTAGCCGTACACAGGACTTTGCTAATGAATTTGCCCAAAGCCTGAGCTTACTCGACAAACTGATATTGCTCGACATATATCCGGCCCGCGAAAAACCCATCCCTGGCGTAACTTCAGAGATGTTACTCAGCAAAGTAACAATAAAAGATAAGGTTTTGTGCTCGAAAGAAAATCTTTGCAAATTAATCGAAAAAAGGCCTTTACCAGAAGTGATAATTATGATGGGAGCCGGTGATATTGATAAATATCTTGATAAAGTAAAACATGTTTTATTAAACAAAATAAAATAGGTTAGAAATGAAAAAAATAAAGGACATAGCATTGTGGGTTTCAATACTGATATACCTCTTTGTAGCTCTTGGCTTTGTATCCGAGAAGCGCTATGCCCTTGTATGCAATAAAATTGCCATTAATGTTACCGACAGTTTGCGAAACGACTTTGTTGAACGCAAACAAATAATCCGGTTACTCGAGAAAAACGGTATCAATCTGATTGGGCAGCGTTTTAAAGATATAAACCTTAAAAAGGTTGAACAAATCGTCAACGATTATCCACCTGTTTATAAGGCCGAAGTTTACAAAACCATCAATGGAACAGTAAACATTGATATTGAACAGCGTAGGCCCATTGTGAGGGTGATGGATAGTCGTAACCTGAATTATTACATTGATGAAGATGGCTACATTATGCGTACTTCGCAAAATTACACCTCGCATGTAATTATTGTTAATGGCAATATTAATACGAACTTCATTCTTTCAAACAGGGTTAACGTTCTGGAGCAGGAAAAAAGTTCCCAGGGTAAAACAAAACTCTTAGCCGACATCTATCGTCTGGGGAAATATATTACCGATGATAAATTCTGGGATGCCCAGATTCAACAAATATATGTAAACAGTTCCGGAGATTTTGAATTGATTCCCCGCATAGGAGATCAAAACATAATTTTTGGAGATTATTCTGATTGCGAAACCAAATTCAACAACCTGATGAGCCTTTATAAGAATGCTTTTCCGGTTGTGGGTTGGGATAAATATAAAACCATAAACCTAAAATTTAAAGGACAAGTTGTCTGTACTAAACGAGATTAAGTATGAACGGAAAAAACGAAATCGTTGCAGCCATTGACATCGGTACCACAAAGATAGTGGCAGTGGCAGGAAAAAGAACCCCGAATAAGAAGCTTGAAATATTGGGCATGACCAAAACAAACTCTAAAGGCGTAAAAAGAGGGGTAGTTTTAAACATTGAGGAAACTGTATCGGCAATACAATCGGTAGTTGCTGAATTACAACAAAAAACAGGGTTAAAATTAGATAATGTTTATGTTGGAATTGCCGGACAGCATATCCGTAGTTTAAAAAATCTCTGCTACATCAACCGAAACTCATACGATGACGAAATTACCAGAGACGACGTGCGTCGTTTAATTGAAGACGCTCATAAAACTCCCATTGAGATAGGCGAAGAAATCATTCATGTTCTGCCTCAAAGCTACGTTGTTGACAGCGAAACAGATGTAAAAAATCCTGTAGGAATGTCGGGCAAACGCCTCGAAGCTAATTTTCACATTGTTGTGGGCCAGATTTCATCCATCAACAACATAGAAAAATGTATCAACCGCGCCGGTCTTGGCGTTTACGATGTAATACTCGAACCTTTGGCATCTGCTTCGGCTGTCCTTACCGAAGATGAAAAAGAAGCCGGTGTGGCTCTGGTTGATATCGGCGGTGGAACTACCGATATAGCCATTTACCACGATGGCATTATTCAGCATACAGCTGTAATTCCTTTTGGAGGTAATGTAGTAACCAAAGATATTAAAGAAGGTTGCGCAATTTTAGAACGTCATGCCGAAGAACTGAAAATAAAATTTGGTTCAGCACTGGGAGATTTAGCCGAAGATAAAAAATCGGTGGTTATCCCGGGAATTTCAGGCCGCGACTCTAAAGAAATTTCTTTCAAGAGCCTGGCATACATCATACAGTCTCGCATGGAAGAAATTATTGATGCTGTAATGTTTGAGATTGAAAATTCTGAAATTGCAGAAAAATTAAGTGCAGGTATCGTAATTACAGGAGGTGGGGCTTTATTACGCCATCTTCCGCAATTAGTCCGTTTCCGTACCGGCATGGATGTTCGTATCGGCTACCCCAATGCCCATTTATCCGGTAATGTGTCTGATGATATTAATCAGCCTATGTATGCCACAAGTATTGGGCTTATTCTTAAAGGATTTGATTTTTTTGATTCTACACAAAAAATAAATATCAAAACCAAATTTATGGAAGTTAAAACTTCAGAACCTGAACCTGTTGCTGTTGCTCCTAAAGCAGAACCAGAACCGGTAGAAGAAACTGAGGTGCCGGAAAAGACAAAGAGAAAAGGAAGCATCATCGATTCTTTCAAAAAGACGCTGACTGAAATCTTTGACGATACCAGCAGTAAAATGTAATAACTTTTTAGTAACAACTTAAAAAATAAATATTATGGCAGAGGAGCTAATGAACTTCGACTTGCCGGTTGACCGGTCATCCATCATTAAAGTAATTGGTGTTGGAGGTGGTGGTAACAATGCAGTAAACTATATGTTCCGCAAGGGAATAAAGGATGTAAATTTTGTAATTTGCAATACCGATGCCCAGGCATTAGAGAACAGTCAGATAGGCGTAAAAATCCAGTTAGGGGCCTCTCTCACTGAAGGAAGAGGCGCCGGCAATAAGCCTGAAATAGGGAAGCAAGCTGCAATGGAAAACATTGACGATGTTAAAGATGTATTGGCATCAAACACCAAAATGGTTTTTATTACTGCCGGAATGGGAGGAGGCACCGGTACCGGAGCAGCTCCTGTTATTGCCAAAGCTGCCCGTGAAATGGGTATACTTACAGTTGCCATCGTAACGCTTCCGTTCCGTTTCGAAGGCAATCAACGTATTAACCAGGCAATACAGGGCATTAACGAACTTAAAGAAAATGTAGATTCGCTGTTGATCATTAACAACGAAAAACTACGTGAGATTTATGGAAACCTGAAGCTTTCGCATGCTTTCAGTATGGCTGACGATGTTTTGGCTGCTGCTGCCAAAGGAATCGCTGAAATCATAACGGTTCACGGGTACATCAACGTTGACTTTGCCGATGTTCAGACAATAATGACCAATAGTGGTGTGGCTATTATGGGTTCCGGTTTGGCCGAAGGAGATAACCGTGCAATTAATGCTATCCAGCAGGCCCTCACCTCGCCTTTGTTAAACAATAACGATATTACAGGAGCTAAGAACGTACTTCTGAACATAACATCCGGAGAAGAAGAAATCAGCATGGACGAGGTTGGTATTATTACCGACTACGTAACACAAAACATTTCTAAAGATGCATTGGTAATNTGGGGTACCGGATACGATCCGGGTTTAAANGATAAAGTTTCGGTAACTATTGTNGCTACAGGGTTTGATTCAAACAATATCCCGGAGCTTCAAATTAATAAAAAAGTTGAAACGCCTAAAGAACGCGTACCCTTGAACGAAAATACGTTATCTTCGATGCACAATGGATTGCAGTTAATTGACAACTCAACCATAAATAGCGAAGGTGCAAAACAACGCGTTATTGATTTTGATTTAAGCAGTGAGAAAAACAACAAGATTGCCCAACTTGAAATAAAAATAAATACCGAAAAAGCAGCCGATCGTATTCAAACCATAAAAAAGAACCAGTCACGAATTAAAGAATCGGGCTATTCGCCGGTTGACGAGAAATCGAATATCGAAGAACTAGAAAAAATCCCTGCTTATATTCGAAAAAACATACAAATAGATCAGAAACCCAAGGATGATGAATCTATTTCTAAGTTTTCGCTTTCCACAGATGATGAAAACACCATCCGTCTACGCGAAAACAACTCGTATCTTTATGATAATGTGGATTAAAGAGCTGTTAGCTATTAGCTGTTAGGTATTAGCTAATACCCAATCGCCAACAGCCTACAGCTAATTATAAATTGTAAATTCTTAATTAATATAACATGGCTTTTATAGATATTATTAACGATGACATAAAAAAAGCAATGCTCAACAAAGAGCCAAAAGACAAGCTCGAAGCATTGCGGGCAATAAAAGCAGCATTACTGCTTGCCAAAACCGAGAAAGCAGATGTTGAACTAACCGACGACCTTTGTTTTAAAGTGCTTAATAAATTAGTTAAACAACGCAAAGAATCGGCCGAAATCTACCAAAGTCAAAACAGAAGCGACTTAGCAGATAAAGAGCTTTTCGAAGCAAAAGTAATTGAAGCTTATTTGCCTGCACAAATGACCGAGGCTGAAATAGAGGCTGTAATAAAAACGGTTATCGAAAAGGTAAACGCCAAAGCTCCATCGGATATGGGTAAAGTAATGGGGGCAGCCACCAAAGAACTGGCAGGCAAAGCCGACGGAAAAATTATTTC
>WSSedL1CaDRAFT_10002053_pt1 | contig 10713 bp, 8 predicted proteins | sample WetSurSL1Cattail_FD_9464 | JGI IMG/M metagenome (IMG submission 9464)
TGGCTTCTTCCTGGCCTACAACCCTATTGTGCAATACATTTTCGAGCATCAGAAGTTTCTCCCGTTCGCTTTGAAGCATGCGGTTTACAGGTATGCCGGTCCACCGTGAAACAACTTCGGCGATATCTTCGGTATCTACTTCTTCTTTAATCAGGGCTGATTCAGACTGGGCTTTTACCAGCTCAGTCTGCAAATTAGCTATAGCAATTTCAGCTTCTTTGATTTTACCATACCTTAATTCTGCTACTTTCCCGTAGTCTCCGGATCTTTCTGCTTTTTCAGCTTCAAACTTGAAGTTTTCTATATCTACCTTATTTCTTTGTATTTTATCGATAATATCTTTTTCAACTTCCCATTTGGCCCTTAAGGCATTGCGTTGTTCGGAGAGTTCAGATATTTCCTTACCCAGAAGTTGCAGTTTAGCGTTGTCACCTTCTCGTTTTATAGCTTCCCGTTCAATTTCGAGCTGTTTGATTTTTCGCTCCAGGTTATCTACTTCTTCAGGAACAGAGTTCATCTCGAGTCTGAGTTTGGAAGCTGCCTCATCTATCAAGTCTATTGCCTTATCCGGAAGAAACCTGTCGGTAATGTAACGTTGTGACAATTCAACAGCTGCAATGATAGCACTGTCTTTAATCCTTACTTTATGGTGATTTTCGTACCGTTCTTTTAAACCACGTAATATGGAGATAGCGCTCATTGAATCGGGTTCATCCACCGGAACTGTTTGAAATCGTCTTTCCAGGGCTTTATCCTTTTCAAAATATTTCTGATATTCATCCAGTGTAGTAGCACCGATAGCTCGAAGTTCCCCGCGCGCTAAAGCCGGTTTTAAGATATTGGCTGCATCCATGGCACCTTCACTTTTCCCAGCGCCAACAAGAGTGTGGATTTCGTCAATAAAGAGCACGATTTCCCCTTCAGATCCCGAGACCTCTTTTACTACCGCTTTCAATCGTTCTTCAAATTCTCCTTTGTATTTTGCACCGGCTATTAATGCACCCATGTCGAGGGAGAAAATTTGTTTCGATTTTAGATTTTCAGGTACATCACCTTTGATAATCCTGTATGCCAGACCTTCGGCAATGGCGGTTTTACCAACGCCTGGTTCACCGATTAGTATTGGGTTGTTTTTGGTACGTCTGGATAATATCTGCAAAACCCTCCTTATTTCTTCATCACGGCCAATTACAGGGTCGAGCTTTCCGGAACGGGCCATTTCGTTAAGGTTTACAGCATACCGGTTTAAGGAGTTGTACGTTTCGTCGGCAGTCTGACTGTTCACTTTGGCTCCTTTGCGCAATTCAGCTACAGCTTTCCGAAGACCGTCGGATGTAACTCCGCTGTCTTTTAATGCTTGCGAAATATTATCGTTAACCGAAAGGATTCCCAGAAAAATATGTTCAACAGAAACATATTCATCGCCCATTTCTTTAGATATGTTTAAAGCTTTTTGCAGTGAATTATTTGCCGGTCCGGATAAATAGGGTTCACTGCCTCCGGTAACTTTGGGGTAAGAGTCGTTGATTCGGTCTATTACTTTGAGCAAGTTTGGGATGTTTACATTTAACTTTTTCAGGATAAAAGTAACCACTTCCTCAGCTTCAGACAATAAACCTTTTAAAAGATGTCCGTTCTCGATTGCCTGATTCTGCAATCCCTGAGCAATACTAAAAGCTTTTTGTATTGCTTCCTGCGATTTGATGGTGAAATTATTTAAGTTCATAATACATGTGTTTGTATTGTATTAATCAAAACTGTAGCCAATCTGAAAATGAATATAAATATAAGACAAAATGGCGTATTTTGATTATTTTTTACTGACAAAATGTACGCAAGGCCAGTTTTTTTGCTACAAAGGGAAATAATAATTAAACAAAAACAAGTTAATTTATAACCTCTATGTTTTCATTTCGTATCAGGAAATGGCAATGTTTGTATAAGATTGGTTACTTTAGCAATTTTAATTTTTAAATCTGATGTTTAGTTTTAAAACGTTGTATTTACCTGTTTTGCTATTTGCAGGATTTAGCCTGATATCCTGTAATTCAAAGAAAGGAAATAATATGTCGGATAGTCCGGTTTTAGCTGTAGATAGTACAAATCTAAAGTTGAAATTTTCCGAGACTGTTTTTTCAATTCCTTCGCCATCGCTTACTTTATATTTACTAAAGGATTGTCATTTAGAGTTTAATCCTTCTGTTATATCTCCCATACAAAAAACAGAGCGATATGCCACAACATTCCGGAAATCGTTAATATTTGGTATGTGGGGAGCTGATATATGTTATTTAAATCTTTATAATCAGAAAGATCGGGCCATTCATTATTTCGAAAATTTAAAAGTTGTAATGGATGAACTAAATATTTCAAAATCAATTCCATCTTCCTTTTTAAGCGGAATTGAAGATAATTTTGGAAATAACGATTCGGTTTTAATTATGCTTTCTGATTTATTCCGAAAATCGGATGAATATTTGAAATTTAACGACCGTCAGGATGTTAGTTCATTAATTATTGCAGGGGGATGGATTGAAAGTATTTCTTTCTTATCGAAGCTGTATCAGCAAACACGGGATAAACGAATATTTACCTTAATGTTGTATCAGAAAAATGTTGTGGATAATCTTATTAAAATTTTATCTCCATTATACAAAAAAACTTCTGAATATACTGAATTAATTGACGATTTGACTGAAATAGCCTACAGTTTTGATGTGGTTGATGTAAATGAAGTCTTTACCGGAGTTGATAGTGTAAGTAATTTTTATTACATTAAAAATAATACTTCTTATAACTTAACTGGTTCAAATTTGGATAACTTTGGTAAGTTAATAGAGAAATTAAGAAGTAAATATTTAGACTAAAATGAATCTGTTATTTAAATTGTTATTCTTTGTATTACTGGTTATTCCGCTTGGTAGTTATGCTCAGAAACAACCATGTGCGTGTGCCGGAAAAGATTTTGTTACAGACGGGCAGGTATATTTATTGGCGGTTGGTAACTCTAAGCCAGCAAGCTTAAATGCTATTTTTTATCCTACTGTGGAATATAAGGTTCAGGTTTGCAGTGAAGATAAAATCTCAATTATTGGAGTAACTATTACCGACGAACACAATAATTTAATATATTGCAATACTAATAAGAATTATGCTGCCGAATGTCAGCTGAAATTTCAATCGTTGTGCAATGCCAAAATAGAATTGAAACTTATTAATAAGCAAACTGCAGAAGAACCGGTGCGTGTGTGTATTTCTTATCGTACCAGCGTAGATAAAACTAACTAATAAAGTAGTGCATGAGTGAACAGATTCTTAAAGCCTTAATGCAGCTTTTTGCAATTATAGCAAGACCTCAAAGTAACAGAAACGATCGAAGGATTGTGGTTGAGAATTTCTTACAACGGTTGCTCAATGCTGAATTGGTAAAGGAATATCTTTCTTTTTTTGATGAGTATTACTCTTTAAATCAGAGTAAATTGTCAGAGCAGAATAAAAGCAACAAACGTACATCGTCCAGCTCAGTAAAAGTTTTGGTAATATGTACCGAATTGAACGAGGAGCTCACTCAAAAGCAAAAAGCTATTATTCTCATTCATCTGCTCGAATTTGTAAAATCGGATATCCCGGCCGATAACGAGATTACTGAACAGGAAATGGAATTTATTTCTACTGTTTCCAATATTTTTAATATAGAACCGGCCAGCTTTAATCTTATTTGCGAATTTGTTCTGCTACCCGGAAATAAATATCCGATTTCACCTAAAACCATTATCATTAACAACGAAACGGAATTTAAATTTCAGGGTCTAAGGCATATTTATTCAGAAGGCATCGAAGGTCATTTAAGGGTTTTGCATGTTCCTTATGCAAACATGTTTTTACTTCGTTACCTTGGAAACAGCGAAATGTATATGAACGGGCAACCTCTCATTCAGGACCGGGTGTACGTTTTTAATACCGGTTCGAGCATCCGTAATTCGTTAATAAAACCTATCTATTTTTCTGATGTTGTTTCTATTTTTAATGAGGAACACGAGAAATCGAAAATAATTTTTGAAGTGAACCACCTCGAATACCGGTTCAGTGAAGGAAAAATAGGGTTGCACGACATTTCTTTTACTGAGGAATCGGGTCGCCTGGTTGGAATTATGGGAGCCAGCGGTGCCGGAAAATCCACACTGTTAAATGTTTTAAACGGAGCAACTCAGCCATCTTCGGGCCAGGTTCTTATAAACGGGGTAAACATTCATTCCAATACAAGGCAAATTGAAGGTATTATTGGTTTTGTGTCTCAGGACGACCTTTTAATTGAGGAATTAACCGTTTTCCAGAATCTCTATTACAACGCTAAATTATGCTTTGGAATTTATACCGATGAAAAAATTGAGGCGGTTGTCAACGAAACCTTGCAAAATCTTGGACTTTTTGAGATAAAAGATATGAAAGTTGGTTCTCCGCTGAATAAGAAAATTAGCGGCGGACAACGCAAACGTCTTAATATAGCACTGGAACTTATCCGCGAACCAAGCGTGTTGTTTCTTGATGAACCAACATCGGGATTGTCGTCGAGAGATTCGGAAAATATTATGGATTTGCTTAAAGAACTTTCATTTCGTGGGAAACTGGTTTTTGTAGTAATTCATCAGCCTTCGTCAGACATTTTTAAGATGTTTGATAAACTTCTGATTCTTGATTCGGGCGGCTATCTGATATACAACGGAGACCCTATTGATTCTATTATTTATTTTAAATCGAAGATGCATCATGCAAACTGGAACGATAGCGAATGCCACGTTTGCGGGAATGTTAATCCGGAGCAGATTTTTAATATTGTAGAATCGAGGGTGTTGGATGAATATGGCAAACTTACTCATACCCGGAAGGTTTCACCAGTAGAGTGGAATGAATATTTTAGAGGATTTCAGGCAAACAAAACCGAAAAGAACAAGGTCTTTCACGAAATTCCTAAAATTAATTTTAAAATACCCAGCCGTTTAAAACAATTTTTAGTTTTTGCAAAACGGGATATTTTGTCGAAATTATCTAATACACAGTATTTGATAATTAATTTTCTGGAAGCACCTGTTCTGGCTTTTATATTGTCGTATCTTATTAAATATGTTAATATTACTGGTCAGGCTAAATACACGCTCAACAGCAATAGCAATTTACCGGTTTATATTTTCATGTCGGTTATTGTTGCCATATTTGTGGGGCTTTCTGTAAGTGCCGAAGAAATTATCAAAGACCGGAAAATATTAAAACGCGAAGCATTTCTGAATCTGAGCTGGAACAGTTATCTGTTTTCTAAAATAATAGTGCTTTTTGCTATTTCAGCCATACAATCGCTTACATTCGTTTTAATTGGAAATACAATAATTGAAATTAGAGGAAATTATCTGGAATACTGGTTGGTGTTGTTCTCGGCATGGGCCGCTTCTAATATTATGGGACTTGTAATTTCCGATACTTTTAAAACCGTAGTTACCATTTATATTCTAATACCTTTTTTGGTTATACCACAAATTATACTTAGTGGTGTTATTGTGAAATACGAGAAGCTGAACCCTACTTTATCCAATCCTCATACAGTACCGTTTTTCGGTGAAATTATAACTGCTCGCTGGGCTTACGAAGCACTTGCCGTTTATCAATACACCGAGAATGATTACCAAAAGTTGATTTATAACTTTGAAAAAGCCAAAAGAGGAGCCGATTTTAAGAAAAACTACTGGATTATAGATCTAAAAAACCGCACCAATTCTTTATTGGAACAAATAGACTCTGTAACAGACCGGAAGAAATTTAACTACGACTTAGAACTTGTTTACAATGAAGTTAATAAAGAAAACACAGTAAATAAGTATGTTAAGTTTCCTGAAGCAAAGTTATTGAAGCCCAAAACCATAAATGAAGCTATTCTTACTAATTTAAAGAAATACCTCGAAAAGAATAATAAATTTTATATTCAGGTACGCAATCAATCCAGCGATCAGGAAGATGCTTTAATACACAATTTGCAAAGAACTCCGGCGCAAAAAGAAGCTTTTCTGGCTATGAAAATGGCAAACGACAACGAAAAACTCACCGAGTTTGTGACTAATTCGACAGAAATAGACAGGATAATTGAGTATAAGGGACATCTGTATCAAAAAGAAAACCCTATTTATTTAGATCCGGAATCGCCTCTTATAAAATCACATTTTTACGCACCCCGCAAACAAATTTTCGGCATCTATTTTCATACATTATGGGTCAATGTATTGGTTATATGGATTTCGATTGCCATTTTATATTTAATTCTGTATTTCCGTGTATTAAAGAAAGCCATGGATGGCCTCGAAATGCTTACCGGAAGAAAATTAATTAAAAGAGAGTAAGGGAGATAAAAAACGCCACAACGTGGCAGCTAATTGAAACCCAATATCAATGCTTAAAAGCCTTGCCTAATCGTGCTACTATTCCGTGGCGTAAATACAAAATGCGCCTCAATTAATTTGCATATTCATAATGGTTTAGCCTCAAACGCCACAACGTGGCAGCTAAATAAAGCCCAACGGCAACGCCTTGGGTAAAATGTAATATATGATTTTATTGTGTCCTGAAAGGACAGGTTAATTGAAGTGTTATAATTGTATAGAATCATTAAGTAAACAGAAAACAATCTTTATTTATAACTCATAGTGACTATCGTTATCATTTATTATTTTATAACTTTAACTTTTATAAGACACTATTAACTATATTCCAAATGAAATATTTTGCGTTATTCATTTTAATGTTTATTTTAATAAACAAAGCGAGTTGCCAAGAAAACAGATCAATTTATGAATTAGGTGATTCTATTGAAACATTTGATTCTAATTTTACTAACTTATTTAAAAACTGGAATCCTACTAATATATCAAATAGCGAAGATTTTAAATTATTAGATTATTCTTATGTTGAAGTAATTGACGATTCTATAAAGTATAGATATTACCGAAATCTTTTTTCTGGTTCTAATGTTTTAGGTTTAAATACTGAAATTAGGTCTTACTCAAGTTATAAAAAGCCTGGTTATTATAAAATATCAGTTGCCCCTAGTTATGCACATGAAGAAATTTATGATTCAAGAGCTTATCTCGAAATAAATAAATACTTATTTTCTGATAGTTTTAGAATTAAAGCTATTCATACATTAGAATTATTTTTGAATATTGATTCAGTACCTCCTTATAATTTTACTTATAAAATTGACCAATTTGATACTATTAGATCATCTAATGGTTATAGTATCCTTAAAAAAGAGACCAAAGGTACGGTGGCTTCTATTGACACTGTTTCTCAAAATTATATCGATGTAGTTATTACAATGAAACGGAACATTAAGGATTTAACTTTAAATGAGGCTAGAAATTTAGTCTTGGAAAATATATTAATAGAGAAGATTTCACAACAGCTTGATTATAATAAAAAAGTAAAAATTGGTGACGTTGTATATAAAGTTAACTTTGAATATTTTTTAAAAACATACTCTGATTATGTAATTTGTAGTTCTTTAAGTAAAAAAGTAGTTCTTGATAATTGTTTTAAACATCTTTTATTTCCAAATGATAACAAATAATTAAACTAATTCCCTGTGTCTGTGAACAATTGATGGATTGCTCTGTTTCTACAAATATATTTTGAAGATTGCTACATAAATTAATAAATAACAAAATTCAACAGTCCTTTCAGGACGCAAATATATATATGATATAAAACCCCAAGGCGATGCCTTGCGCTGAAATAAGTTGCCACTTCGTGGCGTAAATAAAAAATGTAAATCAATTATTTTCAATTTCCTTAATGGTTTTGCCAAAAATTTCATAACGTGGCATTTAAAAATAGCACGACATCAATTCATAAAAATCTTACCTTAATTTGGTTACCATTTCGTGACGTAAATACAAAATACATATTAATTAATTTGCATATTCATAATGGTTTAGCCCCAAAAGCCACAATGAGGCAACTAAATAAAGCCCAACGGCAACGCCTTGGGTATATTGAATAGCAGGATGTTGTTGCGTCCTGAAAGGACAGGTTAATAATGATTTCGATTTATTTCATAAATAGGTCTGTAGTGCAAAAACATTCCCCGAAAAATTCAGGCGGATTGCTTTAACTCCAATAATTATATTTTGAAAGCTTTAGCCTTTATTATAAAATAAAGAATAGAAACTTGCAGAACAGAGATACCACAAGCATTTTTGTATAAATGCTAATTATAAATTTATAAAGGATATTGTTAATTTGGCTTAATTTAGTAACTTACACTTTTAAGTTATAATAATTTTGAAATTCTCTTAAAATTAGAAGTTATGTCTCAATCATTATCAAAGCTATACATCCATATCGTTTTTCATATTAAAAATCATTCGTGTGTAATTAGAGATAATGATAAGGCTGCTTTGTTTGCCTACATAGGTAGCATTATTAAAGATAATGAATCGTCCCCGATAATAATAAATGGAACAGGGAATCATGTTCATATTTTTTGTATTATGTCAAAAAATATTTCACTTTCAAAATTCGTTGAAGAGATAAAACGTCATAGCAGCAGGTGGTTAAAGGTGTTTAATGTTTATTATAAAACGTTTGCATGGCAGGGAGGGTATGGCGGTTTCTCTGTAAGTCCTTCATTGTTTAATAAGACTAAGCAATACATATCAAATCAGGAATGTCATCATCAGAAATTGACAATTGCTGATGAATATTTATTGTTTTTAAAAGAATATGAAATAGAATTTAATGAGAAGTATTTATGGGCGGAATGATTAAACTGGGTTTGTTATTAATTTTTTAATGTAATAAACAATAACAATTCAGCAGTCCTTTCAGGACGCAAATATTTATGATATAAAACCCCAAGGCGATGCCTTGCGCTGAAATAAGTTGCCACTTCGTGGCGTAAATACAAAAAAAAATCAATTATTTTCAATTTCCTTAATGGTTTTGCCAAAAATTCCATAACGTGGCATTTAAAAATAGCACGACATCAATTCATAAAAATCTTACCATAATTTGGTTACCATTTCGTGACGTAAATACAAAATACATATTAATTAATTTGCATATTCATAATGGTTTAGCCCCAAAAGCCACAATGAGGCAACTAAATAAAGCCCAACGGCAACGCCTTGGGTATATTGAATTTTAAGATGTTATTGCGTCCTAAAAGGACAGGTTAATAAAAAGTTTGATTTTTCACGCATAAAAAAGCCCGGTTATTGAATAACCAGGCTCCTAACTATTTTGCAATCAATAATCAATAATTTACGCTATATTCTTTCTGATTTCTGCAAAGAATTTATGAAGAGCTTCGGTATCCCTGTTCTTGAGCATTACTATCAATTCTTCCATTTTACCTTTTATTTGTTCTAATTTAGGAAGCGTAAAGGGGTTAAGAAGTATTTCTGAAAGCAGGTAATCATTTTCAGACATTAGTCCGTTGGCAATTACCATGTGTTTGCGAAATGTGGTTCCGGGTGCTTCCATTTTCTTCATACACGAGCCAAACATCAATGTTGAAGCGAATGGTACCGAAAGGGAATAAGCTATGGTTTCGTCATGCTCATCGAAGGTATATTCGTAAATTTTTATGTTTAATCTTGAGTAGAAATCACGAAAAAAAGCTTTACCAAAAGGATCCGATTCTTTGATTATAACAGCACTCTGGTCCGAAAGGTCCTTAATGTTGGCAAAGGTTGGCCCAAACATTGGATGGGTCGATACAAAGCGGTGTTTTAATGATGAATAATAATTAGACAGTCCGTTTTTTACCGAGGTAATGTCTGATATTACGCATTGCTCGGATATGTAAGGTAAAACGGCATCAAAGGCAGCTTTGGTGTGTTGAAGGCTGGCTGCATTGATTAGTAAATCCGGATTGAATTCGGCTATTTGTTCCAATGTCTCAATTCTTCTGGTGCGGAACAGATATTTCATTCTTTCGAGGTTGGTGTCATAAACAGCAACATCGTGATCCAAACAAAGGGTGTCAATAAAGAAGGCTCCCATGTTTCCTGCACCAAGTACTAAAATTTTCATCATACTAAATATTTTTACGCTATATGTTTATTAACTAAACGATTTGGCTATCAGTGCAAGATCTGCCAAAACAATTGCAGTGGCAGCTTCTATAATCACCGGAGCCCGGAGTGCAACACAAATGTCGTGCCGACCCTTTACAATGAAATCGGTCATTTCGCCGGTTTTAAAGTTCATGGTTTGCTGTGCTTTGGGTGTCGATGAGGTTGGTTTAATGGCTACCCTGAAACTGATGTCGTTACCGTTTGAGATACCTCCATTAATTCCACCTGCATGATTGGTACGGGTATTGCCATGGGTATCGGTAAACCAGTCGTTGTGTTCACTGCCTTTCATCCGGGCAGACTCAAACCCTTTACCAAACTCGATACCTTTAGTTGCCGGAACAGCAAATATGATATGAGCGATCATTGATTCTATAGAATCGAAATACGGTTCGCCTAGTCCCACCGGAATTCTGGAAGCCACGCATTCTACCACACCTCCAATAGTGTCGTTGTCGGCTATAGCCAGGTCGAGGGCTTTTTCTATATCTTTTAAACCGCCAGCTTCAACTAGTTTAGCTGAGATTTGAGCGGGGTTTACTATTTTTTTTGCCACTACACCGGCAGCCACTAATCCAAGCGTGATGCGGGC
>WSSedL1CaDRAFT_10002054_pt1 | contig 10710 bp, 7 predicted proteins | sample WetSurSL1Cattail_FD_9464 | JGI IMG/M metagenome (IMG submission 9464)
GTATCGGAAAGAACTATTCTCATCGCTTCAATTGGGTCGATTTTCTTAACCAAGTAATTAATTTGTTTTTGTTTAGCATAATTGATCTTTTGAATATTTATTTTTTTAAAAAATGCGATTCTATCCTTAACAGGTAAAAAATTAATCAGGTAATATTGTAAGTCTTCAGCTTTCAATGCATAGTCATGATTTCCTACAGTTTGGGCTAAGAATAGAAATTCCATTGCTTTTTCGAATTTTCTTTGCTGTGCATATAACCATCCTAACCAATAACAAGCATCATCTGCTTGAGGTAGTTTCGTTGAAATATTTATATACCTAGAAAAGAATTGTATTGCTTTTTCAATATCAACACCCTCTTTATCAATAGATTCTTTTGATATCAAAGTTCGCATATAATAATCGTTACCAATGTTATGCGCGAGGTTAGTAAAATGTTTATTCCTGTTTTCGGAAATAATCTTATATCCTAATCCAAATAATGCCAAATCACTTAATCTGCTACTAGGATTAATCTTTAGAATGGATTCGTATTTATTAAGAGCAAGGAAGGCATGGTCAATGAACTTATCATTTGGAAAAAGATCAATTAGTTGCATAATTTCATTTTTGGTATCATCATCAATACCATTTTCTAAGTCTGTTGTAAAGTAACCAAGGTTAATTAACCTTAAATATTCAATAGGGATGGCAATCCAAAATACTGAAATTAATTTAAACCCATATTTTTTTTGTAATTCTTTTACTAATTCCAAACCTTTTATTTGACCGTTTTTAATTGAATAACTCCTAACACATTGGGCTAAGTCGTTTTTTAATGATAAATCCCATACAGTCTTCTCCCTATCTCTTTCTAAAACCTGTATTGCAGCCTTTTTATAATCTCCATTAGCAAAATAAGAAGATACTAGATAACCCTTTAATTCAGAATTATTAATTGCCGCTTTATTAAACACCTCTTCAATGAGTAATTTGGAATGTTCAGTTTTACCAGCTTCATATAAATCGATAATTTCTTTATATTTTTCATCAAGGTCAATTTTTTCAATGACTTCTTGTTTGCTTTCTTCAACATGATATATAACGTCTTTATCGTATTTTTTTTCGAAAATATTGTTTATTAAAGGAACAACAAAGGCTAAAAATATCAAAATCAAAAGAAATATAAACACAAGCATAATGATACGCTTTGTGATCTTATACAAAGCATTTTTTGCAAGTTTATTAATTACTGGTATTGAGGTTTTTAAAAACCAAATATTATATTTTGAAAATATGTAAAAAACTACCACTAATAAAAGAAGCATAAAAGCCCAAAATATCAAGGGCGTATTGATTTTGCTCAATGCATTAATCAAGGATTTAAATATTGCTTGCATTTTAATAAATATTAAAAATATCGATCCTTAGTTGTAAAAATGACATCTTCCTTACTAAGCTGGTAAAAAATTAACTGGCTGACATTCTACTCTAAATGTTAGGTTTAGCTATTTTCCCTAATGCTCTATGAATGAAATAATTTTTATCAATTTTAAGAACACACATTAATCCACCTTTACCGTATTTCATTAATTTCCATATTATTTCCTCACCAAAATCAATAAATACATCACATTTTGCTTGAAACCAGACGTCTCTTGGATGAATCCAATCAAATAATCGATGCCCTATATAACTGTTTTCAACATCCATTTCAATATCAGAATAGGGATGCATTAAAACTAAGAGTAATTTATTAGATTTTATTTTGTAATCAGGGTTTTCGGAATATCTAAAAAAGCTTCTACCTAAATCATCTCTTTTTGTGGACATAAAGGCAATATCTTCAAAAAGCTTTTCTTTAGGATCAGGTAATTTTCCTAGAAAAAAAAAGTTGTTTTGAAATTTCTTCCCATTTATTATCCAAAGCATTTTCTTATAAAAAGTCTCCCTAGATTGCATCTCCTCAAAGGAGATAGGAGAATTTTGAAGTTCAATAACGAATCCTTTATCAGTCTTAACATCAGCGATATGCTTTTCTCCAGTTATAGTATCAAAATGGACAACTTCCTGCCAATCAGCAGGGAAATACGATTTCCATTGCCGATGCCATTCCGTTTCATTCTCCCACCAATTATCACAATGTTTTAAGTTTTTATGTGCCCAATGTTTTATCCTTTTTGAGCCACATTTTGCAATAGTCTCATTATTACAGCATATGCATAATCCTTTTCCTTTAGGAAAAGCTTCTAGTCTTTTATTTTCTACTAACGCAAATTTCATGATCTTAACAATTAAATATAACTAATGCATAAACAAAAATTTATTCAATATTTTTCTTAAAACATTAAACAAGTTTAGTATAAATTTTCCTATATTTCAATACTTTACCTCAAAAAACTTATATTACCTAGTACGATTAGCTTCCGGGACTGATTAAAGCATTATCTTAAAAAGTAATTGATGATTAAAAAACGACGTCTGTCTATTTAACTATGAATATTTCAATTAACTAAAGGTGCTTTTTTATAACTCATTCACAATTTCGGGTTTTACCTCCTCCATCATCAAGTTTATATCTTTTTGATGGATCTTTTTATAATGTTTTATCATGTCAAGGTCTCTATGCCCGGAAAATTTGCTAATTCTATCATCCGGGTAACCCAGTTCAGCTAAAATTGATACAGCGCACTGTCTTGCCCATTTATTTGTAATTTTTTCATAAATAGGAAACCATTTAATTGTAGCTTCTTTGCCATTTGCATATTCCAGTCTGTAGTTCAATTTTCTTTTAAGACCTGCTTTTTCTGCTGATCTTTTAAGCAACTTATTATAAATATGAACTTTAGGGAAATCTTTAAATTTATCAGTATATTTCTCAAGTAATGGAATTAGATAATTTTGATTTACCACATTCAAAACATCATCATCTGTTTTTTTCTGTTCAAACCATATTTTATACTTACCATTCGAATCTTTATGGAAGTTTATTTCGGAGATTTCAAAAAAATCACATTGCCGCAATCCTCCCAGCCATGTTTGTAAAATAAACATATCACGAACCAATGCAAGCTGTTCATCTTCGAATTTATAAAAATAAAACCAGTCAAATTCTCGTTTATATAATGCATGAGTGTTACTAAATGGTTCTGGGTTATATTTTAATAGCGACTGCTTTTTTGTGTTTTTTCGTAATTTACATCTACGATAGTCCTGATTGTTAATAATTTTTAATTCCGAAAATAGATAATCGCCAAAAGCCTTTAAATGTTTTAAATATTTGTTGATTGTTGAAATTGTATAATATTGTCTGTTAGTCCCATCCTTAAGGAGAGAATATCCATTTTTAACTATCCAATCAAAATAATCTTCCAACCATTCAGCAGAAAAATCTTGTATTTTACAGTTGTTATCGGTTTCCCTAATATACTCTTCAATTGAATGCTTTGTGCTATTGTATGAATTAGGCGCATATTCATGAATAAAATCATCCCAATAATCAAGAATGAATTGCTTTTCATATAATCCTATTGCCTTTTTTAAAGAATTAAATTTAGGATCAGGGCTTGTTGCTATATATTCTACAAATTCGTCCTTACTGGCAAATGCACCACCCTGTTCATCAACAATTAATTCACCACTTGCTATTCTTTGTTCATTAACCAATGCATTATCTTCATTAATATAAGCAAGCTTGAGAATATTTTCTCTTGTTATTCGTATATTTTTATCTATTAATTCATAAACTGCATATTTTACTTTTGTTTCAGTCTGAGACAGTAGATGATTTAAGTCAGCTATACTAATATGATAACTTCCACCTTTAACGTAACCTTTAAGCCAATTTTCTTTTTTAACACTTATAGGAAATCTTTTATGATTAATATAATCATATACCGGAATTTCAGTATTTAAACCATTATGAATTCGAACACGAATAAAAACCTGACATCCTTGTTTGCTTTCATACGGTCGCAACCACCTTGACGTAGTAAATAATTTTGCCATTTGTACCCCTTATTTGTACCCCCACAAATATAATTAATTATCAGTAATAAACAGTGTTTTTTGAAGTAAATAAGTCTTTATGAGTTCCGGTGGGACTACTCCTCGCTGTACAGGCAAGACCATAGCCGCTTAAATCGCAGTATTTACGCGGCTTTTTTATTTTACTCAGCCAAAATAGTTCAAAGAAAACCATCCCGATCGGTTACCTATTCGGTTACCTATTTTTATTTTCTATTTTGGTAACCGAATACGTTTAACGAATTGATATTCAGATGTATATTTCTGTTTAAAAGGAACCAAAACGTATTAAAAAATTAATTCATTCGGTTACCTATTTAGTATGAAAACAACACAAACTTTTTCTATTCTTTTTTGGGCTAACAAAGCAAAATCAACTAGTGACGGGCTGCCTCTGTTTGCCCGAATCACTATTGATGGGAAACGTGCAGAAATTTCTTTAAAGAGGAAAGTAGATCCGGAAATCGAAGCCAATAAATTCTTTAACCATTACCAGGCTAATGGTTGGAAAATTGCCGGCAAAACTCCCATGGAGGATTGGCAGGCCTCAGCTAACAAATGGATGCTCAACGCTCAAAATTTCGAGACCAAAGCCAAAGCAAAACCCGGCCCAACCAACCTCAACAAAAACAAAAAGTATGATATCCCCTTGTAAGCAAACCGGCGCAAGCCATCAAACAAAAAATACCATATCGGCTGCGTGCCGTTCAAGCAAAGCCGAAGGCGGCGCGCGTTCACGCAGTCAAGCATTTTTCTTTGGTTCCGTTTCTTTTTTTGCAAAAAAAGAAATGAATATAAGGATCTATCAATCTTTAAACAATCTAAAAATTGAATAATGAAAGCATCCTTCGATTTCACCAAATGCCTCACCTTTTTGGAACAAAAAGGCAAAGAACTTTACAATCCAAATTTTAGAGTTCATCCGAAGGACTACGAAATAATCTTTAAACTTCTGGTATATTTCCTGCAGGATAAAACCAATGCAGAAAAATACCAGATATCCTTCCGGAAAGGAATCTTACTAACTGGTCCAGTGGGTTGCGGCAAGACCTCCCTCATGCACCTGGTTAAATTATTTCTTCCTGGAGAAAACCGATACATTGTAAAATCCGTTCGAGATGTTTGTTTCGAATTCTCCCAGGAAGGTTACACCATAATCCGGAAATACAGCAACCAGTCTTTGAACAAAGATGATTCTCCCAAAACCTACTGTTTTGATGATCTAGGGACTGAAAGTACACTCAAATATTACGGTAATGAATGTAACGTAATGGCCGAAGTGTTACTCTCCAGGTATGATATGTTCATTCACCATCAGATGCGGACCCACATTACAACCAATCTCAATGGCGATGAAATTGAAGAAATCTATGGAACAAGGGTAAGGAGCAGGAATGAGGGAGCAATTCAATCTTATTGCATTTGATAAGTTGGCAAAGGATAAACGTAGCTAAAAGTAGCAAAAGCAGTAGTCCTGAAAAGTTAAGTCTCAAAAATATGCTAAATACCTACCATTCTGGGTTTAAATTCTTATGTAATGGTTATGTAACTGAACAACGTTTTTATTTCATAAAAACTTGATTATTAAGCAATATTCATGTAATTCTGGAATATCACAAACGAACTTTTTAGAGAAAACAAGCAAATTTCTACAGATGAGCATAAAAAAACAAAGAGGTTCTCCTGCACCCGTGCCAATACTGGCAACCCCCGCATGAAGCGAGTTATGGTAACAAGCCAACCTCTTTGCTTATATTGAAAGAACATTCTTTGATAGATGCAAAAGTACAAAATATTTAGCAATCAAATTATATTGGTAAAGTGTTCTATATATGTGTAACAGGTGAGTTAGAAACCTCTTCTTTACAGTAATTGCTGTTGGACTGTACGTTTACACTACTTTCAATAATATTTATCTCTTCTTTTGTTAATTCGTAAAGTTCATATACTTTCAAATTAATAAGAGTGTCAGTATGTTCAATTTGAGTCTGAAGTTGTCCAATTATACTTGGTACCTTTGTAGCATGAAGTTGTTCTTTGAGTTTTAAAACCAGATCAACAAGTTTTATAAGTTCAATCTTTTGATCCTCTCTATGGACTCTCGCAATCGGGAATTTTTTAAGAAATATATAACTTGGCTCATAAAAACCTCCTCGTAACTTTGGTAAGTACTTCTCAAATAGGTATTCAATTAAACGACTATTTAATATACTAAGCAAATACTTATCGGAAAGAGAGATAATAAAACATTTTTGATTACAATACCAATTATCTGTGTCTAATGTAAATTCAGGTTTACTTAAAATGTTGGGGTAAATTATCTTTGTTTTTTCAAATTCCAAATAATAGTCAACAGCATCCTGAATTTCATACCATTTATAAGAACCAGGCTTTCGCCCTTTCCATTCTTTACCTATCCATTCTTTAGGTTTAGGAGTTAATTGATCCTTGAAGGTTTTCAAGTATGCCAATACCGCCGGATAATTATTTATTGCTATTCCTCTCTTAGTAAATATTAAATATTTTTCACTGTTTGGCTTCTCATAACGTTTAATATCACGACCAGCTAAAAAGGGCTTTATAATTTCAGCGCTGCGAGGATCTTCTTTTATCAATTGATCTTTCGTTTCTTTATCAATTACAAAAGCCTCATTCAAGCCAGTTAATACTCCCCGAAATATTTGACCTTTAGCATAATCTTCCAAAGGAATTCCGACACTATTTATTTTATTCAAAAGCTCGTTCTCTGTTTCGCCCACAAAGTTCCATCCTGATTTTATAAATGAATTTTTATTCACCATACGTTTATGTCCAATAATACACTTTTGAAAGAGACTATTTTTCAAAGTCTTAACCTTCATAATCTCAATACTTTCATTTGTATCATTAGTTTTTCCGGCGATAATGATAGATGGATAGGTGGTGACGGATTCAAAAACTGGAAGATCACCGAAATCAATAATTTGATATATACTTTGGCTCTTCAGCCAATCACGGAGTGGTTCTCCATAATTGGTTCGCATCCACTTATTGGCCACGATCATTCCATATAAACCTTTAGGATTAAGAAGATTAATGCCTTTTTCAATAAAGTAGCTATAAAGATCAGCCATCCCATGAAAAACGCGATAATGTGACTTGAAATATTTCTTTTGTTCACCCAACAATTCCTGTCTAACATACGGTGGATTTCCTATTACAACGTCAAACCCACCCTGTTGAAAAACTTCCGAAAAATTACCTTGCCAATCAAACGTCTTTATTGTTTTTGGTTCACCAAAGTCAAACACTCCATCATAATAATCAGGGGCAATTAGACTATTTCCACTTCTAATGTTATTGTCTAATGTCGGTAAAACCCTATCGTGGCAAAGCTGGTAATGTTGCGCTATGGTTGTTTCAGTCTCATCTTCCATGCATTTAAGTAAAAGACTTAATTTAGTCACTTCTACAGCGTTGTCATCTATGTCTACTCCATAGATGTTATTGATCAGTATACGTTTCTTTTCTGTTATTGTAAGCTTATATTCTGGGGTCACAGGACTATCCTTCTTGCCAAAACTTGCATTATTTTTATGATAGAATTCCTGGTGATAACTGAGTAAATATTGATAAGCACCTAATAAGAAGCTCCCACTGCCACATGCAGGATCCACAATTTTAATTTTTTCAATTTGTTCAGGTGTTTTGTCTTTAATGAGTTTCCCCAAGGTGTTTTCGACAATATAATCAACGATATACTGTGGGGTATAATAAACTCCTCCAGCTTTGCGGACCTCAGGTTTTTCCTCTATCTGTACCTTATGATTTACGCCAATCTTTATCTGTTTTCCCAGAAACTGCTCATATGCGCTACCTAAAATTTCAACAGGAATAACTGAAAATTCATAGGGACCAGGGACATACATCCCATTGATGATCTTTTGAATAATTCGATTATCAATGTTAAGATATTCGGAAATGGTATCCTTTCTTAAATCAAATATTCCAGAGTTATATTTTAAATCAGCTTTTTTAAAACAGTTAAAAAGGTTTTGATATGCATTATCTTGATTTATATAACTTTTTAATTGTTCATATGGTTCTATTCCTTTCTCTTCAGCAATTCGTAAAAATAAAAGCCGATTAAGTATTTGTTGAACCGCAAAATTAATTTCATCTTCATTCAGATTTTGGTTTCTTTTGCTCATGTTGGTTGCTAAGGTACTTCGCCATTCGTCCAATGAAATTAGAAAATCTTTATCAATAGGTGTGTTACCTTTTTTTATTTCATCGCTTTGTACATAACGGTCTAAACTCCCTTTTAAAATTTGCTCCCGCGAAAATGTCTCCCATAGATAGTCAAACTCATTTTCATAGTCATGAAAAGTGAGATATTTTATTCTTGCTACACTTGCCTTGTCATTTGGATCTGGTTTTTGGGTACAATCGTAAACGGCAAATTCTTCAAAATCAGTAATAACATTAATTGGGAGTCCTGCATTCCAGCCATAACGGCGAATTTGATAAGCGACTGTGAAATTTTCCCTAATTAGAACACTCGGTTTTTTAGCTTCTACAAAAAACAATCGATTACCCCTAATGTCTCGAAAAGCATAATCAGGAGCCTTAATAGTATTCCCAATCTTTATTTTATCTTCTTGAATAACCTCTCTGTATATTTCCGGATTTTGCTGTAAATTGTCTACATCCCAATTTAATGCCCTAAAAAAAGGATCGATAAAATCTTTACGTGTTCTTGTTTCGTTATAACTATTGCCTCTATAAAAATCGATCTGCTCACTAAAACGATCAACAAGCAATTTGCTTAAATTGAAACCTTCATCTTTCGTTATCATCTGCTCCTCCTATTAACTATTTTTGTTAGTGATGGAGGCTGTTATACTTTTATTTAACTTAAGTAATTGATTGGGTTATATTGGTAGTTATTTGAATATATTATACTCAGGCACTTAATTAAAGTTAAGGCAGTTTTGTTTATACTTTTGAGCAATTTTGGTGATATATTTATGTAATATTGGTGATATTCATCAACTTGAGTTATGATTTACATCAATTTAATACAACTGCACTTATTTTACTAAATATTAATTTTGCATTTTCAAACTAATAGAATTTGTTTGCATTATTCTACACAATGTGTAGTATAATGCAAACGCATTCAACTAGCTCAAAAAATCTATCTTCATTAAAATTATTATCATAAAGGTAGTCTAGCTACCAATTTAATCATATTTATAATGAACTAAATGAAATTTAGACAACTTTTTCTTTGGAGTTTCATTAAAATTATTCTATTTTTGGTAGTATGATTGCCAATACTGAAAACAAATTAAAGAAACTACTTGAGGAACATGTTCCCGGCACAGTTTTACTGGCATCATGGTTAGGAAAATCAGGTATTTCCCATGATCTACAGAAATATTACCGCAATAGCGGTTGGTTGGAGAGCATGGGGGTAGGAGCGTTTAAAAGACCTAAAGAAACCGTTAACTGGCAAGGCGCTCTTTTTGCCCTTCAAACTCGGGCTAACCTGCCTGTTCATGCAGGTGCTTTAACAGCACTTTCCCTTCAAGGATTAGCTCATTATTTTAGGTTAGGCGAGGAAACAACCTATCTGTTTTCTTCACCCCATACCAAATTACCGGCATGGTTTAGTCAACACGATTGGAAAACGCCAGTAAAAAACATTAAGACATCAATACTTCCACCTGATTTGGGACTTGTAAATTTTGAAGAAAAGAACTTTACAATACGGATAGCGGCCCCCGAAAGGGCAATCCTCGAATGTTTGTACCTGGCTCCTGATCATCTCGATTTAGTTGAAAGCTACCAGATATTCGAAGGATTGACAAATTTGCGTCCCAAGCTATTGCAGGAACTTCTTGAAGCTTGCACTTCCATAAAAGTGAAAAGGCTATTCTTTTACATGGCTGATAAAGCAAAACACCAATGGCTTTCATTTATTAACCAGTCCGGAATCACCCTTGGCCATGGAGACCGTAGCGTTGTAAAAGGGGGCGTATATGTTTCTCAATTTCATATATCCATACCTAAAGAATTGTCAACCATATGATTTTACTATAACTCCGGTGGTAAGAGGTAATTTCAAAAACAATCTTTCCCCATCTTAATACCTCTAATATTCCTCGTTAGGGTAAGGTGGTAGGTTGCAAAAGCATTTTCGAATTTATTTACAACAACACTATTTATTATCAAATGTATTCCTCATTGTCATATTTTTATAATTTTGGAAGATATTAACTTATGGAAGAAAACCTTAACATAGAGAAAAAGTCCATTCGTTTCCTAAGCAAAAATCCCGATTGGAACGAACTGTCGAAAGATTGTGTAAGTATGGCCAATGCCAGAGGAGGCTTTATATTTATTGGAATTGAAGATGATGCTTCTTTACCTCCAAAAGGTCAAAAAATTGAAGATCGCTCGTTGCCTGAACAAATTCAGAAAGCTATTACGCATCGCACTATCAACGTGGCTATTGCAGTTACCTTCGAATTAGCCAATAATAAAGCCGAATTCATTAAAATACAGGTTTTTAGGAGTGTGCAAACCATTGCCTCTACTACTGATGGAAAGTATTATATAAGGGTTTCTGACGAATGTCGACCAGTACCTCCCGACGAAATGGCTCGCTTAGCTGCAGAAAAAAATGCATTTATTTGGGAAGAGCAAACATCACGCAAA